>Ga0074044_10001966_pt1 | contig 18144 bp, 14 predicted proteins | sample BogForMeECP23OM1_FD_94443 | JGI IMG/M metagenome (GOLD analysis project Ga0074044, IMG submission 94443) | Bog forest soil microbial communities from Calvert Island, British Columbia, Canada - Bog Forest MetaG ECP23OM1 | ecosystem: Environmental > Terrestrial > Soil > Wetlands ...
AAGGGAATCGATGAAGTCCCGCTCGCAGTGTTGGTCGGAGAAGCGACAGTGCTCAATTGCGCTCCCGCGCAACCGAATCAGGAGATTGGCATTCCAGCGTTGAAAGAAAAGCTCGGCGCCAAAGTGCCGACTCGGCTGATTCTGCGTACCGATTGGTCCGATTACTTCGGCCAGATGACGTACTACAACAATTATCCGTACTTTTCGCAAGAAGCTGCGCGCTGGCTGGTGGATGGCGGTTGCCGCCTGATCGCCATGGATACGCCGTCGCCTGACAATCCGGCCCATTCGCGCAGTAGCGGAAACGACTCTCCCAATCACAAGGTTCTGTTGGGCGCCGAGGTTGTGCTGGTCGAATATTTGTGCAACCTTCGTTCTTTATCCAAAGCGGTTGTCGAACTCGTGGTCCTGCCTCTGAAAATCAAAGGCGGCGACGGAGCGCCCACGCGCTGCGTGGCGATCGAAAGGTAATATTTATTGGGACCGGTCTGGTGAGCGCTCTTGCGCCGCGGCGACTCGTGTTTTGATCGAAGAGATCTTGTGATGAATGAAGACGTTTCGAGTTGGATTGTGGATTGGTTTTCTTCGCGCGGCAAGCTCCGTTGCAGCGCGCGAGAGGCGTTGGAAATTGACTACCTGCAATCCGGCATGCTGACGTCGCTGGAAATCGTGGAATTTGTAAGTGAGATCGAAAATCGCTTCGGCATGCAATTCTCAGAAACGGAGATGCAGGATCCACGTTTCTCAACCATCGGGGGTATCGGCGAACTTGTCGCGATGGCTCTCGGTCAAGCCAGTAAAGCTAGCTAGGGCCTCATAAATTCGATTCCGTGAATTCTTCTTCCGATTGTGCGCCGCTTCATGTTCTCACCCTCACGCCGTTTTTCCCGCACGCAGCAAATCCCGTTTATGGCACGTACATCTCGGAACCGATAGGCCGCTTTGCTGAGTTCAATCTGCGGTCAACGGTTATCGGAGTATCGCCTCTTCATCACCAACGCCGGCGCCCGTTGCCAGAAGCCGCCGCCGAATGGCTGCGCTACCCCACGTTTCCGGGAAATCGCGGTCTGACGACCGCCGGACTATTTCTTTGCGGCCGGGCGCTTCCGTTCATCCGGGCACTCCATCTGCGCGACAAAATTGACATCATTCACGCCCACGCCGCACTGCCCTGCGGCCACGCCGCATCCTTGCTTGCGGAACGCCTGCGCATACCGTTTGCCGTTACCATCCACGGACTTGACGTTTTTAACGCGTGTTTCGAACCGGGGACGCGCGCGGCCGAACGGCGCGCGAAACTCTCAAGCGAGATTTACGGCCGCGCGGCATCGGTTATCTGCATCAGCCGCGCGATCGAGAACATTCTTAAAGACGGCATGCAACGCGCGGTTGCGAGCCGTGTGATCTATAACGGCACCGACCCGCAGATATTTTTCCCGGAAGAGAATCCCGAGCCCGGACGCGCCCCGACCATCTTAGTCGTCGGCAATCTTCTCCGCGGCAAGGGACACGAGGTCGTGCTCAGGGCTCTGGCTCGGGTTTCGCCCCAGTTTCCGGGCCTGCACTGCGGCATGATTGGAGAAGGTCCCGATCAAAATCGTTTCGCCACCCTCGCCCGATCTCTGGGGATCTCCGATAAAATTTCCTTCCTCGGCCGCCAGGATCGTTCCGCGGTTGCCAAAGCCATGCGCGAATGTACGATCTTTGCGCTGCCCAGCCGCTTCGAGGGCCTCGGTTGCGCGTATCTTGAGGCGATGGCTTGCGGCAAGCCGGTGATCGCGTGTGAGGACCAGGGCATCGGCGAAATCATCCAGCACGGTCAAAACGGCTGGTTGGTCCCGGTTGACGGCGTGGGGGAGATGATCGATGCCTTGCGACAACTCCTGGGCTCGCCGGACCTGAGAGCGCGCCTCGGAACGAATGCCCGCCAAACAATCCTCAACGGCCTTACACTGTCAGATCAAGCGCGCGGGTTGAGTGATCTCTACCGGGATGTGATACAGCCATGAGTGCCGCGAATGCCGCAGGTCCGTTGTCGAAGGTGAGCCTTGTTGATTTGGTGGAACACGACTTGCCGGAACTCGCGGACTTTGTAGCTGCGCGATCCGGGCGGGCTGCCAGTGAAACGCTCTCCCGTCTGACATGGCTGTTGCTTGAAAATCCCTCCCGCAGTGAATTCGGACTTCTCGGTTGCGGCGTGCGCTCGAGCCAGGGCGCGCTTGTCGGCTGCATCTTGTATCTTCCGCAAATGTTTGTGTTTGAGGAAAAGCCGCTGTTGATGCTGGGCTCGACCTGTTTTTACGGTGACGAATCCCATCGCGGGTCCGGCGGAGCACTGTTTCTTAAGTTCACACGCGCTGCCAACCAATGCCCCCTGTTTGGCAATTCTGCCAATGCGATCGCGGCGCAACTGTGGAAGGCGCGCGGAGCAACGCCGATCCCAGATTCCGATCACGAACTGCTGGGAGTAATTCGCTGGCCGCCTGTCGTCGAGGAACTCGCCGTGCGTCGCGGCGCAGGCAAATCGCTCGCCCGTGCCGCCGGAGCGGCGACAGCATGGTTACACCATGTTCGTAAGCTCTCTCTTCCGATCGATCAGGAGTGTGAGCTAGTGCGACTGTCCTCGGTCGAAGAAGCTACGGAACGGTTGCGAACGAAGTTGTCGAACTATCTCACTGCCCGCAGAGACGAATCCTACATTCGCTGGCGGTATTTTTCGGGACAAGACCCATCGACCGCTGTGTTTGTTTTCCGCAATCCACGCACGCAAAATGAAGTCTTTGTGGCAGTCAATGAACGCCTGCGCGGGTACCGCAAGCAGATTCGTTCTTTGAACGTGCTCGACGTATTTCCGAAGCCGCAACCCGATACGATGGCAGCGGTCGTTGCCGCGCTGCGCAAGAAATATCGGGACGTCACAGATATGATTGTCCTGCGCAATCTGGATGCGCCATGCCGGAATCGAATGTTGGAAGCCGGTTTTCACCGACGCGAATTCGAGTCGCCGAACGGCTGGCTGCTTGACCGGCGTGGCTTGCTACCCGCCCACGATTGCTGCTTTGTCCCAGCTGACGGCGACTGGCTTATCTGACGAGTGGGAGCGCAATTTGGGGCTTAGACAACTGGCTCGCAGTTTGGTGCTGAAAACCGCAGCCAGCCTGCGCATCAACGATCTCGCTCTGGCGATGCAGGGAAGCGGTTCCTGCACCGTGGTGGAGGTACACGAGACCTTGAGCAGGAATGCAGAGCAGTTCCAGCGTCAACTCGAGTGGGTCGCCGCGCACTTCACGCTCATTACCCCGGAATTGTTCGCGCGTGCACTCGAAACCAGAACGCCCACATGGCCCGGATCGAAACCTGCGGTTCTGTTTACGTTTGACGATGGCCGCGAGAGCAATCACGGGGTTGCCGCTCCCATCCTCGAATCCATGGGTGCGCGCGGCGTATTCTTCGTTGTGCCGCAATTCATCGGCCTCGAAGGAAATGCGGCGAAAGAGTTTTACTATTCGAAAATCGACATTCGAAACCTTGCGTCCGGCGCGGCATCTCCAGACGAAATATGGAAGCCGATGATGCCCGGACAACTGGCTGATCTCGCTCGCCGAGGGCATTGGATTGGCAATCACAGTCTTTCCCATCGCAACCTCGTGAACCTGCCGGCCTCCGAGTTGGAGCATGAGATCCGGACGAGCTCCGAGCAGATCGCGCTCTGGACGGGCAAGCCCGTCGAGGCCTTTGCCTGGGCTTACTCGTGGGACACCATCGACCGCAACGCGTGGGAAGCCATTAAGCAAAGGCATCGTTTTTGTTTTTCGCCCTGTCCGGGAACTGTGCATCCCGCCGACGATTCGCCGCATTTGATCTGGCGCAAGGAAATCGAATCCTACTATTCTCCCGCTGAATATCAGTTCATGTATTCCGGTCTCGTGGATCCCATCTGGGCCGGGAAGAGGAAGGAGCTCAAACAAATGCTAGGCAGCACAAGTTGACTGCGCAAAACCGGGCTGTCACGGCACCGGAGCCGATGCCGATGCCCGGCAAGCGTGAACTATAATCGGGCCACCGCTCTCGGAGGAATGGTTGCTTCACCAGCGCTTTAAAGACATAGCCTTTTGGGGCATTGCCAAGGCCACGCTTCCCAACTACTTTGTTCGGCGTTACGTGCTGCCGGTACGCTCCCGCGGTGCGACCCACCTGCATTTGGGCTGCGGTCCGAAGTATCTGGAAGGCTTCGTCAATGTTGATGCCAATCTCTTCAACAAAATCGATCTGTGGCTCGACGTGCGCAACGGCCTTCCCTTTCCCTCGAACTCCGCAGATTCGATCTATTCCACTCACATGTTCGAGCATTTTTATCCTGACGAACTCAATCTTCTGCTTCGGGAATGCCTGCGCGTGCTAAAGCGCGGCGGTGGAATGCGCCTGATCGTTCCGAATCTCGAAAGCGCCATTCAAGCCTACAGCCAGCGCCAGAGCGCATGGTTCGACGATTCGTTCCCCCGCCATTTCGACTCGCTTGGCGGCAGGTTTTCCAATTTCATCTTCTGCGACGGACAGCATCGCACCGCTTTCGACTTTACACATCTCGAGGAAGTGCTTAAGAAAGCCGGCTTCCGCGAGGTAGAAGGATCCGCGGAAGGGAAGAGCCGATTGTACGACGGCGATGTTCCAGGGTACGAACCGGGAGATTCGCGCGATTTGCCGCATTCCCTGTACGTAGAGGCGTTCAAGTAACGGCGGCCGGTCGTTTTGTCTGCGGTAGTTTGTGTTCGCGCTGGGCCCGTGGTTTATGCTTTCGTCGGACACTCAATAACAGTTCAAATCGATGTGTGGAATCTTCGGCATTCTGGCGGCAGATGGAGGCATCCCGAAAGACGTTCTGGAGGCTGCTACGCGTTCCCTCGCTCACCGTGGCCCCGACGATTCCGGTACGACCATCATTGAAACGGGTTCCGGTGGCCAAGTCGGTTTTGCTCACACACGTCTTTCCATTATCGACCTCTCGCCACTTGGCCACCAGCCGATGCGCGATCCTGTCACCGGTAGCCAGATTGTCTTCAACGGCGAGATCTACAACTTTCGTGAACTCCGCGCGGAACTCGAATCGACGGGCAACTGCTTTCACAGCCATTCCGACACGGAAGTGATCCTCGCCGGGTACCGCGTCTGGGGCGAGCGCTGTTTTTCCAAATTGCGCGGCATGTTTGCCTTCGCGCTCTGGGATGCGAATCGCCATCGCCTGCTGCTGGTGCGCGATCCCATGGGCATTAAGCCGCTCTACTACTATCGCTCTGGAAGACATTTTCTTTTTGCTTCCGAGGTCCGAACGCTCCTGCAGACAGGACTGGTCCCGCGAAAACTAGATCCCAACGGACTGTTCAGTTTTCTCTCCTTCGGGTCCGTCTACGAGCCACGCACGATCATCGAAGGAGTCTTTGCCGTTCCTCCGGGAGAGGTTATTTCTCTCGAGAACGGCAGCCTTCAGCAGCGCAAATACGAGAATCCTCTCGATAGCGCGAGGGACGGAAAAAACGAGGACGCCGAGATCAGCGAACCGATCCAGAACGCCGCAATACGAGAGCTTCCGGGCCTTCTCCGTGATGCCGTGCTCTCGCATCTCGTGAGCGATGTGCCGGTCGGAGTCTTTCTTTCCGGGGGTATTGATTCGTCGAGCCTGGTCGCGGTCATGAGCCAGGCGGGCGTGCGCCCTGCAACGTTTGCGCTTGTTTTTCGCGAAAAAGAGTTCAACGAGGCTGAGCATTCGCGCCTGGTGGCCCGCCGTTTCAAAACAGATCACCACGAGATCATGGTCTCGCAGGAGGATGCGCTAGCCAGCCTTCCAGAGGCTTTGCGCGGTATGGATCAACCCACCATCGACGGAGTCAACACCTGGCTGGTTTCAGCAAATGCGCGGGCGGCGGGCGTCAAGGTCGCACTGACCGGTCTCGGCGCTGACGAGATGTTCGCCGGCTACTCGAATTTCCGGCGCGTCCCGAGAATGGAGCGAGCCGCCAATCGTTTCGCCATGCTGCCTTCTGCAATGCGCAAACCTGTGGCTGCATCGCTAGCCCTGCTAGCCGAAAAGAGCGACCGAAACCGCAAACTTTCTTCGCTCGCCAGTGGCGGCAGTTTCACGCACCCTTATTTTCTGGCGCGCACTCTCTTCGCGCCGAGTGAGCTTCACGCCCTTTACGCCGGCGACCACGAATCGGGGGAACGCGAACTCGAGAATCTGGAGCGAGCTTCCATCGCTGCCTGCCAAAATCTCGATCCGGTCAATCGCGTTTCCTATCTCGAATCGACGTGCTATATGCGCAATACTTTGCTCCGCGATTCCGATTTCATGAGCATGGCCCACGGGCTTGAACTGCGCGTCCCGTTTCTCGATCACGCACTGGTGAGAGCCTGCTTCCGCATTCCGGGAAAAGAGAAGCTGCGAGGCGACTCCCCCAAAACGCTTTTGCTGAAGAGCCTCGGCGTCGAACTGCCGCGCGAAATCGTGCATCGTCCCAAGCGGGGATTTACGCTGCCATTCGAGCGTTGGATGCGAGCCGAACTGAAACCGGTGATTGAACAGGCGTTGCAACATGAAAGCGTGCGCTCTCTATACCTAGATGCATCCGCCATGGGCGATGTCTGGAATCGCTTTCTCGCCCGTCAAACTTCGTGGTCGCGGCCCTGGTCGCTGTTCGTTCTGCAACGCTGGTGCGAGCAGAACCTTTGACGGGCTGCAATCAGGTAGAAAAAATCCGCGGCTTCAGTCGCCGAGGTGAGCGAGCTCCGCGGTGGGTTTCCGCGCAGAAATCAGAAGAAACAGTCCTAGCTTGCTACCTAATGCGCGCACCACACTTCTCGGATACATCCTCCAGATGAGCCGATAGAAAACTCCCTGAAACCGCGCCGACGGCTGATTCAGCAGCAGGTCCCCGGGACTGAATTGCTGCCGCAATTCGATCTGCTCGAATCCCGCGAGCAACGCACGCGTCTCATCCTCGGTATAGGAGTTCGTTCCCGGACTTTCCAGATGATCGTAAACCGACCGCCGCAGCGACTTTCCACGCAGCCAGCCGTAGCGCAGCCAGAGCATGAACCCTGTGAGCGAGGGATGATGATAGATCATGATCCGCAGCGCGCCTCCCGGTTTCAGAACGCGCCGCGCCTCGTTCACGCACTGCGCTGTATCCGGGCTGTGGTGCATCACTCCATACGAGTACACGATGTCGAAAGTATTATCGGGAAACGGCAAGTGCTCGGCGTCGGCCTCGTGGAGATCCGGCTTGTATCCTGCCATTTCGCAGCGCTGTCGCGCCCGCTCGAGCGACGCACTTGAGAGGTCGACTCCCGTTGCCATCGCCCCGGACTTCAGCCACTGCAGATAATCCGCTCCCATTCCCACGCCGATTTCCAGCACGCGCTTTTCCGCCGCGCCTGCGAATCCAGCAAAATCGCGAATGTAAGGTTCTAATTCATAGCGCGCGCGCGCATGCGCTTCGAAGTCCACGTGCGAGCCCATATAGCGCGAGCCGCAAGGCTCGGCGTTCCAGAACCTCTGGACCTCAGTCTTCAAATCCGTGGCAGCGGGCTTTTCCGGCATGGTTCGAGACGCGCACTAATATAGTAGCCCGTGTTGGAAGTCCGATGAATCGTTGACCGGAAGAAACGAAGAAAATGCCGCAGGTACGGCGAGCCGCATTTCCCCAAATGCCGGTACGCGCATCGAAAATCTAATTCGAAGCAATTTTCGCGGGTTGATTGTGAGCGTGCAACCAGGCTTCAGCTTGCTGCCGGGCGTTGATCACTTGTTCACGTGTCAACTGAGGGGAAATGCCTTCCAGGAGCGACTTGCTGTTCTGGTCGCCTTCGGCGAGCGCCAGTTGGTACCAGAAATAGGCCTGAGAGTAATCCTGCCGAACTCCGCGCCCCGCCCAGTAGGAGGAGCCGAGAGCGGAGAGCGCTCGAACATATCCCCGGTCAGCCGCCCGCTGAAACCATTCGACGGCCTGTGTGTCGTTTTGCAAAACGCCATCGCCGTTGCGGTAGAGCGTACCCAGCATAAATTGAGCCTCAGCATCGCCCTGCTCGGCGCGTTTGTGCAGGTCATCCGGTGTCGCTGCCTGCACCTTGCTGGGGTCAGCCTTATGGAAGGAAGCCGGCAAGCCGGCCGGAGAATTCTGCCGGGACTGCGCAGTGATGTTCAAGTGCCGCTCAATCACAGGGGCGAGCAGGTAGCCGAGGGCCAAGCACGCTGCCGCGAGGGCGGACAAGACCAGTCCAAGGTGGCCCCAGTGCGAGCGCAGGGTCGGCGAGGACTCCTGGTCCAAGCCTTCCTGACCTTCTTTCCCGCTCTCGGAGGCCGACTGTCGCTGCAGTTCCGGCCCCCGCTCCCAGAGCGCAGCGCGGAGATCCTCGAGCACCGATGTCTCTTTGCGAGCAGTGTCGCCTGCAGCCGTTGGCGGCGATGCCGTCCCATGTCCAGCCGTCTCATGCTCGTCCGCTCCAGGGTCCGCCGCCGAAGGCGCGAGCGAGGGCCCGAGCGATGGTTCGATGGCCGCATAGTCGGTCGGCGGCAATTCGGCCGCCTGCGGTGCAGTTGTTTCTGATTTCTCCGTTTCGCCATCCTTCGTAATGCGCTTTTGGTCGTTGGTCCAAGGAACAAGTTCTGCCAGGCGCTCCAGAGTTGGGCCTTCGGCATCTGCGAAGCGGCCGGCCTGCGGAGAAAACACTTCGAGCAGGCCGATAACGCGGAGATCCGAAACAACCGGCGTAGCCAGCAACGAGCGAATGCCAAGTGCGCGGCAAAGCTCGGCATCAACGCGCGTGTCGGTTTCGGTATCTGCGCAGAGAACGCGCTGGCCGGTGCGTGCGCATTCGCCAGAAAGACCTTCTTGCACATCCACTTCGGAACCCAGCGGAGGTGCGGGATCGCCGGCACGCTTGCGGCATACCATTCGACCATTGGTCAGAAGCGCAAGCGCGGAACCGCTCGCGCCCGTAAGCGTCATCGCGCGCTCGGTGATCAGCTGGCAAATAGCTTCCGTGCTGTCTTCGCCGGTCTCGACATCTCGCGTCTTGATTTCCCGGACCTCGCGACGCACATCGTCGAGATCGGAAAGCAGCTGTGCGCGATTCGGAGCCGCGGCCTCGGTTGTTGACGGCACCAAGACGGGGGCGGGCGCTCGATCAGCAGCCGAGGATTCCTCCAGCCGGCGGTGAGCAAGTTGTTCGGCGCGGGCCTCGTGATTGGTGCACGCGATCAATTGGTTGACGAAGAGCCATTCCTTGAGCACGGCCATCGCGGCATCAGGGAGCGGAGAAAAGCGGATGCCGGCGCGGCCGCCGTCATCGCGCCACACGACCACGCCGCCACCGTGAACGAAACTCTTGGTCTCGGGAAGGTCGAGACAAAGGGAGACGGGACGGTTAACCTCGAGTTGATCTGTAATTTGATCGTCGGCACTCTGCGGACCAACGCTACCGCCGGCTGTAACACAGAAACCGTCTTCGTTGAGGTCGAGCAATTCGCTCAGGTCAAAGACGAGCCCCGTCTGCGGGCCGTTGAAGCTCACATAGACGGGAGTATGGAGCTTGTGGCGAAGGCGGCGCCGGCGATCTCCCCCGGGAAAAGGCAACGGTGGACCCGGCAGTGTGGCTGTGCTGCGATCCATTTACCCAACATATTAACTCAGAGGCCCAAGGAATGGAGCACGATCTGCGGCGACGGCCTAAAGATTGGCAGCCAGGGGCGGAGCGTCGCTCGGCCTGGCAACCAGGGCCGGAGCCACGGCGAGTACGCGATCGAGGGCGTCAGCCAGCGCGCAGGGAAATTCGGATGTAAGTAAATTGACATCCAGCTGAAGATCGTGCTCTCCGTAGGCGCGATAGACCACCAGCGAGCCGCGCGGTTGGTTTGAGGTAGTCACCAGGTCAAGCACCAACTTCCACGACGGCTGGTTGGAGATTGCTGCCATGTGGGGAAACTTGCTCCAATGAAAGCGCCGGCTGGCATCGCCAGAGCGATCGCCAAATGGCGGAATTGCCTGCAGATCGAAGCCGTCGAAATCATTGCCGTTGAAGGCGGCAACGAGGATGCTACGCAGTTGATCGAAATCGGCCGCAACCTTGAGCTCTTCGACTGCCCGCCGCACGGAAAGATTGTTGATGAAGATCTGGCGCTGCTCGATGGTGCGCTGCGCAACACGCCGCAATTCGCCAAACTCGAGGTAGTTAAGGTGTTGCACTCCGATCCAGATGCCGGTTCCGACCACAGCCAACACCAATCCCAGGGAACTGCCCGTTGGCCAGAGCAGGAACAAGCTCAACATCGCAAACAGCGCCGAGACGGCGTACAAGACGATGACAACCTGCCGATGCGAAAGGCCCAATTGCAGCAGTTTGTGGTGAATGTGCTCGCGGTCGGCGGTAAAGATGGGCCGGCCGCTGATCAGCCGGCGCAGAATGGAAAGCGAGGTTTCCAGAATCGGCAATCCGAACGACACCACCGGAATGGCGACCGCGACAAAGGTAGGCGCTTTCTGTGCGCCCGCCAGAGCGAGCGCGCTGAGCGTGAAGCCGATAAACAGGCTGCCGGAGTCCCCAAGGAAAATCGTGGCTGGATTGAAGTTGAAGCGCAGGAATCCCAAGATGGCGCCGGCAAGAGTAATGCTCATCAAAGCGCCCAACCAGGACTGGTTCACCAGGGCGACCACAAAAAACACGATGGTCGAAAAAAGCGCCGATCCGGCCGCCAAGCCATCGAGGCCGTCAATCAGATTGAAAGCATTCGTGACTGCGACCACCCAGAGCACCGTGGCGGGCAAATCCACGAACCAGGGCAAGGCATGCACACCAAAGAGCAGGGGCAGGTTGAGAACGCGCATGCCGCCGACGAAGAGCATGCCCGCCGCGATGGCCTGCACGGCGAACTTGGTATACGGTCCGGTGCCGCGCAGATCGTCATAGATACCGAGGCAAAAGATGAGGCAGGCCGGAATGTAAATGCGCAGGAGGGTTGCCGGATCGGTTCCGGAAGCAAGGCGCGGAAATACCAGTGAGAGGCCTAACCACAACCCCAACGTAGTGGAAAACGCCAGGAAGATAGCGGCTCCGCCCAGGCGGGGAAGCGGAGTTTCGTGAATATGGCGGCCCTCCTGAGGCTTCGAAACCCAGCCACGACGCGTTGCTCTGTCTCTTACTTCGCGGGTGGCGGCAAACGAAAGCGCCAGTGAAAGTGCAAACAGGCCAAAGAACAGAAGCGTCAAATCAGATTTCCCTTCTGGCTGAAATACCTGTCATCTCAAGCCATCTTCGGAGAGAACATTCAGTTCTCACCCTCAGGGACCACAGTTTTATAGCGCTCACCGATTCGTATGTTTTTGTTTTGCAAAATATACAGCTCTGTCCTGAGGAAGAGCAATAGCAGGGTGGACAACTGAGTGTTGATTTTCGCGACTCCAAGCCGGCAGGAAGGGTATTCGGCAGCGGCAATCTCGGGGCGCGGCTATGTTAGACTCAAGCCACATTTGAACCCAGGAGTCTCAGTATGGCAGAGTGGAAGCGGCGTCTTTTCTTGCGCGCCGGAGGGGCGCTTCTTGTTGGTTTGTGCAGCCTGTATTTGCGTGCGCAAACCCCTGTCGGCAGTGAGACCCCGCACCCGACGCCCGATGCAACGCAGCCTGGTACTTCGTCCTCCGCGCCCTTGCTGCCAAATTCCAATGTCAAGCTGGGAATTGGGGATTTGATCGACGTTGCTGTATTCGGAGTTCCGGACCTCACGACCAAGACGCGCGTCAGCGCCACGGGAGATATCTACCTGCCGCTGATCGATTATGTTCACGTGGCGGATCTGACCACCGACGAGGCGCAGGAGTTGATCCAGAAGCGGCTCGAAGATGGAGGTTTTGTCCGCGGCCCTCACGTTTCAATTTTTATCGAAGAGTCGGCCTCGCAGGCCATCACCATGGCCGGCGAAGTGGGACGTCCAGGGCCCTATCCTGCCATCGGCGAGCGGCGTCTGCTTGACTTGATCTCGGTTGCCGGAGGGCTTACTGAGAAGGCGGGCCGCATGGTGACTATCGAGCACCGCGGTGATCCAGACCACAAGGTCGTGCTCCAGCTTTCGTCGAACCTCGCCGAAGACACGCAGAATAATGTTCCGGTCTTTCCGGGAGATACCATCATCGTCTCGCGGGCGGGAATTATTTATGTTGTCGGGGATGTGGGCCATCCCAGCGGATTCCTGATTGAGGACAACACGCTGACGGTTCTCAAAGCGCTCGCGCTGGCGGGTGGCAGCACGAAAACCTCAGCCTTGAGCAAAACCAGAATCCTTCGCCAGACGCCCAACGGAGTCCAGGAGATCCCGGTCAATTTGAAGAAAATGCTGTACGCGAAGGCACCCGATTTACCAATGACGAAAGGGGACATTTTGTTTGTTCCTGGAAGTGCGGCGAAGGGAGTGGCCTATCGGTCTACCGACGTAGCGATGGCAGTGTCGACTGCGCTGGCCTTGATCGCTGTGCACTAGGGATAAGGTTCTCAGGCGGCCGCGACTCGCGGCACGTCCTCCTGGCCCAGCAATTCCTCCAGCACGGAAATGTAATTCTGTGCGGTTTGGCCCCGAGACAGTTTTTCCACGATGTATTGCCTGCCGTTCGTTCCCATTTGATTTCTCCGCGCCGGATCGTGCGCTAGTTCGCAGATCGTTTTCGCCAGTGCCCCGCTGTCTTCTGGCGGCGTAAACACGCCAGCGCGCGCTTCTTCGACAATCTGGCGCGATTGCCCGTCAACGGCGACGATGACCGGGCGCGCGCACGCCATGTATTCGAGCAGTTTGGTAGGGATGACGGTCTTGAACAGATCGGTCCGTTTCAGCAGGACAAGGCAGAGATCGGAAGAGGAAATGAACGCCGGGATGTGTTCGCGGGGTTGCTGGTCGAGGAATCGAATGTTCGAAAGGTGTCGCGCCGCAGCCAACTCGATGATGCGTTGCTTTTCCGCTCCTTCACCAATCAGCAGGAACGTGGCATCGGGCAGAGTTGTCTGCAATTCTTCGGCGGCAGCAATCAGAGTTTCCAGACCGTGCGCCATTCCCATGGTGCCGACGTAGCAGATTAGGAATCTGTGGTCGAGGTTAAGTCGGTTGCGAATCTCGGCGGCAGCGGCCGCGTCGAGACGGAAAAGATCGGTTTCGACGCCATTTTCGACGACTGCGATCCTTTCCGCGCGAACCCGCCAGTATCGGATCAAGTGCTCTTTGAAGGCGGGTGTGACTACGACGATGCGGTCAGCGCGCTTATAAAGAAAGCCTGCGATGGCGCCCAGCGTCCGATGCAGCAGAGTTCCCTCACCGCCGGCGCCGACCGCGGCCAGCGATTCGGGCCAGAGATCGCGGACCTCGAAAACAAAGGGCACGCGCTTCCACCGGGCAATCCACCAACCGGCGAGCGCACACAAAAGCTGTGGTGACGTCGCGATGATGACATCGGGCTTAGCCAACCCAACTCCGGTGAGCGCGGCCGAGATACAGAAGGAAAGGTAATTGCGAATTCGTTCGTGGGCTTTGCGATTGGGCAGCGGCCAGAGCCAGGTGCGCTCAACCTGAACTCCGTCGACCCTTTCCGAGTAACGCAGATGGCGCAAGGGTGAACGCCACGCCGCAGGAACGACACCGGTGGGGTGGTTGGGAAATCCGGTCAGCACGGTTACGTCGTGGCCCATGCGCACCCAGTGGCGCGACAATTCGGACGCACGCGCCGCAGGTGCCCCCATCTCCGGCGAAAAGTATTGCGAAATGTAGAGAATTTTCACGATCAGTAATGGAGCAATTTGAAAATACTTTTTTCGACCAAGGCCCGCGCTCGATTGGCGCGGCGTTTTTCGTAGGCTTCCCAGCGATCTGCGACATCCGCGAAACGCCGGTCTCCAGTCAACGTCGCCATCACTCGCAACTGTACGATATGCAGGCCATGATAGAAAGGGCTGGCGAGCATTTGCAGGCCCGGTCCGGATTGTTCGTAAAGTGACCAGTAGCCGGTATCGTAGCGCGCCAGATTGTGGAGCAAGGTTGCGACTCCGCGATCGAAAATCCGGCGCGCGTTTGCATCGCCGCGCGCGAGCCAGAAGTCGAACACGCCCCACAGCGCCCAGATGAATCCATTCAAAATGTGAGTCGGCGGACTGACGAGATACTCCTCGATCCAGAGATTGTTATCTGCGTCTTCAAAGAGAACGCCTCCATCTGCGATGGGCTTGGCCAACGCAATGAAGGCGCGATCCGCAGCGTCCAGATACTTTTCGTCTCGAGCCTCCGCATAAGCGCGGAGAAGCAGCGACACTCCCTGGCCCTGCGCCAGACCCGAATACCACGGGGCCTTGAGCGTATCGCGATACTCCCAATCGAAATGGTGGTTCCAGACCCAAAGGCCGCGCGGATTCTGCTCGAGATTAGCAGTAAGCCAGTCCGCGGCTTTGAGAGTTTTTTGACGGCGCGATTCGTTGTGCATCTCACCGAGAATGTTGCAATTCGCAAGACCCCATTGCGCAATCGCAATTGGGTTGTACTGCAGGCCGATTGAGCCGCGATAGTCGAGCATGGGAATGCCATTGGCATCGTAGTGGCCGGCGTAATCAGCCTTTTCGCGGAACAACATGTAGTAGGGACCGAATTGCGTGTTGGTTGCCTGGGGATTGATCTCCGGCGTTTCATGCCAGAACGTGAGCTGGCTGCGTCCCGCGCCAAGATAGGCAGGGACGATGCGTCGATAGTAGCGCCAGCGCGCGGCCAGAGTCATGCGGATGGACTCTTCGTTGGGCCGCACGCGGCCGGATTAGGTTTCGCGTTTGAATCGACTTCCCAGAGCGTAGTGACCAGGTCATCCAGCCTTACCGCGATGGTGGTGGCTGCGAGATAGTTTGTCGCGTTGTTGCCATCGGGCAGGATGGCGTTGCCGTACTGAAAATAGCGCATCGGCAGGGAATCCTTTTCCCAGCGAGCCAGCGTCTGCCAGTTGGCTCCGTTGGCAGAGCCAGCGAGATGAACTTCTTTCGTTGAGTTTACGGTGCTGGGCTCGACCATGGTGGAAAAGAAAAGTCCGTTGGCAGTGCGGCAGCCGAAGATCGAAGAACTGGCGAGATCAGCAATCTGCTCGACACGTCCTGCCCGGTCAAGGTGCAGGACGTAGTTTTGTTCGAAGGGAGTATCGGTGGAGAGATAGAGTCCGTTTTCCGCAGGGATGGCAGCCACGGCGCGCGCCTGCTGATTGCCCGAAAGAACAGTTTCTATGGAGCGGAGATCGCGGTCGGCGCGCAGGATCTTGCACTCAGGGCCGTCGTCGCCGGTGAGGATCCAAAGGCAATCGGCCCAGCGGTCGTAAACGATGTTGTGGATGTGGCGGATTTCGCAAGCGGGAAAAGTATGCGCGATGTTCCACGTTTGGCCCCGGTCCTTAGAGGCGTAGATGTGCACCTCGGCGCGAGTGCGGTTATCGAAATATTCTCCCCAGTAAATGTTTCCTGCAGGCACGGCGGCAATGTGGAGCGGTCGCGTGCCGCGAAGAACTTTATGCGTTGGACGAAATTGGTTGCTCTCGGGAGTGCGAGTGACTATCGCGCCGGGGACTGCGGCAATCATCATTTTGTCATCGATCACCGCAAAGGCGTGGAAACCGTCGCGCACCAGGCGATACGTGAGGCGAGAGCGCGAAGTTACATTCCTCCACCACTCGGGGAAAAAATTGGCTACCGTTTCCCATCCGGCATTTTCCGCACGGTCTGCCTGAGCGACGTGCAGTGCAACCAGTTCATAGCCACGACAGCCGTAGAGAACGTCGCCGTCCCAGGCAAGTACGCGAATGCCGCGCCAGGCAGCGATCTTGCGAAGACTGACCGCCGAGGAGGTTGCGGCGACGAGCTTGTTTTGATGTGCGCCAGTCGACATCAGTTCTCGATTTTGCACGCGAGGAATGGGCCGATGGCGAGCACGTCCATTTTTGTGCGCTGGAAGCAATCGATTGCTTCCGCGGGCGTGCAGACGATGGGCTCATTCTCGTTGAAGCTGGTGTTGAGGATTACGGGAATGCCAGTCTTCCGGCCGAAAGTTTTGATCAGGTCGTAGTAGAGCGGATTTTCGTCGCGCGTTACGGTTTGGAGGCGGCCCGTGTCGTCCACATGGTTGACAGCGGACAGGCTCTTTCTCTTGTCGGGGCGAATTTTGTATACGTGGAGCATGTAGGGCGAAGGATGACCGTGCTCGAAATAATCGTTCTGCACTTCGGCGAGAATCGCGGGCGCGAACGGGCGAAACCACTCGCGGTGCTTGATGCGGGCGTTGAGCACGTCTTTCATGTTGGGCAGGCCGGGATGCGTGACGATCGAGCGATTGCCGAGCGCGCGCGGGCCCCATTCCATGCGGCCCTGGAACCAGCCGACTACGTTACCCTGGATCATTTCATTGGAGACCGCATCGAGCAGCGGTTCGCGGTCGAGGCATTGGTATCTCACACGGGCGGACTTTAGCGCGCCTTCGATGTGAGCGTGGGAGAATTCCGGGCCGAGATAGGGGTGGTTCATCTGTTCGCGGCGCGGCTGTTGCAAGACGGCGTGATAAGCATACAGCGCAGCGCCGATGGCCAGACCTTCGTCTCCGGCGGCGGGTTGGATCCAGGTTCGTCGGAAGGGAGTTCGGGTAAATATTTTTCCGTTGGCTACGCTGTTGAGAGCACAGCCTCCGGCCATGGCCAGGTTTTCGTCGGGCACGCGCTGGTGCAGATCCTGGAGCAGGTGAAAGAAAACCTCCTCGAAGCAATACTGCATGGCGTACGCGAGATCCATGTCGCGCTGGGTGAGTTCGCTATAGGGTTCGCGCGGCGCGCCAAAGAGTGTCTCCATCTTGTCGCTGAAATGCCTTGCCAGGCGCACGGTTCCGTCGGGGAGGACCTGCATCCCCTGATTGCTGCCGAGTGGCTTGAAGTAGCTCATGTTGAGCCGAAAGGCGCCGTTCTTGAGCGTAACGATTCGGCCGATCTGCTCGACGAACGTGTCTTTGCCGTAGGGCGCGAGCCCCATCACTTTGCCTTCATCGCCGTATTTCTTGTAGCCGATGAATTCGCAAATCATGGTGTAAAAGCTGCCGAGAGAGTGCGGCAGGAAGACGCGGTCGAGAATGTGGATGTTGTTGCCCTCGCAGCGCGCCATCATAGTGGAAACGAAATCACCGGAGCCGTCGTAACTGAAGCCCGCAGCTTTTTCCCATGGAGAGCAGTAATAGGAGCTGGCAATGTGAGCGAGGTGGTGCTCGACGTGATGTTCCTGAAAGTTGAGTTGCTTCGGATCGAGGTGAAGGGCATGCGCGAGCAGCAAGCGCACATCGCGCAGGGCCTCTTTGCGCTGGCGCATTTTGATGAAGTTCAGAATTTTGGCGGGATTGGCGAGCGCGTATTGTACTTTCTTGGCGAGATTGGCATCGCTATCCTGGCCGACTGCTACGTGTTGGATGTCGGTGAGCTTCGCGCCTACGGCGTCCAGACAGGCCTTCACAGCCAAGGAAGGGAAACCGCCGTAGTGCTTGTGGCGATTGAGGCGTTCCTCGGCTACGGCAAAAAGAATCTTTCCATCTTCGACGATGGCCGCCGATGCGTCGGCGTGAAACATGTTTAGGCCCAGAATCAGCATGTACAGCTCATTCCCTTTCGCAGTGCGAGAATTCTCTTACTCCGTGATTGTTTCCCGCAAGGCCAAGGCGACAAAATCACTCAGGTTGACCGCCAACGGTTGGCCCGTCTGGCAGGCGTTTTGAAGGCGCAACGTTGCGAGCGTAGAAGCTACGATCTCGTCGAACGAAATCGGGGGCGGAATCTTGCCCTGAACGGCATTGACGAAGGCGCGCATTTCGGCTTTATGACCTTTGTCCTGTTCCAGGCGCGCGCGCGAGATTTGTCTGCGGCCATTGCGGACGAGTTCCATGCGGCGGAAATCCTCGAGCACGGCAACCGAACCGCCGCCGAAAACTTCGAGGCGCTCCTTGGGGACCGACCTATCGCCGTTGGCCATGTAGGTGATCGTGCCGAGCGTACCGTTGGGAAATCGGAATTGCGCGACGATGTTATCCATGCTGTATTGACCGGGATTGCCGACGCTCTGCGCCTGCAC
>Ga0074044_10001967_pt1 | contig 18143 bp, 15 predicted proteins | sample BogForMeECP23OM1_FD_94443 | JGI IMG/M metagenome (GOLD analysis project Ga0074044, IMG submission 94443) | Bog forest soil microbial communities from Calvert Island, British Columbia, Canada - Bog Forest MetaG ECP23OM1 | ecosystem: Environmental > Terrestrial > Soil > Wetlands ...
ATTCGCGACGCCAAAGAAAAAATCCGCGAGTGCTCGGTGTGCAGCAACATAACGGAGAACGATCCGTGCCACTTCTGCACGGGTGCAAACCGGGACAAGAAAATAATTTGCGTGGTGGAAGAAGCACACAACATCATGGCGATTGAAAAAACCCGCACCTACAGCGGGATGTATCACGTGCTGGGAGGGTCGCTGTCGCCCTTGTCCGGACGTGGGCCAGAGCAACTGCGAATTAAGCCTCTCATCGAGCGGCTGAAAGGCGGGACGGTCGAGGAAATCATCATTTGCACCAATCCGACCGCGGAAGGCGAAGCGACGGCGGTCTATCTGTCTAAGCTGTTGAAACCGCTCGGTGTGCGCGTGACGCGCATCGGGGTCGGGATTCCTGTTGGCGCGGACTTGGAGTATGCCGACGAAGTCACCATGCTCAAGGCCCTTGAAGGGCGTCGAGACTTGTAGGATCGGCTTTTTCAGCGCTATCAGAGACAAAATGAACGCACTAAGCCAAGAGCTAAAGGTAAGTTCGAGTTTGACTACCGGCGATGCCTCTAAGCTACTTACCCGACGAGATTTTGCGCGCTCACAAAACCGTTCTAGTACGTATGGGCGCCTCTAGCCAACGGACCATTTTGGGTATAGAGTTTGATTCCCGCGGAGTGGTCCCCCACCGCAAGGAGGTGCGCTATGCCAGGCTTGGCGCACTACATGGCGCAGTACGATCACGAGCATTCTTCCGGCTGGAATAAGCTTCTCCATGGCCTGGGCATCCCCATGATTTTCTTGGGGATCATTCTTCTGATCTTCACAAAGTGGATTTGGGGAGCGAGCTTTTTTGCAGGCGGCTGGATTTTTCTTTTTCTTGGACACAAGATCGAGGGAAACCATCCCGCATTTTTTCAGGGACCGATTTATTTGCTAGTAGGACCAATCTGGGTCGCAAAGGAAGCATGGGAGTTCCTGACTGGAACACACCGTACATCCGCCTCAGAGGTTGCATCGCAAGGTGGTTCGCAAGGTACAACGAACAAGCAGTCGTGAGCGATCTGGGAGTTCGGCCCAAACTCTAGGAGCGGCGACGGTGTCCATGGATGAGCAGAGCGGCAATCTTGCCGACGAAACAACGGAAATGATGTCTGAAGCGGTCGCACATCAGAACGAAGAATTACGGAAGCGCCGCAGCACGCGAATCATGCAAGCCGTGCCGCTTGCGGTGACGGGTGTGGACGCGCTCGGGCGCCCGTTCACGGAACGCACCTCGACGCTCATCATTAATTGCCACGGCTGCCGCTACCAATCGAAGCACTACGTTTTGAAAAACATGTGGGTGACGCTGGAAGTGCCGCATCCGGAAGCAGGGCAGCCTCCAAGAGCGGTGCGAGGACGCGTGGCTTGGATTCAGCGCCCGCGTACGGTGCGGCAGCTTTTCCAGGTGGCGCTCGAACTGGAAGTTCCCGGCAACACCTGGGGCATCGCGTTCCCTCCGCCGGATTGGTTCGCACCTTCAGAAAGTGCTCGCGTTTCGAGCGCTCACGAGACCGCGCATGAGGTGCCGCAAAGAGCCTCAGACGGAGCGGAAATCCACTTGCCGCTCACGGAACCGGAGCCTGCCACAACGGCCGCACAAGACAATTTGCGCATCTTTCCTGCTCCGGCGAGCGCTACCGATGCCTCGCTGCAACTGGCGCGGCACATGGCGCGGCTCGTCGCCGATGCGAAACAGCAAATCCAGGCTTCGGCGCGCGAGGTAGCGGCGCAAGCCGTCGCCGCCGAACGCCGTGTGTCGATCGAGGAGTGGGAACAGAAATTCTCAATCGCGCGTGAACAACTGGCGCAACAAGTTTCGAGCGCCCTCCAAAAAATCCAGGAAGAGTCCGAGACGAGTTCGCGCACAGCGCACAGCGCGGCTGCCGAAGCCTTGCAACGAGAGCTTCCCCGCTGGATTGCGCCGCAACTCGAAGAGCTTACTCGGGCGCTGACGCAGCAAATTTCGGATCGTGGCACGGCGGAGCGTACCGAACAGACGCAACACCTCGCGAGTGCCGTGGAATCGCTGCGCACGCTTTGCCAGCAGGCGGACGAATCCGCTGTCCGGCTGCACGCACAAACGCAACAGGCGGAGACCCAGATCGCCAATCGCGCTGCGGACTCGATCCGCGAGGTGGACGAAGTGGCGCGGCAACGTGAAGTAGCCGCAAACGCGCACCGCGAAGCCATGAAGGCAGCTGCAAACGAGATTGAGCAGCAGGTCACCACCACACTCTCCGCAGCTCACTCCGACTGGCGGAGCCAACTCACTAGCGAAGTCGAAGCGGCGCAGGCGCGTTGGCGCGCGACACTGGATAGCACGCTGACCGCGGCGCACGAGACGGCGGCAACGGGGCTCGATGAACATGCTCGTTCGCTCCTGTCGCAGGTGCAGGAAGAAGCGGCCCGGCAAACCACAATCGCCCGCGAATCCATGACGAACGCCGCAGCCGAGGCCGAGCAACGCATTGCAGAGTTGCGCAGCTCTGTTCAGGACGAGGCGCAGCGGCAAAGCGCTGCAATTCGTGAGTCCATGACTGGCTCCGCAGCAGAAGCCGAGCAGCGGTTGGCCGGGTTGCACAATTCTTTGCAGGAGGAAATGGGCCGGCAGACTGCGGTTGTTCGCGAATCCATGAGCAGCGCGGCAAGCGAAGCCGAGCAGCGATTGTCCGCGTTGCGCAATTCTTTGCAAGGCCAATCGCAGTGGCTGGAAGCCGCCTTAGGGCGCGCCGCCGAATCCAGCGAACGATTGGATCATTTTTCCACGCGCGCCGAGACGGCGCAGAGGCAAGCGCTGGCCGGTTTTGAGTCTCAGGTGGATGACCTTCTCAGCCTGCATCGCAATGAATTGCATCGCCAGTCCGAGACCCTTCTCGAGGAACTCAACGCGCGAATCCGCACTACTTTTGAAGAAAATTGCCGGCTCGCGATTTCACGGTTTGACCAGCAGATTGACTCCATGGTGCAACCCCACATCTCGAGAACGGATGAGGCGATTCACCGCCTCGCCGGTGGCCGCTCTCTTCTCGACGCTGCCCTGACCTTACAGCAGGACCGCATCCGCACTGAATCCGATGAGGCCTTCGCGGAATCTCTTGCGCGCTTCCGCGAAAATCTGGGCGGCGTGGATGAGATTCTGCAGGATGCCGCGCAAACAGTCGCGGCGCGCAATCTCGCCGAGATCGAATCGAGGGCGTCCGACCTCAAGCATCAGGCGGTGGACGATCTGATGAAATCCGCCGAGTGGTACGAGAAAAAAGCGCAGACACAGATTCAAAGCCTCACGGAAAAAACTGTCGAGCAGGCGGAAAATCAATTCCGGGAGAAAGCCGGCGAAGTTTCCAGCGTGTTTGCCAGCGAGCTCGATCACTCCAGCCGCAACTTCCTCGGCCATACGCAGACGCAGATGGAAGAGGTGGTACGCGACGCATTCGAACAGGCGCGTGCCCTTTTTGCCGAAGCCGCGGAAACAACGACGGCGGCGTTCACGGATGAAATCCAACGCCAGGCCCGCCAGGAGCTTGATGGCTTTGGGGAAGAGTCGCAGCGCTCGCTCGGCGAAACGCGTGCGCAACTCGACGCGGCCCGGGCGGAGTTGTCGCAGAAAGTCACCGCCGAACAGGAAGCTTTTTTGCGACAGTTCCAGACCGGAATGAGCAGCGCCGTCGACCGAGGAGTGGCCGATGCGAACGCCAGAGTGAAAGCAGGGATGTCGCCCTTGCTCGAGTCCTGGCAGGCGACGGTTGAGGCGCATCGAACGGAAATGCGCGGCATTTACGCGCAACTTAGCAATCAGGCCGCCGAGGTGCATAGCAGCCGGCTGGAAAATGTCTCGAACCAGTGGATGCTTGCCATCGTGGCAAGCCTGGATCACCAGTCGCGCGAAGCCGTCGCCAGCATCGCCGCCAAAGCCGAGGAAACCCTGCGCGAAACCTGCGCGCAAGTTTTTGCAGGCGTCGGCGAGACACTGCGCGAACGCTTGCAACAGATTGCCGCAAATTTGACGGCCCCTGAGCCGCCTATGTCCCGCTCGCAAACCGCGGGCGGAAGCGACCACTAGCTCCTCTCCGATTCTGAGCTGGATTCGCCTCTCGCCTCGCACACCCGTATAATCAGAGTTCTTAACGAACTATGGCTAACCGAGCTTATTTGCGCGTCTGGACGCGCGACTTTACCGAAACTACTTTGATCGCCCAGTTCGCGAGATTCCTCGCGACCGCCCCGCTTTCCGCCTCGGAAAACGCCTTCAAAGAACTCATCGTGCAACCCGTCGATGCCACGGAACTTTCGCTGGCCGAGTGGGACCTGAAGGACCTCGGCTATGGCGCGCCAGAAGTTGCAGCCCTGGCAATTCAGCACCTTCACCCGGACAGTGCCTTCATCGTGAACGCAAAATGGGATCTCTGGAGCTTTGACGTCGAGGCTCTCAAGTGGATGCACAAGCCGGAGCCTCTAATGCTCACTTGCCACGGCCCCGAATATGACGGCGGCATCGCAGCATCCGACGGAAACTTCACCGCTGATCTCGGGTTCGAACACTTTTTTACGGGGCATGGGGGCCTGCTCGCTCCCGGCGCGGCGTCGAATCCTTTCGAATCGTCCGACCACCCGCTGGAACACACATTTCGCCAATGGATGTCGGTCCCAGCTAACTTGAAGGAATATCACGCAAAGACGCGTGCAAACATCCAACAGCTATTCAACTGGGTCGAGTCGATTGAGCAGGCTTTGCCCGTCGAGCGCAGCGAGCTATGGTCCGAAGGCGAGCAAAATTTTGAAGCGCGGCTGGACGCGATTCTGGCGCAGCGCTAGCCGGAGCGTACCGCGAGTCTAGTGGAATTCTCACGTGTTACCCCGCTGGGGCCCTTCCAGGGTAAACAAGGCCCGCGCCTAGAGCCTCGCAAAGAACAGTTCTGCGGTGGGCGCTTCCAGGAAGGGCGGGCAACAGTTAGAATCGTAAGATTGCAGGTCGGGCTCGCAGGCGCGGAGCGTTCCACACGGAAGGAAGCGGCGGAACACGCCGGAAAAGGATGGCAAGCCGGGCGTATAGTGAGTATTACGCCAACGGCGGCAAGTCACTGATGGAAGAATCGAAGACAAACTCTGATTGTCCGGCTATCGCGCCCAGTTCTCTCGCGTCTTTCTATACGAAGGACCGGGCGTTCAGCTCTTGCGTTCGCGTTTTGGGTTGCCGCCGCATTCTTGTCGGCATTGCGGGAAGCGCTCTCGCGCTCACATTGTTGCTGCTAACAGGTTGTGGCGATGATCCCGCGCCAAAACCAGCGGCAGAAGAACCAGCGAAACCCGCGGCGCCGGCCGTGCCCGAAGACATGCAAGCCGCCGCGCAAAATCTGCTTGGAAAAGAAACGCAAGTCCTCGTATTCGGAGATCTGGCCAAAACCGGCAAACAACAGTTTCTGGCAGCGAACGTGGTTCCCAAGACGCCAAAAAATGACATTCCCGGGACCATCGTGACACGGGCGGTGCTCGCCGAGGAAACCGACGGCAAGTGGTCGGAACTTCTGCGCTGCGACGAATATTTAAAAAATGCGAAAGGTTATCTAGCTCTGACGCCTTTATCGGCCGTCGCCGGCTGGAAGGTTCAGTGGGACCAAGATCCCATCAAAGGAATCCAGTTGTACTTCACACCGATCAAGAGCGGCGCCGATAAGCACGTATTGCCGATCGGCATTGCGTGGAATCCCACTACAAAACGCTACCAATCGCTGGACCTCACCTACGAACATTTCCTGATGGAAAAGCCGTCGCTGGATACGGCGAGGTCAGTGCTCCGATGAGCGCCGCGGCAGCTACCATTGGCGCGACCACTGCGGCAAAGAAATCGCCGAAATCGTCGTCGTGGAAAAATCTGGTAGGTTTGCTTCCTTACCTCTCGCGGTATCGCGGCGCGACGGCGCTGGGGATGTTTGCGCTTTTGGTTTCGAGCGTCGCGCAAAATGTGATCCCGCTGGCCACCGGCATCCTCACTGACATTCTGGCGGGTAGCGCCAAGCCGTTTGAGCGAAGTGCGCAAGGCCAGTTGCTGGCCAGCTCCTGGCTGAGCCGCATGATTCCGTACTATTCGCCGCACAGCCGCCATGCGCTGGGCATCTATTGCCTGCTGCTCATCGCCCTCGTCTCGCTGCGCGCTTTGCTTTCCTTCGTGACGCGCTGGGTGCTCATCGGAGTTTCGCGCGACATTGAGTTTGATATCCGCGGCGACTTGCTCAATCGCTTGCTGCTCATGGAACCAGAATTTTACGTTCGAAACCGCACCGGCGAGCTGATGTCCCGCGCGACAAATGACCTCAATGCCGTCCGCATGGTTTTGGGTCCCGGGATCATGTACAGCGGACAAACCATTATCGGCATGGCGCTTGCAATTATCGTCATGTCGCAGCTCTCCGGATCACTCACGCTTTGGGTTTTGCTTCCCGTGCCCATCGTCGCCATAGCCGTACAGCATTTCGGGAAGGTGATCCACGAGCTGTATGAGAAAATTCAAGCTTCGCTGGCGACCCTCTCCGCAAAAGTGCAGGAAAATCTCGCGGGGGTGCGCGTGGTTCGCGCTTATGCGCAGGAAGAGGCCGAAATTCGCGGCTTTGACGAACCCAATCGCGAATACGTCTCGCGCAACGTGAAGCTTATACGCACTTGGAGCATGTTCATGCCCTCGCTCCAGGCACTCATTGGCATAACGTTTCTGATTGTCTTGTGGCAGGGCGGGCATTTGGTGCTTCGTGGACGAATTTCTTTGGGCGCGCTTATTGCCTTTTACAGCTATCTCGGCATCCTTGTTTGGCCGATGATTGCGCTCGGCTGGGTTACCAATATTTTCCAGCGCGGCGCGGCCTCCATGGGCCGTCTGAACTATATTCTCGCGGCACAGCCGCAAATCGACGACCGCGCCGCGAGCGTCCCCGCGGAACAAAAGGTCGAAGGCGAGATCGAATTTCGTAATCTCAACTTTGCATATCCGACGACCATGGCCGGAGGCAGCGCGAATGCCGCCGGAAATGGCAGCCGCCCCGCGACGGATGGAGTTCTGCGTGACATTAATTTAAAAATTCCGGCGGGTTCGACGCTCGCGATTGTTGGGCCCACGGGCAGCGGCAAAACTACGCTCGCCGCGCTTGTCGCACGTCTTTGGGAAGCTCCCGATGGCGCTGTTTTGATCGACGGGCGCTCGATTCGGGAATGGCCGCTGGACACTTTGCGCCGCTCGATCGGCTACGTCCCGCAAGACACGTATCTCTTCAGCGAGACGGTCGGCGAGAACATCGCCTTCGGCCTGCCGGCATTTGATCTCGAGCGCGTCCGCGCAGCCGCCGAAGTCGCGAGCCTCGATGGCGACGTCCAGGAATTCCCAGCGAAGTACGACACCATGGTGGGCGAGCGAGGCATCACGCTGTCCGGCGGACAGAAGCAACGCACTGCTCTTGCGCGTGCGATTGTGCGAGATCCACGCATCCTGATCCTCGACGACTCACTCTCGAGCGTCGATACGCAAACCGAAGAGCGCATCCTCAGCCGCCTTCGCGGCATCATGCGTGGCCGCACCACGATTCTGATCGCTCACCGCACTTCGACTGTCCGCGACGCGGATCAAATCGTCGTCTTGCGCGATGGCCGCATCAGCGAGCGCGGCACGCACGACGAACTTCTCGCGCGCCGCGGCTATTACGCCGACCTCTATCAGAAACAGTTGCTGGAAGAAGAACTCGAACGGGCATGAGCAATATTCACGAAGAAGAGAAACTCGGAAAAGCTTACGACGCGCGGCTAATGCGGCGGCTGATGCAGTATCTGCGGCCCTACAAGTGGCGCGTGGTGCTTGCAATGGCGCTCGTCGCGGTTGTAACGCCTCTTGAGTTAGCGCCACCTTGGCTTTTCTTGAAAGCCATCGATGGCTACTTCACGCCCACGTTGAAACATCTCATTCCGGAAACACAGGCGTGGCGCGGCATCGAGTGGATCAGCCTCGTCTTTCTGCTCGTGCTGATCTGCGATTTTCTTGCGCAGTATGCGCAGATTCGCATCATGCAGCGCGTTGGCCAGCAAACGATGTACGACATGCGCCGTGAGATTTTCGCATATATCCAGCGCATGCCGATGAGCTACTTCGATCGCAATCCGGTGGGCCGGCTTGTCACGCGGGTGACCACCGACGTCGACGCTCTAAACGACCTGTTTGCGGCGGGCGTAGTCACCATGATCAACGATTTTTTCCTACTAACTGTGCTGGCTGCCTATCTTTTCTATAAGGACCGTCGCCTTGCACTCGATGCCTTTGCGGTGCTCCCATTCATTCTTGTGGTCACTTATTTCTTCCGGAAGTTCGTTCGCGATGCCAATCGCCGCATCCGCACCGCTATTGCCCGCATCAACGCTTTTCTGCAGGAATACATCTCGGGCATGAGCGTGGTGCAGTTGTTCAATCGCGGACGGAAAGCCCGCATCGAATTCGAAAAACGCAATCGCGACAATATGAAGGCTTGGTACGACGCTATCCTCGCCTTCGCGCTCTTTTATCCCGCCGTCGAGTTTCTCAGCATCGCGAGCATCGCCTTGATTTATTGGTCCGGTGGCAACCGCGTCCTCTTCAGTGGCTTCGACCTAGGCATTCTCATCGCTTTCACTATGTGGGCCACGCGCTTTTTCCGCCCCATTCAGGATCTCAGCGAAAAATTCAATATCCTGCAATCGGCCATGGCAGCTTCCGAACGCATTTTTAAGCTACTGGATGAGCCGATCACCATTGATTCCGCGGCGCAGGCTGTCCGTCTCGATTGCCCCCGCGGCGAGATCGAGTTTCGTAATGTTTGGTTCAGCTACCGCGATGTACCGGAGCCAGCCGACGAAGACTGGGTCCTTCGCGATGTGTCTTTCCGCGTCGAGCCGGGCCAGACTCTCGCGATCGTCGGCCACACCGGCGCCGGAAAAACTACGCTCATTTCCCTGCTTCTGCGTTTCTACGACGTGCAGCGCGGCCAGATTCTTCTCGATGGCATCGACATCAGAACCATAAATATCCAAAATCTTCGCCAGCAATTCGGCATCGTCTTGCAGGATTCGTTTCTTTTTACGGGAACGATTGATTCGAATGTCCGGCTGGGCTCGCCCGGCATCGATCGCCCGACCGTGGAAAACGCCGTTGACGAAATTGGCCTTGGCGATTTCGTCCGCTCGCTGCCCGAAGGTATCGACACGTCCGTCAACGAGCGTGGTTCAACACTCTCGGTGGGCCAGCGCCAACTCATTTGTTTCGCGCGCGCTCTCGCTCACAATCCTCGGTTCCTCATACTGGACGAAGCCACTTCGAGCGTTGACACCAAAACCGAGCTGCAAATTCGCGAAGCTCTCGACCGTTTGCTTTCGGGACGCACATCGCTCGTTATCGCTCATCGTTTGAGCACCATTCAATACGCTTCGCGCATTCTCGTTTTTCACAAAGGCCGCCTCCGCGAACAGGGCGCACATCAGGAACTCCTCGCCCAGCGCGGCATTTACTACCGCCTCTACCAGCTCCAATACAAAGAGCAGGAGCTTGGCCTGCCGGAAGATTCGCGCGACTCCGCCGGCCGGCTCGCAGACCAGCCTCGCGGTCCGCTCCCCGCGCCTCTGCCCGCAACGGATTGAAGGCTGCACCGACCGCGCATGCCACCCATACCGCTCTTAATCTCCGCAGGCGAAGCTTCCGGGGATATGTACGCAGCTCGGCTCGCGACCGCTCTGCAAAAGCGCACGGATGTCTCGCTTTTCGGCATGGGTGGCCCGCAGATGCGCGCCGCGGGCGTTGACGTCATCACCGATTACTCCGAAGTGTCGGTGGTCGGCATCACGGAGATACTCAGCCACCTGCCTTCGCTCATTCGAGCTATGCGTCGTTTAGTTTCGGAAGCCGAGCGCCGCAAACCGCCTTTCGCGATCCTCACGGACTTCCCCGGTTTCCATCTCCGCCTCGCGCGCAAACTACGCCCGCACGGAGTTCGCAGCATCTATTACATCTGCCCGCAATTCTGGGCCTGGAGGCCGTGGCGAGTCCGCGTCGTCCGGCGCCGTTTTGCGCAAGCGCTCTGCATCTTCCCTTTCGAAGAAGCGTTCTTCAGCGGCGCCGGCGTACCGACGAAATTCATCGGACATCCACTCGTCGGCGCCGTGCAAGCTACGCAGACTCGCGAAGAGTTCTGCCGTCAGCACAATCTCGATCCCGCTCAGCCGATTGTCGCGATCTTGCCCGGCAGCAGACACGCCGAGCTAGCCCAGCACATGCCCGTGATTCGCGAAGCTTGCCAACGTATCCAGGAGCAGCGCCCCGCCCAGTTTGTGCTCGCGGCAGCCGCTCACAGCAACGTGAACGACCTGCAAGCGGGCTCGGACGACACGCTCAAAGTCCGCGTCGTCGAAAATCAGACCTACAACGTGCTGGCTGCTGCGGATGCCGCCATCGTCTCGAGCGGGACCGCTACGGTCGAGGCCGCACTATTGAACGTCCCCATGGTCGTCGTCTATCGTGTGACGCCGCTGACAGCCGTGCTCGCCAAGCCCCTGGTCCGCACGTCTTACTTCAGTATGGTGAATCTGATCGCTGAACGCCGCGTCGTTCCCGAGCTGATTCAAAAGGACTTCACACCGGCCAAAGTCGCCGAGGAGGTCTTGCGTCTGCTCAACAACCCGCGCGCCCGCGAGGAGCTCCGCGAAGGGCTCGCCGACGTCCGCAAACGCCTAGGCCCTCCGGGAGCCGTCGATCGAGCGGCCGACGCGATTGCCGCCATTCTCTCAGGTGTCGCTGGCAACACTTAGGCGGGTCTCTGCTATCCTATATAGGCAGAATGGTGTCGGTCTGCACGCCGCGAAAGGTGCCCCATTTTGCCAGGCCATTGAAAGGTAGTTTGATGCCCCTTCCCCGAAGGATTTGTATTGAGTTGGCTGCTCTACTCGTCGTCGCGCTTGCTTGCGCTGCCTCTCCGCTTCACGGCCAGGCTCCCCGGGCTCTTGGCTTTCTCGCGGAGAACTACGATATCTCCGCCACACTCGATTCCACGCACCAATCCATTAGCGCCATCGCCAAAGTCGACTTCCGAGCCACCGACGTTTCCGGCAGCATCCGCGTCGAGCTTCATCCCAATCTTATCGTCAGCGACGTAAAAACTGCGGACGGCAAATCGCTGGGATTTGGCCGCGACTCGATGAATCCGCTGTACGTCCTCGTGACGCTGCCGACGCCAGTGGGGACAGGTGGTCACGTCACGCTGACGTTTACGTACGCCGGCTTGCTGGCGAACGAAGAAAACAGCCCGGTCCCGGGGGTGCGCGCGGCGGTCATCGGCCACGAAGACGCCTATCTGCTTCTCCCTGCCAGATGGTTTCCTCTGACGAACTATCCCTCGAACCGCTATACGGCGACATTCCGTCTGAACGTCCCCGATAGTTTCGCTGTGGCCGGTTCAGGCAAAAGTTCTGCCCCAACGCCGCTGGCGGGCAAGAACGGAGCCGAAAGCGGACGGCTGCTTTACACGTTTGAATGCAAGACCCCCGCTCCGCACGGTACCTTCGTGGCCGGAAATCTGCAGCTGAATCCCAAGCAGGCGGAAGGCATCGACGTGGCGGTTTACGCCCCGCGCTCCGACTCTGGCAACGCCCAGGGCTTTGCCGACGATGTGGCCCGCGCCGTCACTGTTTTTTCCGATATATTTGGCGGGCTGCAAGACCCGGCGTTTACGGTCATTCAATTACCGGGTGGCAGCCTCCGGGATTTCGCCGCACCCGGAGTTCTCCTGATAAACAGCCGCCTCTGGGATCCGAAAATGGCAGAGCGCACCATCGCGCGCCTGGTCGCCTCGCAGTGGTTTGGCAACTCCGTTCTACCAGCTAGTCCTGGCGACGTCTGGGTGACCGACGGCCTCGCGCGCTATTGTGAAGAGTTATATGCCGAGCAAACTGCTGGTAGAGAAGCCGGCCTCCGCACCGTCGACGAATTTGCAGTGGGCGCCCTCATGTACGACGAGGCTGCCCCCATCGCCCAAGCGGCAAGGCTCGCCCCCTATTCCAGCGACTACCGATCCGTGGTCCAAAATAAAGGGGCGATGGTTTTCCACATGCTTCGCGGCCTGATGGGTGATGTCGCCTTCAAAACCATGCTGCATGATTTTGCCACCAAGTATGCAGGGAAGACAGCCACGATCGACGACCTGGTTAATATTGCCGATAGAGACGTTCAAGCAGCGGCCCCGCCAGGGCAAGTCGCGCCGAATCTCCGCGGGTTTTTCGTGCAGTGGCTGAATTCGACAGGCGTGCCCGATTTTACAACCGACTTCGTGGTCTACCGCACGCCTAAAGGCTTCCGCATCGTGGGCAAGATAAAGCAACAGATCGACACCTTTAGCATGCCCGTCGAGCTGCGCATCGATACCGAAGGCAATCCAGAAACAAAATGGGTGGATGTTCTCGGCATGGAATCTCCGTTTATCGTTGAAACCTTCGGCCGTCCCAAACCAGGCGGCGTCAAAGTTGACCCGAACAATCTTGTGCTTAAAGGCAGCGTTTCGCTACGCGCTCGCGCCGCGATCGCCCGCGGCGAAGAGCTCGCCGAAGTGGGCAACTACTATGCTGCGATTCAGCAGTATCAGAGAGCGCTTTCGATCCAGCCAGGGCGCCCGCTGGCGAATTTCCGGATGGGCGAAGCCTTCTTTTACCAAAAAAATTATCAAGCTGCTGCAAACTCCTTTCGTGAATCGCTTCAGGCTGTTCCGGAACCGTCAGAAAAATGGACCGAGTGCTGGAGCAACATCTATCTCGGCAAAGTCTTTGATTTGCTCGGCCAGCGGGAACGTGCCGTCAATCAATACAGCAAGGCCAAACAAACCAACGACAATACGGGTGGCTGCCAGGGCGAATCCGAGCGGTATCTTAAAAAGCCCTTTAGCGAAGGCGGTATTCTGATGGCAGCTCCCGCCACCGGCGCGGCGCCGGCTTCCACAACACCAGCCCCGCCTCCAGCCAGCGACCGCCCCACGTTGAAAAAGCCCAGCCAGTAAGGGCCATCGGCAATAACAAATAAAATGGGTCTTTCTGGTGCGGATTCTCTGATCTGAGAAACGACCTGAGCGTCTAAACCGAGTGCACCAAATGCTCGGTTTGCGAACTGCGTTGCTCAGGATTTATCGCGGTTCGATATTGCTGAAAAGGCCTCGGATCGTCCCGGGCCGCTTTCCCTACCGCGCCGCAGCGCCGCCCGTATCCTTGCTGCCCTGGCCGTCCGGCTTTTTCTGAACGTTGCCATCGCCGACCGCTTCCACTCTTTGGAGCGGCTTCCCGGTTGCCGGAATGTTGGGTTCTACTTTTTGCAGCGTCTCCCGAACCGCCGGCCGCGTCGCGTGGACGTTCGATTTCTTATTGCCAGCCGCCACGTCGGACCCAGTTTTCACGCCCGTCGAAGGATTGCCTTGCTGCACTTTTACCGCCTCGATTTTCATGGGCTTCTTCGCCGAACTCTCAAATCGCGCCAGCTCGGCCTCGGTATTCTGATCCGGGCAGCACTCCTGGGCCTTTGCCGACGGGGCCTGCCATAGAAGGAGCGCCAGCCCTCCCAATGAAACTCTCAATATGAACCGCGCCGCAGAAATGCGCCCGGTAGCTTTGAATCCAGCTGTATTGTATTTTTCCGTCATACCAACCGTGGTTTTCATGGTGCAGCCCTCCTATACGAATTCCCGAGTTCTCCTCGGACAAGGGTCATCCTCACAAACCTTCCCCTTTCGGGCAATGCACGCCGCCTGGAGAATTCATGAACTGAGGGTGAACGCCTAACTAACACATTCCATAGAAGATTTGCCCTCGCTGACGGCTCGACCGCTAACTCAAACTCGTTGAAAGGCGCAGGAGCTTCGCATTAGAGGACAGGTCGGCTTATTTAACCGCCTGGTTAAATACGAAACAGGGAAATTTGCCGCGAAGGACATGACCATTGACATCAACCTGTTTGTTTTCAGTTTCTTAGCAGACATTTGCGTGTTAAGAAGCTGGCTGTGCCTTCGGGCAGCTTGCCATCGTATTTTCTCAAGCATCGGCCGAGCAGAATGATCTAAGTGATTTCGGATCAATGGTTTGGAGGAAGTGAGGAGCCCTGGGTCGCCCATCGAGCTGCTTGCCGTGAGTTCAGGGACTGGCAGGTAACAGGCTGTGGCTTAAGCTCCCCCACTCGCAGCGGAAGGCTCTGTCGTTAGCCTTTTCCAGGCCCGCGTGAATACGTCGCAGGCCCGGTCATCGAACAGGACGAAGTAGACTTTCTCCAGCGAGGTTTCGCCCTTCAAATGCCGCGCCGTCTCTTGCAGCATGATGGATGCGCACTCCTCGAGAGGAAATCCGGCGATTCCTGTGCCCACGGCGGGAAAGGCGATGGTCTTCAGGCCGCGTTCCGCAGCGATGCGCAAAGAGTGGGCGACGGAGTTGCGCAAGTTTGCCGCCGTCGTCCGTCCACCCAGCTGCATGCTTGCTGCGTGAACGACGTGGCGTGCTGCGAGTTTGCCCCCGCCAGTGATGGCGGCGTAGCCCACGGGGATGCTTCCAATGTCGTCGCATTCGCGCTGAATTTCTTCGCCACCCTTGCGCCGGATCGCTCCCGCGACGCCCGCGCCCAGTTGCAGGTCGTTGTTCGCGGCGTTGACGATCGCGTCCGTGTCCATGTCCGTCAGGTCGCCCTGCTGGATCACGATTTTTTCTAAAAGTGCTTTGTTCATGTTTTCATCTGGCTTTTTGAATGCGTCTCGTACGAGCCATCTTTCCGATAAGTGTGTTTTCCGAGAAGCAGAACTCACTCGCCGCCGCTGGCGGCCATGACTTGTTCATCGCGCACCTCGGAAACTTCTCTGCCCATGCGGCGGCCGGCGTCGCGGCATGCCGCAACGGTTTCCTCGGAAGTCTCGCGCCCTTTCACCAATTCGAGACGCCCCGCATTTTGTGTGTCCGTGAAAAATCGCATTCCGATGCATCGCTCCGGGCAGAACGTGACGGCAGCCAGCTCCGTAATGGAAAGTGAATTCGTTGTGCTCGCAAAAACGGCTCCAGGCTTGGCAAATTTATCGAAAATTGTAAAAAGCTCGATCTTCATCTCCATCTCGTCGGAGACGGCTTCGATGATCAAGTCCGCCTCGCGCGAAGCCTCTTCGGCGGATTTCGCCGCGCTGAGGTTCGAAAGCGCAGCGTCGCGAGCCACGGCTCCGATTTTTCCATGCGAGACTTCATCGTCGAGCGCGTGCGCGATCCAGAAATTTCCCTGCTCCAGTGTCACAAGCGAGATGTCTTCAAGAATGGTCCGAAACCCGGCCACAACAGCCGCATACGCGATTCCGCGGCCTAGGTCCCCCGCACCGACGATGGCGATAGTCTGTATTTCCATTAAGTCTTCTCGAACGGAAGCAACGAGCCGCCGCGGAAAGACACAGTTTGTGTCTCATGATTCCGCGGCTGGGTTCTACTTCAATAGACGCTTAAAAGCCTCTTCATCGTAACCAAGGACGATTTGGTCGCCGCGAATGACCACCGGCCGCCGGATAAGGTTCGGCAGGTTGGCCATGAACTTGATAGCTTCCGCCCTGGTAGGTGGCTTCTCGCTCATGTTTTTTGTCCGGTAGAACTCATTCCGCTGGTTCAGAAATTGTTTGTAGTCGCGAGCGCCAATCATCTTATCGAGTTCGGCTTCGCTGAGAGGCTCTGCGTCTAAGCTGCGCAGCTCAAGTTCGGCTCCGAGCTTTTCGAGATAGTCCTTGGCTTTCCGGCAGGTTGTACATGCCGGTTTCTGCAGGAATTTGATTTTCGTCTTTGCCATTTGTCGCGCTATCGCCCCGACGCAAAATGCCAACCACCCTTGTTTCGTCACGTCCTTACTTCTTTACGCCACTACTTTAATATCGTGGCACACTCGGATCGATTTCCGCCGACCAGCGTTCGATGCCGCCCGCCATCGATTTTGCGCTCTCGATGCCTTGCTGCCGCAACCACACGGCGGCATCGAGGCTGCGCATCCCATGATGGCAGTAGCAAATCACTTCATCCGCGTTGAGCAAAACATTCAAGTTTGCCGGCAGGGTGCCGAGCGGAATCAATTTGGCTCCCGCAATCCGGCACAGGTCGTATTCCCAGTTCTCGCGCACATCCACGAGCAACAGTTTTTCGCCGCGCGCGATGCGCTCGCTTACTTCCTTCGCCGAGATTTGCATATCGTCCATTTGGAGTCGTTGTCAGAAAGGAGCGAGCTGCTCCAGAAATACGGGGACGAGGCACTACTTACCCTTAAATTTCGGATGCCGTTTTTCGAAGAAGGCGCGGATACCTTCACTGCAGTCTTCCGAATGAAAGCACTTCATTTGCAGATCGACTTCGTGATCGAGGGCTTTCACAAGCGCGTCCTTGTGGCTTCCAAACAGAATCTTTTTCACAGCGCGAATGGCGATCGGCGGGCCTTGCGCGATTTTCTGCGCCAAGGTCTTCACTTCGGCTTCCAATTGGGCGGCCGGCACGACGCGGCTGACAATTCCAAGCCGCAGCGCGGTCTGTGCATCGATCATATCGCCGGTGTAAAACATTTCCGCGGCCATCGAAGGCCCGACCAGCTGCGGAAGAAAATAGGTTCCTCCGTAATCCGGGAAGAGGCCGACTCGCGAAAAATTCTGTCCGAAGGTGGCACTATCGGCGGCGATGCGGATGTCCGCTGCAAGCGCGATGTTCATTCCTGCGCCCGCCGCGGCTCCGTTTACCGCCGCGATGACTGGCTGCGGCATCAAGCGCATTTTCAGAACGGATTGCATGCCCGAGCGAAGGATTGGACCAAGCTCGGCGGTTTCATTACGTTCACGTCCTTTGCCGATGGCGCCCAGATCGCCACCCGCACAGAAGGCTCGGCCCGCGCCGCTGAGAACGACGACGTGAATAGAATCGTCCTCCGCGATCCGCGAAAGAGCGTCGTTCAAGGCGGTTGAGAGATCGCTATTCAGAGCATTCAGTTTGTCAGGCCGGTTCAGCACCAATAACGCAATGCCGTCGTGCTTGGTTTCCAGGATGACAGGACCCGAAGGAGCCGTCTGCGCTGCGTTGCTCATAACATTTCTCCGTACTAAAGTGCCTTAGTGTCGCGATCTTTTTCGGTTCGCGCAACGAGCTGCGCGAGCTTGCGAAAATGCTGCAATTTCTCGCTCTTGCCCTGTGCGTTCTGGCTGCTGGTGGAGGGCAGCACGTAAACGCGCGCCCCATAAAGCAGTTCTTTCTGAAGCCCGAACTTGCACTTGCGCTGCGAGAACTGTTCGTAGACTATTTTCCCGTTGAAAGCAACAACGTGAGGCGAAAACTCCTCCAGCTTTTGCGATAGGACGATCCTGCCCTCGGCGAAATCTCCGCGCGTCAACTCTTCCACGCCCTTCGTGGGCCGCTTGACCAGGTCGGTAAGACCGATCCCAAATTCAATGACACGCTTGTCGTCGTGATAATCAAACGGTTCCGGCACCACGCCGCTTTCGTACAAGATAGGCCAGAACTGGTTGGTGCGCCCTGCGTAATAGTGGCCCACGCGCACGGAGGACTCGCTCGGATTGCAGCCGACGATGACCAGCTTCATTCCTTTTCGCAGATGGTCGGGGAGTGTTCGCATCTTCCTAGTGTTGCCTATTTTGAGTTCGGAGTTCCATGCATTCGCGGCGGGCGGTCCGAACGGTCAAGCCCTCTCGCCAGGGATCGAACTGCTTTCTTCGCTGGGGGAAACAAACGATTGCTGTTGAAGGGCGGCGTGGCATGCAAAACAATGAAACAGGAGAAGATAGAGCACTTCCTGGCTGCGGAGGAACTTTGGATAAGGGAAAAAGAACGGGGTCTAGGTAGCCCATCGTGCGTTTGACGAATGCTCTACCAAAACTCTAGACAGCCAGACACTGGCTGTCAAGCTCTCTCGCTCAGCTGCAAGTTGCGGTTGGAGACAACAGAGCGCAAAATTGTGAATCCCGCCTCCACCCTGCCTCATCCAAACAAGGGAATGAGGCGTGTGCTTTCGTGCTTTGTGCTAACGTAAAGATGGAGACATATGGAGCGGGGCTGATCTTTAGCCCACGAACTTTCTTGAGCACGCCAAATCC
>Ga0074044_10001968_pt1 | contig 18140 bp, 19 predicted proteins | sample BogForMeECP23OM1_FD_94443 | JGI IMG/M metagenome (GOLD analysis project Ga0074044, IMG submission 94443) | Bog forest soil microbial communities from Calvert Island, British Columbia, Canada - Bog Forest MetaG ECP23OM1 | ecosystem: Environmental > Terrestrial > Soil > Wetlands ...
CATCGGGGCGCTCCTCGAATCAATGAAACGTCGTTGTGGCACAACAACTTTCGCTGATTCGGAGCCCCGATGCGCTCAATGGTGTGAGAAATGCGGGCTAAGCGGTCAGCGGCCCGATCAGCGTTCCCATATCGTATTCTTTAGCGTTCGAACCTACGGATGCTTCCGAGGTCAGCAAAGAGCGCGAGCGAACCTTATCGGCATGCAGATCGATTTCGCGAAAGGCCATCGTCTCCATTAGGCTCTCATCCGAATCAAACATGGAAGACGCGTTTAGCTCAGACGGCCATCGCCCCGCTGTCCGCAGCTCACTGAGCGCCACGAACGAGCGATCGATCTCGGTCACCAAATCATGGTCGGCCGCTCGCTTAGCCACAGTGGGGGCCACAGCCTTAACTTGCGAGCAACTCATAGATGATCAGCGACTCGAAGAAGATCGAGCGCTCGTGGGCGAGGTGCGCGCGGAATCCGGCCCCGACGATCAGCCGACTGAACAGATCAAGGTCGGAATCGGACGAAACCATGACGTATAGCCGCCCACCGGGTTTCAGGCGTTCGCGAGACTGGTCGAATAAGGCGGCGATGTCGCGATAGGCCGGGCCCGCGTGCCAACCACGATCGGCGAGATTGCGCGGTTTGTCGTCGGCGAGCATGCGGTGCATGACCACGGCGAGCTTGCGCGCGAGTGCCACCTTGGCCTTGCGCATGCCGGCTCTTCTGGCGATCCGCATCGCCAACTTTTGAGCTCCGAGCAGCCTTTGACCGGCTTGGTGAGCATGACATGACCGGCCTGATAGAGCGCTTCGCGCACCGCGGCATCGTCTTGCCGCGGGCCGGGACTGGGCGCATTATCAAGTCGGCTATACGGCATTCGAAAAATTCAAAAAGGGGAGGAAGTGCGATGAGGATTCTCTCGTCAATCGTCATACTTTCCGGTTCGCTCCTGGCGGGTAGCGCACTCACGCCCGCGAGCGCGGCCGACATGACGTTCGAGCGTGCGCTCAACGCCAACAAGGAGCCGCAGAACTGGCTGCTTTATTACGGCAATTATCAGGGTCACAGGTTCTCGCCGCTCAAGGAGATCAATACCGACAATGTCAAGAACCTCAAGCTCGTCTTCGCCGTCGCGCTCGGCGGCCTGGAGAGTGGTGGCCGCTATGCGTTCGGCAGCCTTGAGGGCACGCCGATCGTCGACGGCGGCGTAATGTACGTCACCAATGGCTGGGGTAGCGTGTACGCGATCGACGTTTCGAGCGGCACCAGGGGCATGATCAAATGGAAATTCGACCCGGGCATCGACCGCGCCTGGGCCGGCGACGTTGCCTGCTGCGGCGTCGACAACCGCGGTGTGGCGCTGTGGAAGGATAAGGTGATTTCGATCGCACTTGACGGCCGGATGTTCGCACTCAATAAGGCGACCGGCGAGAAGGTCTGGGAGCGAAAAATCGCCGATCCCGCGCTCGGCGAGACCATCACGATGGCGCCGCTCGTGGTGCGCGACCTCGCGATTGTTGGCCCTGCCGGCGGCGAGTTTGGTATTCGCGGCTTCATCGACGCGACCGACCTTAATACCGGCCAGCAGGCCTGGCGAACCTATACGATTCCGGGCCCCGGCGAACCGGGCAATGACACCTGGAAGGATGGCGAACAGCACTGGAAGCACGGCGGCGGGTCGGTCTGGGAAACCGCGACCTACGATCCTGACACCGACACGATCTTCCAGGGCATCGGCAATCCCGGCGCCGATTGGGACCCGCAATATCGTCCGGGCGACAACAAGTGGGCGGAAAGCGTGCTCGCGCTCAATCCGTCCGACGGAAAGATCAAATGGGGGTTCCAGTACACGCCGAACGATCCGTTCGATTTCGACGAAATCTCCGAGCACCCGATCATCGATGCCAAGGTCAACGGCGAAAACCGTAAACTTGTTATCCATGCCGCGCGCAATGGATTTTTCTACGCGCTGGACCGCACCACCGGGGGATTCATATTCGGCAAGCAATACGTCGACAAGCTCAACTGGACGACGGGACTGGACCCTAAAACCGGCCTGCCGGCCAACTACGATCCCAAGAGCGACGTTCAGGTTTATGCGCCGGGGACGCACGGCATGCGCGGCGAACCGCTGGCCACCGTCTGTCCATCCCATTTCGGCGCCAAGAACTGGGAGCCGGCGGCCTATAATCCCACGCTCAACATGCTCTATATCCCGTCGATCGAGGGCTGCGACGGCCTTGAAACAGTCGCGCAGAAGGATTTTGCCGATCAAGGCGGAACGTTAAAGCCCCGCGACCGTTTCAGCGGCGGCTCGTTCAAGCTGACCAGTCGCCTGTACGGCAGCCTCAAAGCCGTCGATCCGACCACCGGCGATATCAAAGCTGCGGTGCGGCTCGACTTCCCGAACTATGCCGGTGCGCTCGCCACCGCAGGCAATCTCGTATTCCTCGGCCATGCCGACGGAAGTTTCATCGCGTATGACGCCAAGACGCTGAACCCGGCTTGGAGCTTTAGCGTCGGCACCGGCATCAACGCGCCGGCAATCAGCTATGCGGTAAACGGCAAGCAGTACGTTGCCGTTCTAGCCGGATCGCGGCAGTCTCCGTTCACCATGCAGAACGATCCGTCGGTGAAATATTCGGCGACGACGTCGATGCTGTTCGTGTTTGGTCTTTGAGCAAACTCTCTGAGGGCCAGGCCGGCACGACCCGTCGTCGTGCCGGCACACGTCTTATGGCATAACGGTGAAGCGCTCGGTCACATGCCTATGCGGTTCGCACACAAATATTCAACCAAGCTGGCGCTGGCAGTGGCGATGATGGCGATGGCAATGTGCCGCGCACAAGCGCAGGAGATGCAAAGCGCTGAAGCAGCGCGGATGATCGAGCACGGCAAGGATATCTTCAAGACGAAGGTGACTTGTCAGTTTTGCCACAAGTGGGACGGGTCAGGAGACCAAGGCTACGGCGGCAACGCGACGTCGCTGCGCAAGACGCAGCTGACCCCCGCGCAAGTCGCCGCGACCGTCAAATGCGGGCGTCCCGGCACCGGGATGCCTTTTCACGATCCGTTCGCGTACACCGACAAGCGTTGCTATGGCGTCACGCGCGCTGAGCTCGGCAATGACATGCCGCCCGAGCCTTATGCATTTCTCAATTCCGATGAGATCGACGCGGTAGTGAAATATTTGTTTGCCAAGGTGATCGGCCGCGGCCCGTCGACTTACGAAGAGTGTGTGGAATTTTGGGGATCGGAGACGCGCCAGTGCGATCCGATGAAGGATTAAGTCGATGCGCGCGCTGCTGAGCGCCGCGATCATCTGCTCAGCCGTGATGCTCGGCATTGCGGCTGCGAGCCGAGCCCGAGCGCAAGAACAGAGCGATCAAGGCGAAGTCCATGGCCTCAAGCTCGGACTCACGGCCGGGACCATGACCTTGGAGGGTTGGGGCGAGCTTGCTTGCGGCAGCAACGGCGGTCCGCCGCGCCAAACGCTCAAAAGCTGGTCCGAGTTCGGCCAATGCCAGCCGGAAGCGAGCGGTCTGTGCGAAGTCGCCGCCCGCTTCGACGACGAAGACGAATACGTCGCCAAGGCGCTCGCCGAGCCGGCCTACGCGGGGGGGCGGACGGGGACGCGAGTGGCCGGCCATCCGGTCATTCTGTCGGCGCTGTTCGACCAAGACGGCATCCTGCGTGGCATACGGATGGTCAGCGATCCGCGCGGCACGCCCGCGGAGCGGCGTATGGCGCATTTGCTCGGTGTCGCCGTCATCGATCGTTATGGTACGGCCGGATGGTCCTGCACGGATTTTCCGCCGGCCGACGGCGAGTCGGCGGTTGGCGGCGTGTTCATCAAGCAACGCTGCGAAAAGACGACGCCAGCACAAGCCCTAACGGTCGAGACGCATTTTTTACGCAAGCCAGGCCAACACGATGTCAACCCTGAGACGCACGACTATACGCAGGGCGAATTCGAGAGCTGGACGCGGTTCGAACTCTTGGATCGGAGTTACCGCAAGCCGTGACACCCGCCGCGGCTGTCACGGACTCGCAGGATATTGGGAGCAGGTGCGCGCGGCGCGGTCGCCGAATGCCTCGAGGCATTCCTGGCGCGTGATCGGGCCGCGGTTGATGATCTTGGCTTGCAGGAAATCCACCAGCGCCTCGATTTCGCGATGCTGCAGCACCGAGCCCGGCGGCAGCGGCGGCAAGTCCTGGCCCAGCTCGGCCTCGCTCGTTCCACCGTAACAGCGCTTCTCCACATAGGCTTGATCGTCGAAGCGGGGCATGGCTTGGCCCGGCATGCCGCAACTGATCACTTCGATCAGCTGCTCGCGGGTAAGCTTGGTTCGGCGCAGGTTAGCGGCGCCGCCGCTTGATTGCGGCTCCCCGGCGCCGTCGCCGGCCCAGCCGTGGCAATAGCTGCATTGCGCCTTGTCCTGAAAGATGCGGCGGCCGAACGCGAAATCGTCGGCATGAGCCGACGATAAAGAGACCGCTGCGACCAGGAAGGACACCGGCGCGATAACAGCATAGCGCCGGTACGCTCGCGTCTGCCGCGTAAAATTGACCATCTCACGTTTGATTTGCATGTCAGCTGCCGGTTTGCACCAGGTGTTTTAGCCGGTGGTGAACCTCCTATATCATTCCGGCGGCGATCGCCGGCAGTGGAGACGAGCACATGGGCGTTGTTTTGCGGATCGTCGCGGCCGCGGCGGTTTGGGTCCTTGCCGCCGCTGCCGCTGCCCAAGAACAATCGAGCCCACAAACAGCCAGCCGCCCCGAAGTGTGGGATCTCAAGCTTGGAGCGCCGGCCGCAGCACTGCCAACCGATTTCGATGAATATGCTTGCGGCACGGATGGCGGCCCGCCGTCGCGGCCGCTTTCCGGCTGGCGCGACTTTCGGCAGTGCCGGCCGGAGCCGAGCGGATTGTGCGAAGTGTATTTTCGATATGACGACGAGCTCGAATATTGGGCCAAGGCGAACGATCTGCCCACCGAGATCGAGCGCTATTCCGGCACCAAAGTCTATGATTTCCCGGTTGTGCTGTCGGGGCTGTTCGACGAAAGCGGGGCTTTGGCAGGCTTGCGGATCGTCAGCGATCCGCGCGACACCACCCGGTCACGCGATGAAGCCTATGCACTGCGCAATTTCCTGACCGCGCGCTATGGCCGCGATGGCTGGAGCTGCACCGACTTGCCCGCCGACGAAGGGGAAGAACCCGTCGGGCGGACATTCATCAAACAGGATTGCCGCAAGACCATCGATGGACCGGCGCTTGCCGTGTTGGAGACGCGTTACTTCCGCAAGAAGGGTCAACATCAATTTGACCCCTACTCGGGCAAGGAAACCGAGGGCCAGTTCGAAAGCATAGTGCATTTCGAACTGACCCTGACGAAGTAAGACGCGCTACAGCCCGAACACGAACAGCATGGAGGCATTCGTCTGGAACTTGCGCTCGGGCGAACGCGCAAGCTTGGCCTTGCCGACAGGACCGATACCGGTCGCGATGGCAATGTATTGCTTGCCGTCGACCAAATACGTCATCGGCGGTGCGGCAATGCCGGTACCGACGTTGATCTTCCACAACTCGTCGAGCGTTTGGTCATCGTATACCACGATGGTGCCATCGAGAAGCGCGGTCACAACGATGCCGCCCGCCGTAGTCAACACGCCGCTGAGGTCGCCGTAAGGCAAGTCGTTGCGCATTTTCAATTCGCCGGTCGCGGGATCGAGCACGGCGAGGCTGCCGGTGATCCGGGCGTTGTTGACATAACTGCCGCCGCCGAATTTTTCGCGCACATGCGCCGTGCGATCGGGAATGATGTCGGCGCAACCCTCGTCGCCGCCGATGTAGAGGAGCTGCGTCTTCTCGCTGTAGGACGGCGGCCAAAAATTCGTGCCGCCGTGCACGTCGGGGCATGAATTTACCATCTTGTCGGTGCCGCCCTTCCAGTCGTTGTTGTAGATTTGCACGTCCTTGGTCGGATCGTAATCGATCGGCTTGCCGGTCTCCGGATTGATGCCTTTGGTCCAATCGACCTTCTCGGCATATTGCGTGGCTTTGAGAAACTCGCCGTTGCGGCGGTCGAACGAGTATTGAAAGCCGTTGCGGTTGGCGAGCGACAAGATTTTGCGAACCTCGCCGTTGCCGGCGCTGTCGATAATGATTTGCGAGCCGCTCGCGTCGTAATCGTGAATGTCGTTCGGCGTGTACTGGAAGTACCACTTGATCTTGCCGTCGGCGGCATCGAAGGCGATGGTGCTGTCGGTGAAGAGATTGTCGCCCGGGCGGAACGCCGAATCATAGCGCGGCGCCGGATTACCGGAGCCCCAATAAGTGACATTGGTGTCGGGATCGTACGACCCGGTGACATAAAACGCGCCACCGCCGGTTTGCCAGGCGTTGACCTTATCCTTCCACGTCTCGCTGCCGGGCTCCCCGGGCGCCGGCACGGCGAAGGTCTTCCACTTCAAGTCGCCGGTCTTGGCATCGAGCGCAGCGAGCCAGCAGCGTACGCCGTTGTCGCCGCCGGAGCCGCCAATAATGACACTGTCCTTCAGCGCGAGAGGCGCTGCGGTAATTTCCATATCGGGTTGGTCGTTCAGGTTCTTGTCCCAAACGATCTTGCCGGTTTCCTTATCGTTCGCGATCACCCGGCCGTCGAGGCCGGCAACCGAGATGACGAGATTACCCCACAGCGCGACGCCGCGGTTCCGATCGGGTTTCTGCACGCCCGGGTCCATCTTCCAGACGATCTGTCCGGCCGTGCCGGAGCGCACGTCGATCTTGTAGACGACGCTCCAGACGTCGGTGACGTACATGAACCCGTCTTCGACCAGCGGCGTCGCCTCGTTGTATTCGTTGCCTGACGTGCCGCCGAGCGGCACCGCGAACGCGAGCTTGAGATTCTTTACGTCCGATTTATTGATGATCGAAAGCGGCGAATAACGATGCGAGCTGAAGTCGCGATGGTTCGTCAGCCAGTTCTGCGGCTCGGGATGCATGAGCCGGCCGAATGTCACGTCGGCGGCGCGCGCTGCACCGCCGGCAGACAAGGCGTAGCCGGAGATCGCGACCAGAGCCGCGCTCGCCGCGGCGAGGCAAGATTTCGAGGTCTTCATGGCAGATTCCTCTCCCCCCAGTGGATTTTGCAAAGACGCTTGATCCGGCTGTCCGGCTACAGCCCGAAAACGAAAACCATTGTCGCGGCCGTACCGAGGTTTTTCAACTCGGGCGTGGTGGCGACGCGGCCCTTCTGGTTCGCGGTCAGCCCGGTTGCGATCGCGATATATTGCTTGCCGTTCACGGCGTAGGTCATCGGTGGGGCGTTGATGCCGGTCCCCAAATTGACGCTCCACAGCTCGTCGAGCGTCTGGTCGTCGAGCACCATGACCATGCCGTCGAGCAGCGCCGTCACCACGATGCCGCCGCCGGTCGCGAGCGCGCCGCTAGTGTCGGCATAGGGCATCGCCTTGCGCTGTTTGATCTCGCCGCTCGACGGATCGACGACGACGAAGCCGCTGGCAAGACGTGAGTCGTAGCCGAAACTGCCGCCTTCGAATTTGCCCGGCACGTGCCGGCTTTGATCGCGATCGATCCAAGAGCAACCTTCGACTTCGGGGATATAGAGAAGCTTGGTTCTTTCGCTGTACGCCGCCGGCCAGAAATTGCTGCCGCCCGGCACCGCGGGGCACACACCGCTGCTCTTTTCGCCGGCAATGATTTTCGCGACCGGCTGCGCGTAGCTCTGCATGTCTTTCGTTGGATCGTAATCGGCCGGCTTGCCGGTCTCCGGATCGATCCCCTTGGTCCAGGTCACTTTCGGCACGTACTGGGTGGCCTTGAGGAATTGCCCACTGACGCGATCGAACGCGTAGTAGAAGCCGTTTCGCCCCGCATGCGTGAGGATTTTCCGCTCGGTGCCGTTCACCGCCGTATCGATAACGATGTGCGTGCCGGTCTCGTCATAATCCATCGTGTCGTTCGGCGTGTATTGGTGATACCACACGAGATTGCCGGTTGCGGCATCGATCGCGAGCGCACTGTCGGTATAAAGATTGTCGCCGGGCCGGTATGAGGAGTCATATTTCGGCGACGGATTACCGGAGCCCCAATAGGTGATGTTGGTCGCTGGATCGTAGGAGCCGGTGACGTAGAACGCGCCGCCGCCGGTCTGCCAGGCACTATGATTGTCCTTCCAGGTCTCGCTGCCGGGCTCGCCGGGGGCGGGAATAGGATACATCCGCCACTTCAGCGCGCCGGTCTTCGCATCAAGCGCCGCGAGCCAGTCGCGAACGCCCTGATCGCCGCCGGAAGCGCCAACGACAATCTCGTCCTTCAACGCAAGCGGCGCCGCGTTGAGCGTCAAGTCGCGCTGGTCGTCGAGTTTCTTGTCCCAGACGACTTTCCCGGTCTCCTTATCGGTTGCGACCACGCGCGCATCGCCGCCAACGACCGAAACGACGAGATTGCCCCACAGCGCAACGCCGCGGTTGCGATCGATTTTCTCCTGGCCTGGATCCATCTTCCACACGACACGGCCGAACGTTCCGGAGCGCACGTCGATCCTGTAAACAACACCCCAAGCGTCGGTCATGTACATGAAGCCGTCCTCGACTAGCGGTGTGGCTACGAGGTTTTCGTTGCCGGACGAGCCGCCAATCGCGATCGCGAATGCGAGCTTCAGATTCTTCGCGTTCGACTTGTTGATGACGGCGAGCGGCGAATAGCGGTGTGCGCTGAAATCGTGATGGTTCATGAGCCAGTTCTGCGGCTCGGGATTGAGCAAGCGCTCGTAAGTGACCTCGGCGGCCCTCACATCGGTACTCAGGAGGGCAAGGAATGCGCAGGCGAATGCCGCGTGGCCGTATTTGCATCTCGCTGCCACATTTTCCTCCTGCTCACTTGGCGAACGCCGTTTCAGGGATTTTGCTCGTCTCAGCGGGCCGCGCCTTGCCCTGCCAAGTCTATATATTCCAAGCGTCGCTCTCATGACGCATTACTCATGCACGGCGCCATCCGGCATGATGGTACCGGAGAGTTTGACGCCTTCGAGCTTGGCGCCGGTAAGAACCGCGCTTGTCAGGCGTGCACCAGACAAGTCAGCGCCGGTCAGATCGGCACCGGAAAGATCGGCGCCGTAAAGGTCCGCTCCGGTCAGCTTCGCGCTCTTGAGGTTTGCATCCCGCAGAACCGCATTCAACAGGCCCGCGTTGTCGAGATTGGCGCCTTCCAGGTCGGCGCGGCGCAGCGAAGCTTCGATCAGGTTGGTGCGGCTTAGATCGGCCCCGCGCAACGAGGCATCGTCGAGGCGAACCGCAGTAAGCATGGCGTCGGAAATCTTGGCGCGGTCGAGCTTGGCGCGGATCAGATGTGCCGTTTGCATCTTGGCGCCGGCAAGGTCTGCGTCGGACAGATCCGCAGCGCTCAGATCCGATCCATAGAACATCGCATTTTCGGCTTTGGCGCGGACGAGCGACGCTGTCTTCAAATCGGTTTTGTTCAGGTTTGCGTCGGTGAGGTTGGCGCCCTCGAGTTTCGCGCCGCCGAGCTGCGCGCGATGCATCACCGACCGGGACAGATCGGCGCCCGACAAGTCCGCGCCGGACAAGTCCTTCTGCTTCAACGGCGCGCGTTGGAGCGAGCACTTCACGCACGTCTTGCTGCGACCGGCGAGGAAGTCCGCCGCCTCATCGGCGCAAGCCGGCCGCAGCCATGGGGTAAGCGACAGCAGGATTGCCGCACAAAGGAGCGCGCCAAGGACGTTGGCCGGAGCAGGGGCGAGCAACATTTTTCGTTTCATCGGCGCAGGCTGCTGGGATTTTATTTGGAGGTGAAGCGCGGCGGCTAAGGCGAATAGACGCCGCGGTTGTACCAATGCAGCGCATCGACGCTGACGACGCGCTCGGTGCCGTCGAACAGCTGGCCGACCTTGCCGCCGGACGCCTTGAGCTGGAACTCCTTGACGCGATCCTTCACCGGGACCGTCGCGTTACGCATGATGTCGAGTCCCTGATCGATCTTCCAGATTTGATAAAAGTTCGGATCGGTGGCGGAAAAGAACTTAGTATCGGCGCTGAGCTTGCGAGCGACGCCGCGCTCGTACGCCAGGTGCAGCTCCATGTGTTCGCCGTTCGCTGCGGTGAACTGCCAGGTTTCCTCGTTTTGGATCGGCTGGCCCGCAACCGCGCGGGTGGAGCGCTCGACGCGATAGCTGCTGGCGGCCTGATAAACCTTGAACGGGCCCGGCGCGTCTTTCGGATCGGCGGTCACGCCGTCGATGACCATTTGGCCGGCCATTTCATTGCTGCCCGTCTTTTTGATCGGAGACGCGAGATAGACTATTTGGTTGCTGCCGGCTGGCGCGCCGTCCGGTCCATTGATGTCGACGCGGTCGACGAAAATCATGCGGACGTTGCAGTCCTTGGCCGCGCCCGAGGTTGCCACGAACGGTTCCCAGCCGTCGGGCAGCAGTGCTTTGAGCGCCTGTGCGGAAACGGCGAGATCGAGCTGCATGCGGACTTCGGCGCTTTGCTCAACGAGCGTTTGGGTGTTCGCCGCGTGAGCCGACCCGGCGCATCCACCAGCGATGATGACAACTGCCAATATGCCCTTTGCGAGCATCGGTTCCTCCCCATGTCCTTGGCCTATAAGCGCTATGCTAACCGAAAAATGGCGCGCGCTGAACTGGCAATTCGGCAGGGCTCCCGCTCGCAGACGATGCGCGGCCGCGCGTTCTGCTGAGATGGATGGTTCCCGGCAGGGCCGGGCGCCTCTTAGCGGTTAGGTTAAGCGCCTTATTTTTCGTAGGCATGCGCGCGAATGTAGTGCCAGAGCTGATCGATGTCGTTATCGCTAAGAACGCCTTTCCAGGGCGGCATCTGGTTCTTGCCGTTGCGCACCGAGTTTTCGAAGCGCGGGCGCTCGTTCGCCTTCAATTTGCGCAGGTCGAATGTCTGGCCGGTATTGACCAAGTCGTCGCCGTGGCAGATCGCACAATGCGTGTTGTAGACATTTTCGCCTGCCGCGATCTTGGCACCGTCTTGTTGCGATGCGGCGTCGTCAGCCCAAACTGCCGGCATAAGCGACAGCATCGCGGCATTAGGCAGTTTCTCGGCCGGCTCCAATAGGTCCGTGCCGCTGCCGTCTGCTTTAGGCTTTCCCAGTGCGATGAGCTATGTCACTTTGCGGGAAAAGGCGGGAGGTTAAATCGAGCCGTGCGAGCCGGTCGCGTACGATCTTGTAGCCTGCTCTCGTGCGTGCGCGTCCTCTTGATCGCCGCGGCGACACTCGCCGTATCAAGCGCAATGGCGGCGGATCGCATTCGTATCGCCGCTCAGAAGACCGGCACGTTCGCCTGGGAGCTCGAAATCCTCAAGGCGCACGGCCTCGATCGGGACGCCAATCTCGACATCGAAACCACCGAGCTCGCCAGCACCGAGGCCGGCAAGGTCGCGCTTGAGGGCGGTTCGGCCGATCTGATGCTGTCCGACTGGCTGTGGGTCACGCGCGAGCGCGCGCTCGGCGACGACGTGGTCTTCTATCCGTATTCGAGCACGCTTGGCGCGGTGATGGTGCCTGCGAATTCCTCGATCAAGGGCATCCCCGATCTGAAAGGGAAAAAGCTCGGGGTCGCCGGGGGGCCGCTCGACAAGAGCTGGCTTCTGCTGCAAGCGCTGGGCCGCCGATCCGGCGTCGATCTCAAGACCCAGGCGGACATCGCCTATGGCGCGCCGCCGCTGCTCACGCAAAAAGCCCTGCAGGGCGAAACCGACGCCACGCTGACGTTCTGGAATTTCTGCGCCGAGCTCGAAGCCAAAGGCATGAAACGCGCTGTGCTCATGGCGGGCGTGATGAAGAGCCTCGGCGCCAAGGGGCCGGTCGCGATGGTCGGCTACGTGTTCCGCGGGGGGTGGGCGCAACGCAACCAGGCGCTGCTCAACCGTTTTTTCGTGGCCACGCGCAAGGCGAAGGACATCATTGCGGACTCTCCGGACGAGTGGACGCGTCTCGCCCCGCGCATCGGGACAAGCGATGCGAATGCACTCGATATCTATCGCCGGCGCTACCTCGAGGGCATTCCCCGCCGCCCTGTCGCCGAGGAAATGACTGACGCGCAAGCGCTCTACAAGGTGCTTGCCGACATCGGTGGCGCCGATTTGGTCGGTCCGGCCCGCGAACTCGATCCCGGCACATTCTACAGCGCGGGGCCGAGCAAATGAACGTGGCGCTCCGGCTCGGCTCGATCGCGCTGTTGCTTGCAGTCTGGTTCGCCGCTTCCAACGTCACTGGCGCGCGCCTGTTGCCTTCGCCGCAAACGGTCGGGTTTGCCATCATCGAGGAGGCGCGATCGGGCGCGCTCGCCTTCAATCTGGGCGTCACGCTCGCACGCGTCGCGGTGTCGTTTGCAATCGCGATGGCGCTCGGCACCGTGATCGGGCTCGCGATGGGCCGCGAGCTCATCTTCGATCGGCTAGCCGACCCTTGGCTGGTAGTGCTGCTCAATCTCCCGGCGCTGGTCATCATCGTATTGGCGTACGTATGGGCCGGCCTGACCGAAACCGCGGCGATCGCCGCCGTCGCGCTCAATAAGCTGCCGATCACGACGGTGATGGTGCGTGAGGGTGCGCGCTCGCTGGATCGTACGCTCGACGAAATGGCGGCGGTGTTCCGGATGAGCAGCTGGGCGCGGCTGCGCCATGTCGTGTTGCCGCAGCTTGCACCCTATCTCGCCGCCGCGGCGCGGTCTGGGCTGTCGCTGGTGTGGAAGATCGTGCTGATCGTCGAATTGCTCGGCCGGCCGAACGGGGTGGGCTTCCAAATCGGCGTCGCCTTTCAATTGTTCGACGTCACGCGCATCCTGGCCTATGCTCTCGCATTCGTCGCCGTGATGCTCGCCATCGAAACTTTCCTGGTGCAGCCGCTTGAACGACATATCTCCCGTTGGCGACCCAGGGCGGCTTGAGGTCCACATCAAGCAAAAGTGCTATCGCGCCGCCTCCGGGGGGCGTCTGCACGTGCTCAACGATCTTTCGCTCTCGTTGGCGGGCGGCGAAGTCGCCGCGCTCGTCGGTCCGTCGGGCTGCGGCAAGACCACCTTGTTGCGCATCATCGTCGGGCTCGATCACGATTACGAAGGCGGCGTCCGGCTGCCGGCGCACGGGCGGCTCGGCATCGTGTTCCAGGAACCGCGGCTGTTGCCGTGGCGCACGGTAGAGCAAAACGTGCGGCTCGCGGCGCCCGACGCGAGCGACGAGTCGCTCGACGCGCTGTTTGCGACGCTCGGTCTCTCCGAGCATCGGCGCCATTATCCCGGCGAGCTGTCGCTCGGACTCGCGCGCCGCGTTGCGCTGGCGCGGGCTTTCGCGGTCGAGCCCGAACTGCTGATTCTCGACGAGCCGTTCGTCTCGCTCGACGCAGCCTTGTCGTCACGGCTGCGGGCCGAGCTCGTCGAGCTTGTCGGCCGCCGCCCGGTGACGACGCTGCTCGTCACCCATGACGTCGAAGAGGCGATCGGCCTCGCCGACCGCATATTTCTCCTGTCGGGGAGTCCCGCACGCGTCCTTGCCGAGGTGTCGATTCAAAGTCCGCGCAGCGGCCACACGGCGGAAGAACTCATCGCCATTCGCAAGGAAATCGCGGGCAAGATGAGCCTGGCACCTCTGTAATTTAAGCCGGCTGAGCCTGTACGGTGCGGCGGATCATGCCGCGTTGCGGATTGTAGCCGAGGACGGCGAGCAGGAAAAACAGCACCGTCGCACCGGATACGACGAGCGCCGAGACCGGCTCGAACATGCCATAGAGCGCGAACCGGATCAGCTCCACCACGTAGGTGAAGGGATTGATGAGCGACAGGTAATAAATTGCTTCGGAGCCGCCCTCGCGCAGCTTCCACAACGGATAAAGCGCGGAAGAAAAGAAAAACATCGGAAACATCACAAAATTCATCGCGCCGGCAAAATTTTCTACCTGACGGATATAAACCGACAAGAACAACCATAATGCCCCAAGCATGAGTCCGGAAATGATCAGGGCCGGCAGCACTTCGAGCCACGCGATCGGTTCGAACGTGACATCGAACGGAATGCAAACGGCAAGGAAAACGTAACAGGTGATGACGGAGAGCGCGGTGCCGGCGGCGAGCTTGCAGGCCAGCAGAATCCAGCGCGGCAGCGGGGCAGTGAGCAATAAACGCATCACGCCCATTTCGCGGTCGTAAACCATCGACAGCGAAGACTGCATTCCGTGAAACAGGAGGATGATGCCGAGCAGGCCGGGCACGATATAGACCTGATAGGTGATGTACGTCTTGTACGGCGGAATGATCGAGACGCCGAACACGTTGTAGAAGCCGGCGGCGAATACCGCGAGCCACATCAGCGGGCGAACGAGCGCAGACAGGAGCCGCCCGCGCTGCTGCACGAATTTGAGGATCTCTCGCGTAGTGACGGCGCGCAGCGCGCGCATGATGTGAGCGATTTGCATGCTCATGCCGAGTTCCATTCAGTTGTCATTGCGAGCGAAGCGAAGCAATTCCCTGTCCTGACCCTCCCCCACAAGCGGGCGAGGGAACGGAGGGGGCACTTTTGCATTGCTCGTCGCTTTGCTCCTAGGAAGAAAGTGTAGACCGCCCGCGAGTTGCTATCTCATTGAAGCGACTACACTTTCATTCAGAAGGGTCGGCCGTCAGGCCGGTGCCGAACTCGCAATGACGGCTACTTATCCAAATGGCACGGCGACTCGGGCTGGTCGTCGCCGAGCGTATCGAGTTCATTGGTTTGGTGTAGGAAGCCCTCGATAGGAGCGCTGGCGACGACCTCATAGGGCGCCGCCAGCAGGATGGCCTGCCGAACTTGATGATCCCAGGGCCGCGCGCTCACCGCAAGGCCCTTGTCGCCGTCGAAGCTGTTGTCGCCGAGGATGAAGGCGCGCTGTTTGGCGAAGTCGACGGAGCGCGTGCGCAGCACCGATTGCACCACCATGTCGACCGCGACCCAGGCGGCCCAGTCGGCGCTTTCCATGTGGCGTCCGCCCGATTTTTTCTCGAAACGCGAATTTACCTGGGGCGCGCCGTTGTGCTCCCAGGTCCAGTGCCAGGCGACCGGCTCGAGGTCGATGCTGCCCATGACTGGACGCGGGCGCACCAGCCGGTAAGGCACCGTGCGGGCAAAATCGAAATCATCGTCGGCGACGAAGACCACGTCAAAATCCCGGTTGATGGCGCTGAGCAGGGTCGGATCGTTTTGCTCGCGGTCGCGCGGGTCGGTGCCGGGCTTGAAATGCTGGTCGGCGACAATGCGGGCGCCGAATTTTTGCGCCGAATGAGTGAAGGCCGCCGTCTTCGCCGCGTCGTCGGGGGAGGGGCCTTCGAAGACCAAGAGGTTGTTCCATTTGCGCGACACAACATATTGCACCAGGCCGTCCATGAGCTGCGCCCGGCTCGGGTAGGCGTGAACGAACTCGGCCGCGCACAGATTGCGGCGCAGCGAGTCGTCGGGCTCCGATACGTTGAAGAGAAGCACGTCGCGCCTGTACACCGCATCCGCCAGCGAATTGTAGGCTTCAGCGGGCGCGTCGATCAAAAAGAAGTGCACTCCGGATTGCACTGCGCTAAGCACGGCCGGCGTCACATCCGCGGCCGATTTGGCGACAATGCGTTGCAGCGTGAAATCCGTGTTGAGCAAACGTGTCAGCGGGGCGGCCTCGTCGATTCCGATTTCGGCGCCCGCGAACGGATGCTCGCGCGTTTTGAGTATGATCCTTCCATAGGCGCGGATCGGCTCGTAGCGCGGATCGCCTTCGACTTGCACGAAGCCGATCTTCACGTGCTGTTGCGGCGCGGGCGGTTGGGCCGGCTCTGGCCCGTTCTGTGCTGCTGCCACCACGAGAGAGCCGCCGAGAAGCAGCAGGCTGAGCACGGTGGCGACTGGCTTCGAGCGCACGGTCCGCACCTTATTCATCGACGACGATGCCCCAAGGGACGCGGCCGACGGGAATCGAAATCGTCGCCTTGCGGGTCGCGGTGTCGACCAGGGTGATGTCGTCGCCGAGCCCGTTGGCCACGTAGAGGGTTTTTTCGTCGCGCGACAGCGTGATGCCCCACGAGCGTTTGCCGACCAGGATGTAGCCCTCGACCGTGCGCGTCGGCACGTCGACCACCGCGACGTGTGCTGCGTGCCCGAGCGTGACGTAAGCGGTCTTGCCGTCCTTCGTCATGGTGAGGCCGACCGGCGTCACGTCCGATTTGCGCATGCCCGGCGGCAGGAAGTCGATTTTGCCGGTGACGATGAATTTTTGGCGATCGATGATGTAGACCTCGCCCGACAGTTCGGTCGTCACCCAAAGTTCTTTGCCGTCGGGGGTCGCAGCCAGACGGCGCGGCCGCGTACCCACCACCACGTCCTTCGTGACATAGCCGCCGTTGGCATCGACCGCGTGCACCAGGTCGCCGACCTCGGAGGTGACGTACACGGTGTTCCCATCGGCGCTGACAAGGACGCCTTCCGGTTCCGCTCCGGTCGGGACTTCCTTCGCGATGATGTTCTGGTCCATGTCGATGATCGACAACGAGGACGCCTCTTCGTCGGAGACGTAGATGCGCCGCCGCTTCTCGTCCATGGCGAAGGTTTCCGGGCTCTGTCCGGTAGCGAGGTTACCGACCACCTGCGACTTGGCGACATCGAGGATGTCGATCACGTCGTCGTCGCCGCAGGCAATGTAGAGCTTGGTGTGGTCGTCGTTAAAATGCATGTCGCGCGGACGGCGCGCGACGGGGATGTCATTGACCACCTTGTCGGTCTTGGGGTCGATGATGATGATATTGTTGGTTTTCTCGTTGCTGACGTAGATGAGCCCGGTATCCTTGGCGTCAGCCCGAGCGGCTGCGAGGACAGAAAATAGCGCAATAGCCAATCTACGCATGGGGCACGACCATTCATTGCCTCATTTGAAGCCTACGTCGTAATAAGGACGGCGGGCAAGGCAACAGCCAGGGAACACATGGCAACGGACGAAGACGCGCCGGCGCTCCTTTTGCAAGACGTGGTGAAGACCTATGGCGCTATTCGCGCCGTAGATGGTGTCAGCCTCAAGGCGTCCGGCGGCGAATTCATCGCGCTTCTAGGTCCGAACGGAGCTGGCAAAACGACGCTGTTCCAACTCCTTTCCGGATTGTTCGTGCCCGATTCCGGCCGCATCGAAATCATGGGGCAGGACATGCTGCGAAATCCCGTCCCGGCTTTGGCGAAGCTCGGCATTGTTTTTCAACAGCCCACGCTCGACCTCGAACTCACCGTAACGGGCAATCTCCTGTTCCACGCCGGCCTGCACGGCATTCCGCGTGCGATCGCGCGCAAACGCATCGAGACCGAGCTCGCGCGCTTGGGGCTTGCGGACCGGGCGCACGACAAGACCGCCCAATTAAGCGGCGGCAACCGCCGGCGGGTCGAGCTGGCCCGTGCGCTGTTGCACGAGCCGCGCGTCTTGCTGATGGACGAAGCCACGGTCGGTCTCGACCCGGCGAGCCGCAGCGATTTGCTCAGGCTGATTCTGGCGATGCGCACGCAACGTTCGGTTGCCATATTGTGGGCGACGCATCTGTGCGACGAAGTGTCCGACGCCGATCGGGTCATCGTGCTCCATCGTGGCAAAGTTTTGACCGACACGACACCAACGCAATTCGTCAGCAACGCCGGCACCGCCACCATCGAACAGGCGTTTCTGACGATGACGGGCGGTTAACGACCCTCAATGCCCGGTGACGACGCGGGCGATTTTGTCCGAGTTCCGCGGCAAGGCGTGGCCGCGCCAACAGACGTGCAAATCCGGCCTGATCAGCAACAAGTCGAAGACACATCCTTCAATGGATAGGTCTGGTTGATATTGATATTGATCTTCACAACGCCGCGTTGGGGCCGGTCAGGGAAAGCTAGAGCACCGACCGTCAGCGTGTGTGACGACAAGGTAAGACCGCCGAACGCTATGCGTTGCAAAGTTGCGCGGAGAGCACCGTCGCCTTGACGCTAGCCCGCATTTCTCACACTACCAATTGTTTGGGGCGAACAAAATTTGTTTTGATGGTTGCTCGGCGCTGGCCGCGCGGGATCGTGGCGCCGATGGCGCTGGGGTGATTTGGTTTTGCGG
>Ga0074044_10001969_pt1 | contig 18137 bp, 8 predicted proteins | sample BogForMeECP23OM1_FD_94443 | JGI IMG/M metagenome (GOLD analysis project Ga0074044, IMG submission 94443) | Bog forest soil microbial communities from Calvert Island, British Columbia, Canada - Bog Forest MetaG ECP23OM1 | ecosystem: Environmental > Terrestrial > Soil > Wetlands ...
TTTGAACCTCCGACCCCCTGGTCCCGAACCAGATTCGAGCAATTGTTGAACTCTATTGAATTTTGGAGGTCGCAAGTGTTTCATGGTGAATGAGTTGCCGCCTCAGATCCAAGCTTATTGATCCTTGGCGCTCCGACCGCTACAGAATCGTCTACAGCAGTAAACCGAATCCTCGACGCTCGGGTCGGAGAGGGAGGGATTCGAATCCGCCTAGAAACGTCGATTCAACAACATCCAAGGCCACGGATGGCATAAAAATACACCCAAAACAGCGAAAAGCAAGTAATTGGATCGCAAAGCGGATCGCAGACTCGTCAAGTCGGCGGGATGCAAGCTCCCTGTCGTCACTGGGCCCCCCAACCTTTGCACGACAACCGCGAGGGTGGGCACACGCTCGGACTGGTACAAGATCGTCTACATCGATTAGCTTCCTCGTCCGGTACAGATTCGAGCGCCCTTCCGTATCCCGTAACAAGAAAACCAGAAATCAATGTTTGCTTGAAATCGGGGGGCGAGCATAATTCCGCAAGTCAAATATGGTGCTTCATCTTTGAGACGGCGCCGGAGTGTACTGTTTCGCTCCAAATCAGAGAATCGCTACCAAGATCCAAACTAAAACTTTCTTGTCCCCGAACCCGACTCGTCAGCGGCATGATCGGGTTAACGTCACCCGCTCATTGTGGGCGCGGAAGTGGAAGGACTTCCAACAATTCATTGTTCAAAATGGCCAGACTTAGTCCGTCTGGCGACAAAGCTAACGACGACAGGTCCTTGATGGTCGGACCCGAGATGTCAATCACGTGCGTTACTCTATCGAACGGTGCATCAAATACGAGTATTTTCCTTAGTACGTCGTGCCCGGCCATATCAAGCGAGGAAATAACACCTTTGACCTTGCACGAGGGAACCACAAATCTCAGACCCGTAGAGGACGGAACGGGTTCACCCCACCAGCATCCTTCCGGTGCATTTTCTTCGGTAAAGAGCACCCGGCCGTCCGTTCGTATCAGCCTCGCGGGGCTGCCCAGCAGGTACAGCGTGCTATCATCTACGAACTGCAGGCGCGGTTTGCTATTCTTGGTCGCTAACGCGACCGTTTCCCAATCTCCATCGATGCTTCTGACCATTACCTCGGGCTTACAGCTGTAGACCCAAACGCACGTGGTCATCGCCATGCGTTGATCTGAGATAGCCACCCAGCCGCTTTGGGTCTCTTTCCAAGAGCGAAGAACGGTCAGGCTGTCGACGTCGACCCAGATCCATGGAATCGCAGACGACGTCCTTAGACTTGTGGCGATAAAAAGAACGTTTTTCCCGCTTGGCGACGGATGTGCATGCCAGTCAGCCTCTTCCAATCGAGGCAATTTTAGCGTCTTTACTTCTGTCAGATCAGAGGAGAAAAGGACCAGTTCGAGCCCTCGTTGCATGACAAATTTTCCGTCATGCATCGTTACAATTCCTGCGAATCTGGATTCAGTCGGCCAGGACTTGTTGTTTCTGACGTTTCCACTGGCGCCGTCCAGCAGAATTAGCCGTACTTGCAGGGGTGAACTCACATCCGAGCCGTCGCGACTGGAGAGCTTACTCTTAGCTTGACGCGTTACAAATGTAACCGCGATTGTGGTCTTATCCAAGAACCACAGAGAGGTACGAGGCTTAGCCTGTGTTTCACGACCCTGACCAACGACCAACCCTAGTGGCTCGCTTCCAATCACGGTACGCAAGTCTACCGTCCAGATAGGCATACCTGGCCTATCTCTGGGCAGGGGCGTCCGGTTTGTTGCCCACCCACTGCTAATGAGAAAAAACGCAATTGCATAGCTCACCACCAATGAGATCAACAAAGCCGTGCTCCCAAAAATTGGCAGAGAATAGGGTTGAAAACGAAAACGATGCCGGACTAGTCCATGGACTTACTGTATCATCGTGAACGACAAGCGGGCTACCCGGATCACAATCGAGTCCGCCCGATGCGCACTCAATGTGAACTCCATCATCGTAGCGTCCGGGCCCGCAAACACTCCAGTCGCTGCAGCTGAAGTCAAAATTCGCGTGTCCCCCTATTATGTCGGCATCGTTCGGGTCGGCAGGAGCTACCGAGGCCTCGTCGCCAAAAAGTGCAGCGACGTTCCCAGACACCCTGTTATACTGAGCGAGGATTTGAGCCGCGTAAGTCTGTGCCAAATACTGTTGCCATTGAGCGGGCGTATAGAAATTTCCATTTGCTTCGTATAACCCCAGTGAGATGTTGTCGATACTTACGTAACCCTGTGCTCCGCCCGCCCCTGCAATGAACTCAGCGTATTGACCATTGATGTATCCGTTACACGCCCCACCGGGGCACGCCACCGTGGACTCGGACGGGTCGAACGGATCAGACGAGCCCAGCAAACCGCCGCCGCCCCCGCCACAATCACCTGAACCGCCGTCGATTTCGCAGCCGCCACCTCCATAGCTGCCGCAACCGTTGTCAGCTCTTGGGCCACGCCCGACCGCGCCCACCGCTTGGCAAAGTGGAGGGGAGAGGCCCAAGGGATCAGTGAAGCTGTTCGGGTTTGTCGCATAGGCGTACAGATTGTGACCAACGGCTGCGGGGTCTGGACTAATCCAGCGCCCGACAAAGCTGAGTTCGCGATTCGGTGTGTCAAACAACCCTTCGCCGGGTACAAGATCTTGGGTGTCGCCGGTGAAGTTCACTTCGTTCGTGATGGAGCCATAGGTGTTGTACACCTCTCCGTAGGGAGAAAACGCGTACCCTCCTTGCACGACAGAGGAGAGGGTCGCCTCAACGCGTGTGCTGCCCAGCCAGTCCTTGTGCCAGTATCGATGAGTCGTGTCATTCGGCTTATACATTACCGACCCGCCTGGCATGGGGATATAGGCGTAAGTAACTGTGGTCCCGTTCATCACCGCGGTCTTGCCTGCCGGACTGTAAAGGATTTCCGAGGCTGTGCTGCCGCTATCGGTTTCAACAACGCGCGCCAGTGCGTCGTAGACGAAACATTGACCGCCCGAAGCGCAGTTTGTGCCGCTGGCGTCGACGCTCTGCAGCTTGTTGAACTCGTTCCAAGCGTAGTGATGGTATGTGTCATACGTCAGGTTACCGCTGGAATCGTAATTGGCCCCAAAGCTGGATGCGAACTGGTTGTTGGCTGAGCTGTAGCCAGGATTGAAAGTTGTCCCGGTTCTTCCGGAGATGACCGACTTGGTCAGGTTATCGTATTGATCATAGCTATACTGCTGGCCCCATCCGCCTGAACCACAATCGTCGTAAACGAGACGGTTCCAGTCGTCGTATCCCATGTGGCCCGACGTGCCGAAGTTGCACGTTTGCGTACCAACTGAATTGAAGCCATCCACAATCGCCAACGATCCCAGTGTCCCAATTGGATTCCAGTTTAGCGTTCCCGTTTGATTACTGGACCCGACCGTGAATACCCATTTGGTCATGCGGCCAGTGTTCGGATCGTAGTTATAAGCGTCGTTGTCGGTTCCATTGCTGCTCCCGAGGTTGATAGCTGTCGGCAGGCTAGCAGCGTTATAGGCAACGCTGCGCATCATGTTGTCCGTGCCTTCCTCGGCGGTGCTGAGACGCCCTTCGCCATCGAGTCCATAGGTCTCCGTCGTCAAGCCGGGTATCCCTGACAACGTGTTCAACGCGCCGTTACCGAAAAGGCCCACTGTCGTGTGGTAATAACCGAGGCTGTGCGATTTCAGATAAGGAGTGAGTTCCCAGACATCAGTCAGCCGTCCGTCCTTATCGTAACTGAACCATTCATCGGTGATCATCGAAGACGATGTGATTGGCGACGCACAGGTGTCCGTTTCCGCTTCCACCAGCCGGCCGTATGGGTAGAGTATGCTGATTCCGGATGGAATCGAGCCGAGGACACCCGAAGTGTTGTCGTATCGAAACCGTTTACAAGCCGTTGTTGTGGTCGCACCTGCCCCGCTATCTGTAAGGCGATTCAGGCTGTCGTAGAGGTAAACCGTGGTGTTCCCATTTGGGTCCGTCGAGCAGACCAAATTACCGGCACTGTTGGTCCCAAATCCGCTGGGGCAACCCGATGTAGTGTCATAATGATAATTCCATGTCCCGCCTTCCGGTGTAGACTTGCTCGTTAATCGACCTAGCCCGTCGTAGGCGTTCGTTCGAGTCTGGCTGCCTAACGTGGCTGCGACGCTCGTCGAGCCTGAGCTCTGGCTGTAGGTGTAATTGGTCGTTACGCCGGTAGCGCTGCCCGTGTTCTGCCCGCAGGTGCTGGTGTAGCCATTCCCAATAGCGCAAGACTTCGTCAGCCTGCCTAGACTGTTATATTCATTCTGCACTTGCTTCACATTCTCCCCATCGAGTGAGGGAGCAGGACCGAGCACAGTCAACACATCGTTTTGACTGTATGTGACTGTTGTATAACCGCCACCTGTATTTGAGTGTCCCACAAACCTACCGAGTCCATCGAAAGACTGCGTGTCCGTCTGGGTACAATAGTTGCTCAATGTTTGAGTACACGGCACAGCGTTCCCAAGAGTAAACGTGACCCCAGACCACAAGGGAGTATTTTGAGTCGTATCGTAGTTCGATGAGCCGGGTCCCTGTTGCTCTTGGGTCAATACTTCTCGCCCCGCCCAGTCTAGCGTGGCAGTTATGTCACTGACGGAGCTACCAGAATTGAATGAAAACGCACTCGAGACCTGCGTGACCGAGTAGGTCCTGAATACTTGATTTAAAAGTGGGTCCTGAACGCAAGTGATTCGCCACCAAGGGTCGCCTGTACCAGAACTGCAGCTGGGATTCGACCCAGATGAGATACTTTCGTAATAGTAGTATGTGGCATATCCATTTGCGTCGTTATCTTCGGTCTTCACTCCTCCAACACCATTGTAGTAGGCCGAGGTACTCAGGCCACCTTTCGTGATCGTTGTGGGGAACGGAAGCGAGGAACAGCTAGAGCAGTTCGTATAGTTGCTAATATTATAGGAATACGTAGTCTTGTTGTTTGCCAAATCGTACAGAGCCGACGGGGTGCCATTTGAGTTATAGGCGTTAGCCGTCGTGTTGCTCAGGAAGCTAGATCCGCCGTTTGGCGATACATAGGCGTAGTTCAAGTTGCCCGCGGAGCTGTACGTGAACCGTGACGTGGCCACAGTACTGCCACTTTGGGCTGTAACTATGGTGCATGGTTTGTTGTTGATTGTACTAACCCCACCAGGCCCGGAGCTGTTTACGGCCACACAAGCGCTACCGTTCCAACTCCCGTAGGCCGTGGTAGTGGCGATCAGGGGAGTGCCACCAGAACTGCTGGAATAGGCGAACTTCTCTGATAGAGTCGGGTTCCCATATCCATCGTAGGTCGTGTAGGTCTCTGCCGAGGTGCTCATGCCTCCGAGAGTCGTAAAGGTAGTTAGCTGAGCCACTGGTAACGTAAGAAGTGCGTTCGGGCAGCCCGATCTTGTAGTTGAACTTGGACTCGGTCCGTCACCATAGCAATAGATAACTTGCTTCGTCGGGGTCGAGGAGTACGACGGGCTGGCAACTGTGCCCGTGTTGATGTAGTACTGGACCTCAGTGAGAGCAGGGGTGTAACCTTGAGCGGCAGCGCTAGAACCTATGGCAGTGAAGGTATAGATTTTCTTATTCTTACCGGGGTCGAGTACGGTGTCCGTCTCACCTTCTTCCGAACCAGAATCGATGCTGAAGAAGCTCAATGTATAAGTCCACTCGCCGTCGCTCGTAGTGCGCGTCATACTTGTGGGGATCTGGTAGGTACAGTTCATCCCGTAGTTGTTCGAACTTGTGCCGGGGTAACTAAACACGACGGTTCCACCGCTCCGCAGTGTAAGGGTAGTTAAGCGTCCTGTCGCATCACCGGAGTGGCCGGGAGTAGGTTCATATGCGAACTGCATCGACGTGCCGTCCGGAAAGGAAATGGCGGTTGAAAGAGACGCGTTCGCAACGTTAATATCTGTAATACCGGAACAGTTGAAGGCAGACCTTAATGCCGTATAGGTCGTTGCAGTCACGGCCACCTGTTCCGAAGTGGTGGGACCAGTCCAAGTATAAGCTCCAGAAGTCGTACCCCCACCGGTCATTGTCAGGACATTCAGACCAAGGGTGTCCGTAAATTCTCCCGTAGTGACGCTCATCGAAATGACATTGTTATTGGCGTCAGTGAAAGAAGGATTGCCGCTTGTCTGTGATATCGCGATGCTGTCGCCGTTTTTGTCGTAAATAGAAACGATTTCGCAGCAATTCATCATAGTGACGGTGTATCCGCTGTCGTCTATAGTCGTGCCGGTAAATCCTGTCCATATGCACTCAGCGCTGTCCGCATGGTCTGCCAACGGCAGAGGGTGCGAGGTCCCGTCAGCAAATTGGAGGTAGAAGTTCCCATAGATCGTAGTGGGGGCTCCTGTGCTCGGGCAAGTGGCAGCAGATGTGGACCCATAGAACACCCCTTCAACGGCCGTCCAAGCCATCGTACCGTTGGCAGCACCTTGCGGTCCATTCGAGAGACCAGTGGCCCATGTGGAAGAAGCTCCTTCGTAATAGTTTGAGTTACCGTACAGGCCGAAAAGGAACGGAAACGCACCATTCTTCTGTATCACTGGAATGTTCAGACTAATATTCAAATTTTGAAGGTTGACAACGGTGCTGCCGGTAGGATCGGCGTCAAAGGCAGACCAAGATGGCGTACCTGCGTCCTGTCCCGCCGCAAGACCGGCGAAGCAAAAGACCGCCGTTAAGAGGTACCACCACGAAGTTCGTTGGATGTCCTGCCAAGGAACGCTGCCGTGACTCATTTAACCTTCTCCTACCGAAATCAGACGATTGCGGTACTTGAAAGAGTTGCTATGCGAACGGACCTCACATCGCGACTCACTGGTCATTTTGCCATTATTTATCGAGCAGTGGGCTGTGAATTTTGAAGTCCTCGACCCTGTTACGAAAGCAGAAAGAAGATGAACGAGGCTGCGGCTTTCCCCGAGGCCCTGACACCGCGTTTTCAGACCCATGCGCACATTGTTAGTGTCACGATCGAGTCTGTAATGTGATTGCTACATTTTGATTTTGGGAGCGCAGTAATTCCGGTTTTTGTAACCTGACAACCCTCCCGATTGGGTGGGGTGTCTACAGTTCCTAAATAAAGAACTTCAAGGGCGACGACACGTCAGTGGCTAGCAGAAGATTTGTTACAAAAACGGAGCAGGAACGCAGAGCGCGAGAACTTGTAACATATTTGTTTGCAGTTTGTGGGATGCCGGGGCTGGGGAGGATAGCGGCCAGCAACTACTCGTTTCGGGAGTTGACAACTAGGATGTTCGATGTATCATAGCGGCAGTTTTTTGCATGTTTCTGGGCCGGACTTCCTCGTCGTCCGTCCTGGCGTCGGTCGGCATAGAGACGGAAAAGTCATTGACGCTGTCGGCCCGCCGACTAAAGCCTCATCCGTAATGAAGGAAGAGTCGTTTACTCCGAAGCTCGCCGTTTGCATGGGCGCGCCACTTTTGGTGGTCGCTCGCTCTCTCTTTCTGGTTTTGGTGTCGATTGCATTGCTTCATGCCCTGGCGGCTGGGCAGCAGAGGCGAGCCCTGATTCAGAGTAACGATGACACTAACTTGACTATCTTGAGGGGCAACACCTATCCTCTCGCTCGGCCCGAGTTTGACCGCGGCCCGGCCTCGTCTGATCTCCCCCTCAACCGCATGTTGCTGGTGCTCAAGCGCAATCCGCAACAGGAGGCGGTTCTCAAAACCCTGCTCGATCAGCAGCAGGAAAGATCTTCGTCGAATTACCACGCCTGGCTCATGCCAGAGGAATTTGGCCAGCGGTTTGGTCCCAGCGAGGAAGATATACGGACGATTACTTCATGGCTCAGCTCACATGGATTTCAAGTGAACAAGGTTGCCAACGGTCGCATGTTAATCGAATTTTCAGGCACTGCGGACCAAGTGAAGGAAACCTTTCATACCGAGATTCATAAATATGAAGTTAACGGCAGGGAACATTGGGCCAACTCAACGGACCCGGAAATCCCGACCGCTCTAACATCGACTGTCGCTGGAATCGTCAGCCTGCACAATTTTCCGCGAAAGCCGCAGCACCGTATCGTGGGAACTGTTTCGCGCGAGAGAGGAACCGGACGCTATCGACTCTATCAACCCCAGTCTGGGCTGGCTCCGCTTTGGACGACGCCCGGCGGAGGCTGCGGCCTGGCCGGGAGTTTGTGCTATGCGATGGCGCCCTACGATCTGGCCACGATTTACAACTCACTGCCCCTTTGGAATGCAACTACGCCCATTGACGGCACGGGACAGGAAATCGCAATCGTCAGCCAGAGCGCCATCTATCCCCAGGACTTCACTGATTTTCGGAGCGATTTCGGACTGCCTGCAGGCAACCTTGTCATTACCTATAACGGTATTAATCCAGGGACAGCGCTTGAGGGCGACGAAACTGAGACAGACCTGGACATGCAGTGGGCGGGCTCTGTGGCAAAGGGAGCAACCATCCACTTAGTCATTTCAGCAACGACCAACACGAGCGCCGGAGTGGATCTTTCTGCGCAGTACATTGTCGACAATAATGTCGCGCCCATTCTGAGCGAAAGCTATGGGGCTTGTGAGCTAGATATGGGAACGGCGGGCAATCAGTTCTACAACCAGCTCTGGCAACAGGCAGCAGCGGAAGGAATTACGGTGTTCGTCTCCACCGGCGACAGTGGCTCAGCCGTTTGCGACAATGGCGCCGCGATTGCGACGCAGGGCCTGGCGGTCAACGGGATTTCCTCGACTCCCTACAATGTCGCTGTTGGCGGAACGGATTTCGACGACTTGCAGAATCCAACGGCATACTGGAGTCCGACCAATAATCCGACCACGCTGGAGTCTGCGCTGAGTTACATCCCAGAAATGACCTGGAACGACAGTTGCACGAACGCCGAATTCTTCACCTACACAGGTCAAGCCACCGCCGAAAGCGATTGCAATGACAACAGCAGCGATTTTTGGCCGAACTTTCTTGCCCCCGTTGGCGGAAGCGGTGGCGCAAGCAATTGCATAACTTCAACAGATCAGTCTCTTTCGAGTTGCTCGGGAGGCTATGCAAAGCCGTCGTGGCAGTCGGGCGTAGGCGTGCTCGCCGACGGCGCACGCGATGTTCCTGACGTTTCATTGTTCGCTGGAAACGGCCTCAATGCCAGTTTCTATGTCGTCTGCGAATCAGATTTCTATTCTGGGTGCGATGGACAGGTGGGCACGCTGCTTGCCGTCGGTGGCACCTCGGCCTCGGCGCCAGCGTTTGCCGGCATCATGGCGATGGTCAATCAAGCGACTGGATCTCGCCAGGGGAACGCGAACTATGTGTTTTACCCGCTGGCCGCGCAACCCCAAGCCAGCTGCGATTCCAGTGGGACTCTTGCCAGTTCCTGCATTTTTTACGATGTCACCAAGGGAACCATCGCCACGCCCTGCACGACTGGCAGCCCGAATTGCGTGACCAACACGAGCAGCGATCAGAATGGGGTGCTGTCGGGCTACGCTGCGACGGCGGGCTACGATCCCGCCACAGGTCTTGGAAGCGTGAACATCGCGAATCTCGTCAACAACTGGGGGACAGTTACTTTTCAGCCGACCGTCTCGACTCTTGCCATCAGCCCCACGACGCAGATCACGCACGGAACGCCAGTGAACGTAAACATTACCGTCGCGCCCCAGACGGGCACAGGCACGCCCACGGGACAAGTATCTTTGCTGACCGGTGCGGGACAGAAGGACGCGGGTATGTTCACGTTGACGAATGGTGCTGTCTCACAAACGACAAGTGCACTACCCGGAGGCAGCTATACCGTTAAGGCTTACTACGCAGGCGATGGAACCTATGCTGCGAGTTCTTCCTCGCCTGGCATACCAGTGACGATAAGCGCCGAGGGAAGCACAACCACACTTCAGGCGTTCACCTACGGTCCGAACGGAACCACGGTCCCGTATTCCACTGGTCCTTACGCCGCAGCCCCAATCTATTTACGCGCCAACATCGCGGGCCAGTCTGGGCAGGGCGTACCGACGGGGACTGTAAATCTTACCCAAACGCTAAATGGGGTTACAACGAGCCCCCAGAGCAATCCTTTTCCTCTCAACAGCGAGGGCTACACAATAATCTCCAGCTATCAGGCCTATACCCCTGGAACATACTCTTTCTCCGCCACCTATAGCGGTGATTCCAGTTTCAAGTCCAGCAACAGCACGGCTAGCTTTACCGTCACTCAGGGGCCGACCAGCACGACCCTCTCGGATATCCTTCCCTGCAGCTCACAACCTGCGCCATGCACCATCAGTCCGGGGGAGTGGGTCGAGGTTTTCGCTTCGGTCATGAACGCCATCGCTTATCCTGTGAGTAGTCCACCGACGGGAACGATGACGTTCTATTCGAACGGCACGCCGCTGGGGCCGCCGGTCGCTGTCGATTCGGGCATCGTTCCACCTATTGCGAGCATTACAACAACTCAGTTGCCTGCTGGTCAGGACAACATCACGGCGCAATATAGCGGCGATAGCAATTACATCCCGTCGACGTCAGCGGCCACACTGATCGTAGTCGGCCAAGCCCTCGCGCTGACCGCTAACCCAAGTGTGATTACAATTACGAGCCCAGGCGAGTCAGGGTCCACAATTCTTACGTTTACGGGCTACGGGCTATCCGGCTCGACCACCCTCTCCTCTTCGACGTGCTCCAATTTGCCACCCGAGAGCATTTGCACCTTCAGCCCCGCTATCGTGACATTTACGTCGTCGACCACAACCGTCCCGGTGACCCTCACGATCAAAACTACTGCCCCAAGTCCCGCCCTGTCTTCTGCAGGAAGTTTTGCTCAAGGGCCTAGCTCACTTCTCGGCGAGCTGTTCGCGTTCTCTGTGATGGGCATTTGCATTATCATCATCAGCACAAATACGCTGCGCCGCCAGAGAGCGATCGTCTCCTTTGTCGTTGTTGCTGCAATCACGGCTGCAGCTAGCTGTGGCGGCGGAAATGGGAATGGCGCTGGGGGCGGCGGTGGTAGTGGTGTACCAGGAACTCCCTCTGGGACCTATACGGGCGTGACGGTAACGGTCGCGATCGGGAGCATCACGCAATCGATCAATAATTTAACTGTGAACGTCCAATGACAGTAAGTTGAGTTACGGCTGCCTTCAACATCATACGGTTCGATCGGCACTTCCCCGCAGTCTAAAGGTAGCAAGCAAGGGCTTTCGAGCAAATACCAACGCGAAACGCACTACTCCTCCCTGTGCGGCGATCTTGTATTAGCAGCATCGCCCGAGAACTAGCAGTTCCGGATTCTGTAACAACGTCGCGTCTCCTAAGTACTTGCATCTTACGGCAGCAATACTCCGAAGGTGCTTCGTATTTGTATGACGCCCTTAGGTTTCATACTCTTGACTGTTCCCCCGCATCGTGGGGGGACAGGCGCATCAAGAAGGGCCGACCGCTAATGACAGGGTGATGCGCCGCCCTTACTTGTTCGTTTTTCGTAACAGATCGCCTTGGACTTATTGCTAACAATCACTCCTGATAACACTGGCAACTAACTTTGTTGTTGACATCCACAAGGCGTGAGCATTAGTGTCTCGTGACAACCAGCGAGAAGGACACGCCACCAGAGCGACGGATTCTCGGTTCCGTAAGAATGATCCATTATTCGCTGACTTCCCCTTGGGTGTAGTAATAAAAGCGGATGCGGACTCGCGCCCGGGATTTACTGCGCGCGAACTCGGTGACCCACGCCATTGCAGTAGTGTCTCTGGCGACTGTTTGTTCTATGAGGAGGAAGTCTGATGGCTAGCCCCGCAGGTTCGCAATCGCGTGATTTTATGCTCTGGTCAACCATAGCCCATCTGCTTAGGAGCGTGGTCACGAACCTATTTGTGCGCACACTAGGAGTGGTGGCGCTCGTGCCATTCGCGATCTCTCCGTTGGCTGCCCAGGTTCCGTTGAATCCCAATGCCGGGATCCAAATGTTTTCCACGAACGAGTTCGGCGTTGACTTGGCAACGTCTGGCATCAACATCGATATTCCGATGCGTTCGAAGATAGGCGCTATTCTTTTCTCATCTCGTCTTTTCGGAACATCTCAGGCTTATGTTGCGAACAACACGCAAGGCGGAAATCAAGCTTTTTACACCAACACCGGCATCGGTAGCTATTCAGATCCAACTTCCGTTTCCCTTTATTCGACTTCCACGAGCGGCACCTGTACTGGGCATCCATCGGAAACGTATAATGAGTTCACGCTTGTCTCAATAACTGACCCGACGGGCGCAACCCACGTATTAGGCAACGGCATTAGTAATGTCTGGAAAATCAGCCAGTATTGCGCCATGACTCCAGGTCCACTCATCACCGGTGATGGGTCTGGGTATACCTTCGTCGTCACTAGCGTCGCTCCCGCTTCCGGTTCCGGTACTTTCTCGATTTATGATCACAGCGGACACCACTGGAACGGCACGTGCAATGGCGACTGTTCTATGTCGCAGACAGTGACTGATCCTGACAACAACACCATTACTGACTCGTTCTACGGGGGGCCGCCCGTAACAGATACCCTCGGCACGACGCCGCTGAGCGTTAATGTGGCTAACGGGCAGCTTCAGTCCTATTCCTATACCGATCAAGATACGACGCAATATTATACCTTTGGGTATGACACCACGGATCACATTCAGACCAACTTTGCCTGCCCAGGCGTGCTCGATGGCGATTTTGGCGGTGGATACTTCTTGAAGTCGTTGACGATACCCACGGGCGGTAGATACACGTTCGCATATGAGCCCACGCCAAATGGCAATGGTTTCACGAACACGAACCCCGCGACTTACTTCACGGGTAGAATTGCTAAAATCACGTTTCCGTCCGGGGGGTCGATCTCGTATGCCTATTCGGGTGGAAACAACGGCTACAACTGTACATCGGGCGTCGTGCCGACGATGACTGTAACAGTTAACGACAACAATGGCGAAATAAGCTCGTATTCGTACGTGAGCACCTGCTGTCGAAATGGTAGTTCAGGGAATTATCTCGTTATGAAGACAGGTCCGGCTCCAGCAAACAACCAGACCCTGTATTACTTTGCTGGAAACTTCGAGGCTCAAGTCTTGTCATATCAGGGTGGCTGTCCGACAACACTCTATACAGGCTGCAGCGGTGGTGGGTCACTCCTGAAGACAACGACGACGTGTTACAACGGAAGTCTCAGCAATTGCTCCTCGCCTAGTCCCGCACCTAAGTTGCCAATTACAGAAACTGACGTGTATACCTCTCTAAACGGATCGTCTTCTTCAAATCGCGTTCAGATCATATATGACTGTCAGGCCACGCCAACCGCTTGCTACGGCAACGTAGTTCAGGTGTCGCAATATGACTTCGGAGCCACCGCGCCAACCTCCCAAACGTTTCTGCTTTATGGCCAATCGTGGAATAGCACTACCCTTGCATGCAATGCTTATGCGGCGGGAACTTACATCAATAGCACGCCTTGCTATGCTCACACCGCGAATGCGTCAGGCACCGACCTTGCCAAGACGCAGATCACCTACAGCAATACCGGCCATCCGCTTTCGCATCGCGAGGTGGACAAGCGGATCGTCGTGGCTGACCAGCACGGCTACATATAATTCTAATGGTACCCTTGGCACTTCGACTGACATAAACGGTACGACTACGACCTATGCTTACAACGGAACCGGAGGGTGTAACGATCTCCTTCTTACCTCGACCACGTTTCCTGTAGACGGCCTCCAGACGTCGGAGGCTTGGAATTGCGACGGTGGGGTTCTCACGTCCTCAACCGACCTGAATCTGCAAATCACGCAATACGGCTACGTCACCGAAAAAGGGACGCCAGACCCGCTTTGGCGGCGTCTTTCTGTGACCGATCCGCTGAACAACGTTACTTGGACTGATTATTCTCCTGGCGCGACCCTCCCTGAAACCGTGGAGACCTACCTCAATTTCCCGACTTCTAGCCCAACCTCGACCGTAGATAGTTTGGACACTCTGGACGGGCTTGGGCGCATCATTCAAGCAGAGAAACGGACGGCCCCTGGCGCCTCGATTTTCGATAACGTAATCAACTACGCGTACGGTTGGAATTCCACCGGGGCATTCACCACGCAGACAGTTCCGAGCGGGTCGGCTCTCACCACCACGAAAATGGATGCCCTGGGACGTACAGTTAGCCTGACTGACGGGGGAGGTGGCACCGTCACATACGGCTACTTAAACAACAATGATGTACTGACCACTCTCGGGCCTCCACCTTCAGGGGAAAATACAAAGCAAAAGCAACTCGAATATGATGGATTGGGACGCCTAACCTCGGTATGTGAGCTCACGAGCGCCGCGAATGGCGGTGGAAACTGCGCGCAAACCAACGGCCAGACAGGCTACTGGACGAAATATACGTATGACGCGCTCGGTCGTTTGACCAACGTCAGCCAGAACGTGCAATCTGGAAGTTCACAGCTGCGTGCATATTCTTATGATGGTTTGAGCCGCTTGACTTCCGAAACAAACAACCCTGACTCGGGAACGACCACGTACGTTTATGACTCGGTTACACCGCCGTTCTGCGGTGGTGCGCCGCCGAGTTCTCCTGGTAACTTGATGTCGATAAGTTTTGCCAATGGAACTGGCAGTTGCTACGCTTACGACGCTCTCCATCGAGTGACGGATGTGGGCTATGGAGGCGCTTTGGGGTACTGCAAGCGGTTCCGCTACGATAGTGCATCGAACGGAATCCAAAAGCAGCCTTCAGGCTCCACGATAAGTAACCCTGCGGGACAAATGGTAGAGGCCGAAACCGATACTTGTACCAATTACCCTAACGTCACGGCGATCACCGACGAATGGTCCAGCTACTCTGCCCGTGGCGAGTACACGGACGCCTATCAGTCCTCTCCGAACTCAGGAGGTTACTACCACACGACGGTCAGCTATGCCGCGAATGGTGTGCTGACATCACTTGGTGGTATACCTAACGTCCCCACCACGACCTATACCCCCTTGGATGGCGAGGGAAGGCTTACGACTGCCGCGGATACATCCGGAGACGTGCAGAGCGTAACTTACAGCGCCGCCAGCCAGCCGTTGACCATTCAATACACCGCGAATGGTGGGAACGGCGATCTCGACAAATACACTTATGATCCCAATACTGGTCGCATGCTGAGCTACATGTTCACAATAGGATCCACACCGAAGTCGATTGTGGGCAACTACGGCTGGAATGCGAACTGGACTTTGAGCCAGTTGGCTGTAACCGATCCCTTCTACAGCACGGACCAGCAGACTTGCAGTTACACTCACGATGACCTCGCCCGGGCCGCCAGCGTGAGTTGCGTCAACAGTTCGAGCGTCAATCAGTGGGGGCAGAATTTTTCCTATGATGCGTTCGGCAACATCAAGAAGTCCGTTCCTGCAGGCGATCCCGGTGGAAGCTTCTTGCCCACCTACGCCAGTGGCACAAACCAGATGGTCTCGCTGCCAGGCGCACCAGTCTGCAACTCGTCGACACAAGCATCGGTCTGCTATGACGCCAGCGGCAATCTGCTGAACGATTCATTCCACATTTATACTTGGAATCCCTACGGCCTAATGGCTTCGATTGATGGCAATGCCATTACCTACGATGCTCTCAACCGGGAAGTAGAAAAGTCGAATCCCACACAGCAGATCCTGTACGGTCCCTTGGGAAGAATGGGCATCATGAACGGCCAAACGTGGGTTTATGCCTTCATTCCTCTCCCTGGCGGGTCTACAATGCTGAAAGGGCAGGTTCCGGGCATAGTCTATGCCTGGGTCCGCCACACGAATCATCTGGGAACGGTAACGGTGGAATCGACGCTGAATGGTCGAGCGGTCAACTCCGACAAAGCGTTTGCTCCGTTCGGCGAGGTGTACAACCCTGGGGCAGCGGGGAATGGAGACACGGACTATGCTGGTATATCGCCGGACACGGTGACCGACACCTATGACGCTCTTTTCCGGAAGTACAGCCGCACGCAGGGGCGCTGGCTTTCGCCTGATCCGGCAGGGCTGGCGGCCGTCGATCCGTCCAACCCACAAAGCTGGAATCGATACAATTACGTCACTAACAATCCGCACATTCAGACCGATGTGTTGGGACTGTTCGGTAATGGTGGTGGTGGTGGTCACTGCGATGCGGGTAATTGCGTTGATGGCGGCGACCTATGCGCCGTTGGTCCTTGCTACGGCGGGATCGATCTCTGCGACTTCGGTGAGTGCAGCCCAGGTTGGGCTGACTGGGACGTGGGCAATATAGGCCATCCCAACCCTGTTCCCGTATACAACAGTATCTTCTCGGGGGAGGATTGCTTAGGTTGTTGGTCGCTGGGCCCGTCGCCGGCGCAGATTTTGCAAGCCGCGCTCTCGGGCAATATCTGGGGAGCGCTGCAGGGTGTTGGGGCCGTTCCCACCGACGGCCTCGACTGCACCTCTGGCACCTGCGTGGTCAACCCGATTATGGATGCGGGCCCAGCCGATAATGGTTTCGATCAAACGACACCCGTTGCCAGATGGTGGAACGGAGTAAAGGGTTGTTACAATGATGGCCACCCGGGATGGCTGGGCAGAGGCGTTGAGTTTCTTAGTCCGTGGTCGCTTTCAGCGGTGGATGCGAACTACCAAGGAAACCGTAAAGAAACGGCGGTATATCTGCCAGCTAAGGCGATACTGGTAAGGGGCATCAATTGGCTTTCGGCGGCTGCCGCTGAGGGAGTGGAAGTCGGGGCAACTTATGGCGGAATAGTGGCTGGCGGCGCCGACACAATCATACTCGGCACTTGCTTGACGGAATCGACCGCGGCACGCGGCCTGGGCGGTCCACCGTGAGCAGATTGTTAGCACTTTCGGCAAGGGAGGTTTTTCTTCTCGCACCAGCGCTCTCGTATTTCGTACTCATGCTTTGGCCCGATGTGGTGTGGGCATTCGTGTGGCTGATAGGCCTATTGCCCGTTGTCGCGCTGTCTCGTCTCGCTCGGGACGTGTACCGCACTTGGCGAGGAAAGCGAAACCACGGTGAGCGAGATGTCTAAAGGCGGGTAGCTTTGGACAAATACGGGGACGACAAATATGGGGTAATTTGAGACAAGAAGGGGTGAAGAAATTGTCTTCCGATCCAACAATGACGGATCTCCCAGCTTTTGATCTCGTTGAAATAGAGGGGGGGCCACGAAGAGCACGCAAAAGGACGCACGGACAATCGGAGCACGAAAGCAGAGGGAAGGCGAGCAGATCAGAAGACTCAGGCGGCAAGGGGGATTTCCAGATCGGCGCGGCTTTACTCTCATCGAGCTCGTCGTCGCAACGATGATTCTGTCCATCCTCACACTGATGGCGCTTCCCTTGGCGCGGGTCACGACAAAACGAGAGAAGGAAAGGGAGTTGCGCAGGGCCTTGTGGGAAACGAGAGATGCGATCGATCGCTACAAAGACGCTGGCGACCGCGGTGCGTTTCAGATTAAAGTCGACACCAACGGTTATCCGCCCACCCTGGACGATCTGATTACAGGCGTAGATATGCAAGGTAAGAAAACGCGATTCCTGCGCAGAATCCCGGTCGATCCGATGACCGGAACCACCGATTGGGGCCTGCGCTCAATCCAGGACGACCCCGACTCGGATTCCTGGGGCGGCCAGAACGTGTTCGATGTCTACACGAAATCAGAAGGCACCGGTCTGGACGGAACAAAGTATAAGGACTGGTAAAACCAAACGGATCCCGATGCCGTAAGGCTGATTAGTCTGCAATCTGTTTTGCAATCCGTTTACTTATCTAGTGGTGCTTTTCATATACTTCTATGCCATCCGTGGCCCTGCATGTTGTTGAATGTACGTTCTTAGGCGGATTCGAATCCCTCCCTCTCCGACCCGAGCGTCGAGGATTCGGTTTACTGCTGTAGACGATTCTGTAGCGGTCGGAGCGCCAAGGATCAATCGAGATCAATAAGCTTGGATCTGAGGCGGCAACTCATTCACCATGAAACACTTGCGACCTCCAAAATTCAATAGAGTTCAACAATTGCTCGAATCTGGTTCGGGACCAGGGGGTCGGAGGTTCAAA
>Ga0074044_10001970_pt1 | contig 18133 bp, 20 predicted proteins | sample BogForMeECP23OM1_FD_94443 | JGI IMG/M metagenome (GOLD analysis project Ga0074044, IMG submission 94443) | Bog forest soil microbial communities from Calvert Island, British Columbia, Canada - Bog Forest MetaG ECP23OM1 | ecosystem: Environmental > Terrestrial > Soil > Wetlands ...
GCGCCCACCTGCCGCATCAGGTCGAAGTTAGTGCGAACCGAGTGCGACCCGTCCGTATCTTGCTCTCCGTATTTCGGATCGCCAATTGCTTGATCAATCTTGACCTTGGACCAGTCGGCGTCAAGTTCGTCGGCAACCACGAGCGGCAATGCCGTACGGCTGCCACATCCCATTTCCGAGCGATGGGCGACGATGGTGACGGTGCCATCCGAAGCGATCGACATCCACAGACTCGGTTCAAACGGAGGCGCGGCCGCTTCGCCGTCCGCTGCCCACAGCGGTTCGGGAACAAAGCGTGCGCTCAACACAAAAACGCCGCCCGCCAATGCTCCTTGCAGGAATCCTCGCCGGCTGACATGACGGCTAGCATTTTCAATGAGCTTCATGCCATCTCCTTCGCGGCCTGATGAATGGCTGCCCGAATCCGCTGATAGGTGCCGCAACGGCAGAGATTGCCGGCCATGACCGTGTCAATATCCTGGTCGCTCGGATTCGTGTTCTCTTTAAGCAGTGCGATCGCCTGCATGATCTGGCCGGTCTGGCAGTAGCCGCATTGCGGCACCCGGATCTCCATCCACGCCTTCTGAACGGGATGCATGGGTGCGATGCCTTCGATCGTAGTAATCTCGGTGCCGCTGACCTCTTTCATGGGAGTGGTGCAGGAGCGGATCGCCGCGCCATTCTGATGCACGGTACATGCGCCGCACAATGCCATCCCGCAGCCGAACTTCGTTCCCGTCAGCTCCGCCACGTCGCGCAAATACCAGAGCAGCGGCATGTCAGGATCGCCGTCAAATGTCTTCTCTTTCTCATTTACCTTAAAACGGATCATTCGCTCCTCGGTGAACTTCCTCGGTGATCTATGAATGCTGCAAAATTGATTTTCCATATCCTAGTCGCAGAGTGCGAAATGTGAAAGAGAGGAACCGGGTTTCCCCGTGATCCCCCGTGTCCCCTGTGGTTAAAGGTTTCCGTCAGCGCCGTCATATAATCGTCTGTCCTTCCGGGAGGAATTTTGGCCTACGACGATTTGCGGGACTGGATTCAAGCACTCGAGCGAGCCGGCGAACTGAAGCGCATCTGCACGGAAGCTGACCCGATTTTGGAAATTGCGGAAATTGCCGATCGAGTTTCGAAGAGTAAAGACCAGCAGGGAACCGTCGGCGGCAAAGCGTTGCTGTTCGAGAACGTGAAGGGCTATCCAGGCGCGCAACTTCTCATCAACCAGTTCGGTTCCGCTCGCCGAATGCGGCTAGCGCTCGAAGTGGATGCGCTCGACGAAGTCGCCGACCGCATCCGCGGCTTCATGGACGTGAAGTCGCCGCAAGGCTTCCTGGACAAAGTGAAGATGCTGCCCATGCTAGCTGAGATGGGCAAGTTCTTCCCCAAGACCGTAGCCACGGGCCCGTGCAAAGAAGTGATCAAGCGCGACAATTTCTCGTTGCTGGATCTTCCCATCCTGCAATGCTGGCCAAAAGATGCCGGACGCTTCATCACGCTGCCCTGCGTGATTACGCGCGATCCGAAAACCGGAAAGCGCAACGTCGGCATGTACCGCATGCAAATCTACGACGAGCGCACCACCGGCATGCATTGGCAAAGGCAGAAAGTGGCAGCCGAACATTACCGCGACCACATAAGAAACGCCGCTCAGAACGATGGAGGCACGGGCGCCCCCGCCCGTGCCGCGGTAGACATCATGGCCAGGTCATCCGGAGGTGCAATGCTAGCCCCCGGCGACCGTCCCGCCGGCAAAATGGAAGTTGCCGTAGCCATAGGCACTGACCCTGCGCTAACGTTCTCCGCCATAGTGCCCGCGCCGCCTGATGTCGAAGAGTACATCATCGCTGGATTTCTAAGGCAGAAGCCGGTAGAGCTAGTGAAGTGCGAGACTGTCGATCTCGAAGTCCCCGCCAACGCCGAAATCATCCTCGAAGGCTATGTCAATCTGGACGAACTCCGCACCGAAGGCCCCTTCGGCGATCACACCGGCTTCTACTCGCTCGAAGACGAGTACCCGGTCTTCCACGTCACCTGCGTGACCCACAGAAAAGATCCAATCTACGCGACCACGGTAGTCGGCAAGCCGCCGCAAGAAGATGCCTGGATGGGCAAAGCAGTCGAGCGCATCTTCCTGCCGCTGATGAAGCTGACCATTCCTGAGCTAGTGGACATCAACCTCCCCATAGAAGGCGTGTTCCACAACCTGATGCTGGTTTCCATTCGCAAGTCCTATCCTGGACAAGCGCGCAAAGTAATGAACGCCATCTGGTCGCTGGGCCAGGCGATGTTCACCAAGTGCATCATCGTAGTAGACGAAGACGTGGACGTGCAGGATGTGGCCGACGTTACCCTGAAAGTGCTGAACAACATCGATCCCGAGCGCGACATCCAGTTCACCATGGGTCCAGTGGATTCGTTAGATCACGCCGCGCGCCTGGCAAACTACGGATCGAAAATGGGCATCGATGCCACGCGCAAGTGGTCAACTGAGGGCTTCAGTCGTTCCTGGCCGGACGAGATCGTAATGGACGCGAAGACCCGCGCACTGGTGGATGGAAAATGGAAAGTGCTGGCGAAGGAGTTGGGGATCGAATAGAACCTGCCGCAGACCTGTTTACTGGTTAGTTCTGGAGTCCCCCTCCTAAGCGGTCTTTTGGAATCAAAGACTTATGGAATTCTGGCCGCTAGGTCTTTGAGAAATAAGGACTTACACGTAAAGTATTTAGAAATCAATGAGTTAACGTAGTCCCCCGAAAGAAGTAGGCGTTCAGCTTGAGCCCCCTGCGAAATTGTGTTCTCATTAGCAAGTAGCGTGGCCCGTGGGGGGCCGCATGCGCGCTTTAGCTCCAACCCTCAACCTCATCATCCTTGAACGAAACATGAGCGAAATATGAGCGCAATACCACGAGGAGAAAAATCATGAAAAAAGTCCATTACATTCCCAAGGGATACAACACCATTACGCCCTACCTCGTTATCAAGGGCGCAGCGAAGGCGATCGACTACTACAAGAAGGTTGTCGGAGCCACTGTAGTCGTGCGCATGGATGGTCCCGACGGCAGGGTGGGCCACGCCGAGCTGCAGATCGGCGACTCGCGCATCATGCTGGCCGACGAAAATCCTCAGATGGGCTACCTCAGCGCCGAGAGCATTGGCGCGTCTCCGGTGAGCCTGTATGTGTACCTCCCCGATTGCGACAAAGTCGTTGCCAAAGCGGCCGCGGAGGGGGCGAAAATCCTGAAGCCGGTCGCGGACCAGTTTTACGGAGATCGCTCCGGCTTCATCCAGGACCCGTTCGGACATCTCTGGGGCATTGCCACTCACAAGGAAGATGTGTCCCCTAAAGAGATGGACGAACGCGCCAGGAAAGCGATGCAGGCGGCTTGACGACAGCTCTTGGCTATTGTCTGGGCCGAAGGCAGAAGGCTTACCCTGTGACCTCTGTGTTCCCTGTGGTTCAAGCTTCTGATTCTCAACCACAGGGAACGCAGAGGTCACAGGGAAAAGTCAATTGCTAAAGGCTTGACAAGTTAAACCACAACCTTAAAGAAGGGATATCCCCAATGCTTTCCGCTGGCAATCCGTTCCCGAATTTCGCGCTTCCCAACCAGGACGGTAAAATCACCAAACTCTCCGATTTTGCTGGACACTGGCTGGTCGTTTACTTCTATCCGAAAGACGACACGCCGGGCTGCACCATCCAGGGCAAATCGTTTACGGCGACCAAGGCCGATTTTGACGCTGCAGGGATCAAAGTCGTTGGCGTGAGTGCTGACGACGTTGCCTCGCACAAGAATTTCTGCAACAAGTTCGCTTTTGCCATCGACTTGCTTGCCGATACCGACGCCAGCCTGATGAAGTCGCTCGGCATCGGCCAGGCAGAATGGAAGGGGATGAAGTTCTGGGAGCGCACCAGTTTCGTGGTCGATCCCCAGGGCGAAATCCGCAAGGTGTACGAAAAGGTGAACCCGGAAGGCCACGAGAAAGTACTGCTCGCCGACATTGGGAATCTGAAGAAGAAAGCGGCTTAACAGGAAAGTCAGAAACGCTTGTCATGCTGACCCTGAGCTAGCCGAAGGGGAAGGACCTGTTTTTGTCGGTGCAAGAAACAGCAGGTCCTTCGCTTCGCTCAGGATGACAAATAGTCAAGCGACAAGGCGCATCTCTACCATTGGAGGTGTTGGCGCAGGAGAAAACGCGCCAGCGAGCAGCAACGCTCCGGCGCAACGCTTACGAAGTTCTCCCCGAGCCGGGTTGGACAAGGATTCTCCGAGAATCGTGCGCTTCCCGGCTATTGCAGCGTGGTGGCGCCGTTCAACCCCTGATAGATGAACAATCCCGCAATGACCAGGATCATGACTCCCGACACGGCGCCGAGCACCTTGACGATCGGTGTGAGCTTTCTCATCTTGGCGATAACTTCCACCTGATCTTTGTGCATCTGGGATTCGGTTTCATGCAGGAAGATTGAATCGTCTTCGTGCATGGTGAGAGTGCTGCGATAGATCAGGAGAATAATGAGGATCCCGGTCAGAACACCCCACGCGACAAGCAGCCCGAACATAGGAGACATACGCCACCTCGGAGCTGAGATCGAGCCAATCCCCGAAGTTGCCGCCTTAAGCGCCAGCGAAAACTGTCCTGGCGTCCGCCGGCAGTCGAGAACCAGCTCCTACTCCGGACGATTATAGACCCATTTGGCAAGAGGAGGTTGCGACTTCTTGCGTGGCCCCAACATCTAAGGTGCAGGTTCGGGAAGCAGGGCGGGCCCCCGAAAAGCCTTGCCGAGCCGGCTGCGACCTTTGTTATAATAGCTAAGTACAAGGAGACAAAACAGATGGCGACTACCTCCGCACCCGAAGTACAACCCAAAACCTCGGCGCCAGTCCTGACCCCTGCCGCCATTGCCAAGGTCAAAGAGATTATGGCTGCGCAGACACCGGTCCCGTCAGGGTTGCGGTTGTCCGTAGTCGGCGGCGGTTGCTCCGGCTTCCAATACTCCATGGCCTTTGAGAATGGCGCTGGCATGATGGACAAGGTTTTTGATTTCGACGGTCTGAAGGTTTACGTGGACGCAACTTCGCTGATGTATCTTGGCGGAGCGCGTGTCGATTACGTCGAGACCCTGGAAGGGGCCGGATTCAAGTTCGACAATCCGAACGTGAAGAGTACTTGCGGCTGCGGTTCCTCGTTTAATGTTTGAGCTTTGAAGTGTTTTCGGTTTCACGTCAAGCCCTGCTTTCGATGCGGGGCTTTTCTGTTGGTGGGATATTCCTGAGAATACGACGTTCTACTGTTCAGGCGGCATCTGCGCCGGGGGTGGAAGAGGTTGCGGTGGAGGGCTTTGGGGTGGTTGGCCGACGTTCGGTGTGAGTCCCGTCCCCGTGAGACCGTTAGGTTGCCCCGGATTGACGGGGCCGTTCAGGTTTCCAGTCGGCATGCCAGGGTTCACCGGCCCCTTCAGCAGGCCGCCTTGGTCCGCTTGTGGCACGTAGATGAAGAGCCAGTCGTTGTAATGGTTCTTGTCATAGAACACGCGAATGCTCTTGTCTTTCTTGTTCATGCTGGCAACCCCGAGGATCGGCCCTCCGCCGAACGTCGGCCCGTTGAAGCCGGAACCAGAACTGGAACCTGGATTGGAAGCGGAAGACGATCCCGGCGAATTCGGATTCTCCCCAGTATCCGAAGGATTGCCGGAAGACGAGTTGCCAGAAGGAGAATTCCCGGAATCGCCGCTTGCTTGAGTCGACGCGCCCGCGCTGCTTGTCGGTTGCAGTCCGCTCGGTTGCTGCCCGCCAGGTGTTTGTCCCAATACCGGGCCGTTGTTGAGGCTGATGTCGGTTTGATGCAGAAATTTGAAGTCTCTCTCTTTGCCCGTGGCCGGGTCCCGGTTCACCGGGTCCGTATATCTCTTGCGCAGGAAACGGAGGTTGTTGGTATTTTCCAACTCCTCGACGCGGGTTGGATACCGTTGGAACTTCTTGTAGAAGTGTTGAATCGCGCGCATGTACTCCGTACCCCGATGTCGCAGTTCCTCTTCGCGATCGCGGCGGATCTGCTGCTTGATCTCGGGCAACACCGTGAGCAGCGCAATCGTGATCATCGCCAGGGCCAACATCAGCGTGATCATCAGGTAACCGCGCTGGCGATTTTGTAATTTCTTAATTTTGTAATCTTGGAATTTCAAACCACGCTGCATAACTCGCCTTCAAACTACCAAACCAATGGCAAATCCAGAATCATCCGCGGGTTAAGGGCAGGCTCTGCCGGTTGTTGTTGATCACATCTTCCACGTCCACCGTGGTGGGCGAAATGTGCACGACGCGATAGCGCCGGTCGACAATGTCGCCCTCGCCAGCGATAAAAATATCGTCGCCCTGGGACAAGAACACCTTCTTCATCTCCCCGGGCCGGTTGGCAAAGCCAAAGAACTTGAGCGTGATGGGCGGCGGCGCTGGAATTGGTGGAGTCTCGTGCAGGGTGGCAGACACGGTGTCCGTTGTGCCGTTTTTCTTTGCCGGTTCGATGGGCACCGATCCGGCGACAAAAATATTTCTTCCATTGCCCGCGTACTTCGTTTCCTCGCTTTGACGCAGCAGGTTCAGATCCAGCGTGGGATCCAGCCGCGGCTCAACCACGGGCGCCACTTTTCCCGAAGCCGTGTGCCGCACGCCGGAACGGACCGTGGTTGCAGTCGTTGGTTCCGCTGCCGGCGCCGCGGCCGGCATCGAGGGCCAGAGAGCACGCCCCAGTACGAGCAGTGCGATCCCGCCCAACCCAACCAGAAGGATGACTTGCTTCCGACTTTCGATTCCCAGTTTCACTCAAGCACCCGACCGCAGATAACTGTGCAACTTGATTTCCAGCTTGACCGACCCCGTGCCTTCGCCTGCCAATTCCACGCTATGCACCATAAAAAACAGCTTCGATCTTTCCAGCGCATTAATGAACCGCACCAGTTGGAGATAGTCTCCGGAAAAGCTTCCTTCGATGGCCACCGGAATTACGCCGGAGCTCTCGGCTTCCTCCTTCGCGTATTTCGCCAACTGGATCCGAACCCCGTTCTCGGACGCCAGCTTTCCCAGTTCGTTGACTAGATCGGAGTCCTTGGCGGCAAAACGGTCCTTGTAAAACCCGTTGATCTGATCCTTGGCCAGCACGATCTTCTTGTCCATGCCGCGCAGGGGTTCGACTTCGTGGGCTTTGGTTTGCAGTTCGAGTTTCAGTTGGCTTAATTGCTGAGCCCGTGAATCCGCGGAACCCACCAGCGGCGAGAACAGAACTGCCATCGCAACCACATCGGCCGCCAGCATCGCCCCAATCGCAATCTTCAACTTGCGCCGCGAACTCCCCAAGTCCGGCATTACTTTCCCTTCCTGTCTGTCGAGCCCGGAACATAAATCGAGACCACCGAAGCGGCCACGGCCGATCCCCCCTCCGAACCCTGGGGCGCCTCCGAAACCAGTTCCGCCCCTTGGAAATGCTTCGAGCCTTCCATGCGATGGACCAGTTCCACGGCCGCGGCACGCGTGTCGGCTGCCACATGCATGTCCAGTTGCACCTGATTCTGGTCATTCAATTCCGGCCGCAGCGAGACCACATGCAAATTCGGGGGCATGACCGGCTCCAGATCTTCGAACACGCGTGTCCAGGAAAATGCTTTGCGTTGAATCAGTCCGTTCAAAAACTGCGACTGGTCTCGAGTGCTGCGGTTGACGGGCATGTCGAGGACGGCCTGATCCTCGGTGCGCTCTTTGTCCAGTTCATCAATCTGTTGCTGCAGTTGTGCGATGTTGTGCCGATCTCTTCCGGCGTTGGACCAGCCCCGCACCGCGAACACCAGCAGAACCAGCGTCAGCGCGGCCAGCAGACCCACGCCCAATCCCCAGCGCGCCCAGAATTCACGGGCATCCTCATAGGGCCGGGTCGCGAGATTGATATCCAAACGCATATTGATGCAATCAGTACGAGCAAAACGCTTTTCGCTATTCGTCCTTCGCAATTCGCTATTTGTCCTGCGCTCGGGGATTTCAGCCCTTAGCGAACAGCGAACGACGAACAGCGCTCTACGAAATCAGCGCTCCCACCACTCCCGCCATGCGCCAGCGCGGAATCGTCCCGGTGGTGGAGCCGATCTGCGACGCCGCCACCAGTTCCTCAACGTGCGCGCCCGACTGGCTCTTCAACGCCGGCGCGGCGCCACCCGTTTCCGGCAGCCCCGCCACGTACACGCGCTCGATGTTCAGGTTGTACGTGTCCTGGAAAAACACCACCGAGGGATAGACTTCTTCGGCCAGTTGATCGCCGGTAATGGTTACTCCGCGCACATTTTCGAGCGTCCGGAACAACAGCAGTTGCTCCTGATCGAGAATCGCGATGCTGATAGTGCGCGCGTCCACCTTGACCACCAGGGTTGGCCGTTCCGCGTCCGCGGCTCCGAGCGCGGCCAGCATCGACGGCATTACCATCCCAGGGTTGTAGCCCGCGTCGCGAAAGGCCGACTCATATTCCTCGAGAACACTGTTCAGCACCACAGCCGCCACCGCCCGCATCCCCGTACCCGTCGATTGCGCGTGATAGGAGATGCGGGCATTGTTGGGATCGAAAGGCAGCGACTTCTTCAGCCGGAAACGGACCACCGCTTCGGCCTCGTCGCGCTTCGGCGGGAGCGTTTCGAAATCCAGCAGCACGACGCGCACCGACGTGTCGGGAAGAATCGCGATCACGTCCCGGGATCGCGCGCCGACGCCGCCGAGCGCGCTTTCAATCGCTTGCCGGACCGCCGTCCCGTCGCGCAGGTTCGCTTCCATCAAATCGGGTACCACCGTGCCCGGCGCCAGTTCCCGCGCCGACGCCATGGCTACCATCCGTCCCGTGTCGGCGGCGCGGCCCGCCAGAACGCGGTCGGCTGCAATTTCGCAGGCGAGCGTCGGACGGCGAACGTGTTTGGATGAGCTGCTCATTGCTGCAACCTGATGATATCCCTCACTTTCATGAGGCGAATAGTTACCTTTGCGGATGCCGTATTCGACTGGCAGCCCTGCAGACAAAAGCCACCTTCGATATCCCCGGCCTCAGCGCATGGTCTCGATAAAGGTGACCTTGTTGATCTCTTTCAGAGTGGTAAATCCGCCGCGCACCTTGTCCAAAGCCGATTCGCGCAGGAAGCGCATGCCTTCTTCGCGGGCGGCTTTCCGGATTTCCGAGGTCGGCCTCTTCTCCAGAATCATCTCGCGAATACGGTCGGTCAAATCCAGAAGTTCATGAATCGCCGTCCGTCCCTTGAATCCCGTCCCCGCGCACTCAATACATCCCTGTCCTTCGTACAAAGGAACCTTCGACCACTGTAGCGGGTCCAGACCGCTGGCTTCGAGCACGTCATTCGGATAATGCACGGCGGTCCGGCAGGAATCGCAGATAACCCTTACCAAGCGCTGCGCCAGAATGCAGTTCAGCGCCGACACGAAGTTGTAAGGCTCGACGCCCATGTTCAGGAAGCGCCCGAGCACGTCGACCACGTTATTGGCGTGGACGGTGGTGAAAACGAGGTGGCCGGTCAGCGCCGATTGGATGGCGATTTGCGCGGTTTCGTTGTCGCGGATTTCGCCCACCATGATCTTGTCCGGGTCATGACGCAATATGGAACGCAGACCGCGGGCAAAGGTCAAACCTTTCTTTTCGTTGACCGGAATCTGCGTAATGCCGCGCAGTTGATACTCGACCGGATCTTCGATGGTGATGATCTTGTCTTCGTCGGTCTTGATCTCGTTGACGGCAGCATAGAGCGTCGTTGTTTTGCCGCTGCCTGTCGGCCCCGTCACCAGCACCATGCCGTAGGGTTCCTTGATATAGCGGCGAAAGCGGCGCAGATCGTCTTCCTCGAACCCGACCACGTCGAGCGTGAGCTTCTTGAATTTCTCGCTCATCGACTCCTTGTCGAGCACGCGGAGCACAGCGTCTTCGCCGTGGATCGAGGGCATGATCGAAACCCGGAAGTCGATGGCGCGCCCGCTGTATTTGACGCGGAAGCGTCCGTCCTGAGGCACGCGGCGCTCGGAAATATCAAGTTCGCTCATGACCTTGATGCGCGAAATGATGGTGGAGTGGTGCTCTTTGCCGATCGGCGGCATAGCGTTGGTCAGCACGCCGTCGATACGAAACTTGATGACCACCGAGTCGTCGCGCGTCTCGATGTGAATGTCGCTGGCCCGCCGCTGCAACGCCGTGAAAATCGTGGTGTCGACCAGGCGAATGATCGGGCTCATGTCGGTGCCCGCGCTCGCCGTCAATTTGTCGATGGAGATGGTCTCGTCGTTCCCAGCTTCGTCCTCGCGGATCACGTCGAGCGTGAATCCTTCGCTGGCGTCTTCCAGCACGCGCTTGGACTGCTCGGTCTTCTGCAGGATGTCGGAGATCTGCTTGTCGGTCGAAACTTTGGTGACGATGCGCTTGCCGAGCAGCAGGCTGATCTCGTCGATCATCATCAACTGGCTGGGATTGGCAATCGCAATCACCAACCGCCCGTCTTCCGTCTCGTTCAGGGGCACGAATTTATAGCGGAACATCAGGTGCACCGGAATCTTCTCAAACAGATCGTGGTGCAACTGGAAATCGCTCAGATCGATGAATTCGCAGCGGTAGCGCCGCGCGATATCCCGCGCCCGTTCCATTTCGTCGGAGACCGGCGCCGGTTCCGGCGCCAGTTTCCCGCCATTCGCGCCGGTTACCACTACGGTTGTTTTCTTATCCGCCATGCCCATTCCAGTCTACAGCTTCTAGTGCACGCCCGCTCCCAGGGTGAAGATCGGCATATACAGAGAAATCAGGATGCCGCCGACAAAGACCGCCATGATGATCAGGATCATCGGCTCAATCAGCGCCATGGCCGCGCCCAGAGCCGTCTGCACATCCTCTTCGTAAAACTCCGCCACCGAACTGAGCATCGCCGGCAGCGCCCCGGTCGATTCGCCGACTTCCAGCATTTCCACCGCGAGGTCGGGAAATAACTTTTGTGCCTCCAGGCTCTGCGCCAGGCTCTGCCCTTCTCTCACCCGCTCCGCGGCAGCGGTGACGCCATTTAACATCTGCCGGCTGCTCATAGACGCGCCAGCCGTTTCCATCGCCGGCACCAAAGGCAGCCCGCCCTGGAGCAGCGTTGCCAGAATGCGCGAGAAGTTTGCTACCTGGTACTTCAGCCGGATTTCCCCGATCAGGGGCAGCGACAGCAGGAACTGGTCAATGCGTTCCGCACCCCGATCGCTCTGTTTCCACCGCAACAACAAAACCACCACTACCGCGGCGACCAGCAGCACGATCCACGCATATTTCTGCGCGTTCAGGCCGACCGACAGCATGAACACTGTCATCGCCGGCAGTTGCGCTCCCAGGTTGTCGAACAGTTCGGCAAACTTGGGCACCACGTAGGTGATCAGAAAAATCAGCATCACCGTCACCATCGTGACCAGCAGCGCCGGATACACCAGCGACACCAGCAGCTTCTTACGGAAAGTCTGCACCATCCGCTGATAGGCGATGTAGCGGCCCAGCACCTCTTCCATGCTGCCGCTCTTTTCTCCCGCCATCAGCGTGGTTGTGTACATCTTCGGGAATACCTGCTGGGCGGCGAACGCATCCGACAGCAACTCGCCACCCTTGACCCGCTCGCGCACGTCTTCGAGCAGCCGTAACAGGGATTTGTCACGCTGCCGCTTGATCAGAAGATCAAGCGCGGTCAGGATCGGCAGTCCCGCCTTAATCAGCGTCAGAAACTGCTGATTGAAGATTAAGAACGTAGACTGCCGCAGTTTGCCGTGCTGTCCCCCGCCCCGGCTGAGGATGGTCCGGGGTTTGACCCAATACACCAGGTATCCCTGCTGCGTGAACCGGTCGTGGACCTCGGCTTCGGAATATCCGTGCTCCACCTGCTGCCGCAGATGGCCCTGTTCGTCGGCGACTTTGACCAGGAATTGCGCCATTTGATCTCGTCTGATGCTGCGGGTCTGGTTTCGAGCGCCTGCTATATCGCTTCTCAGACCAAGTCTAACATTCTGTTCCCAAAGAGGTTACCGCAACTGTCCAGGGGTGCGGTACGCAAGTAACCGAAGCGTTTTGTATCAGAGCATTGCTTTAACGATGCCGAAAGAACTTCGACGAAGAACCCCTTTAGGGGCTGGCCGCTGGCACCACGCTACGGTCCCCATTCCCCTTCCACCGTTTCCACTCCCGGGGGAGGGGTAAACTGAAACCGGCTATCGTTCAACTCCGGATTCTCCTTCCAACCCTCAAAGCGGAACTCCGTCGTCGCCCCATCCGCCTCCAGTAATACGATGCGGACAATCCGGTTAGAGGGAGTGATCTCCAGCTGTACCTCGCTAACCTGATCCCCCATAGCCTGCGGAACCCCTCGCAGCAGGGTGTTCCCAGCGCCCCTAGGCGATTGATCCACGATCTTCGAGAGTCCCCGTAATTCTTTCTCCAGCTTGGTCTTGCCGAGCAAAAATGCCAGTGGTGACCGCAAGTCGTCCAGTTTCCGGAGCGTCGTTCTTCTGAGTTGCCGTTCTGCCGGCAGGTAGAACCACACCGCCTGGCCGTCGCTGATGAACAGCTTCTCTTTCGGAGAACGGTATTCCCACCGCATCTTGCGCGGCTTTTTCAGCCACAAGGTGCCCGATTCCACGCGCTCCGCGCCTTCGCCCCTGTAGATTTCGGTGAAGTCAGCTTCCAGACTCCGCAGGTGGTTGTAGTGGTCGTCGACCGCCTGCGCCAGCTGATGGACCTCCGGTGGATCGATGTTTTGTCGTTGGCCGTGCTGGGCAGCGGCAACAACAACTCCCACGAAAACCCACGCGGCTTGCCAGAAGCACCGCCGGAAGCTACGGCCTGTTCTCAATTCGGGACCTCGCCTGATCTTACCCCGCCTTTGTCCTGTTCATATTAAGCGGAAATGAATGGTTCCTGTGAGCCATGGTCTTGATTGGGGACAGCGTAAAACACGGCCGTTCGGCGTCACAGACAAGGCGCTCCTCCGCGACTAAGATAACTTGTCTATTTTATGGAGACCGCTCATGGAACCGAAGCAGCATAGCTGTGAAACCTGCCGTCTGCGTGCGCTAGCGGAGAAGAAACCGCAGTCATTGATCGCCCGCTTGTGGCGTTGGCACACGGGTTGGTGCCCGGGATGGAAGTCCTACCAACGCTCTCTGGCCGAGGCGGCGAAGCGCCCAGCGGCGTGAGCCACAGAGGCGCGCTGTTTTCACGACGCAGCCAGGTCCGCGGCCCGCGGCGGCCTTTTCGTCCGATACACCGAATACTGCGGCGTTACCCTCGCCCTTTCCAGCCAGGTCAATCCTGCGAGCGCAGCGTCTAGCGGCGGGTTGTGATAAACGATCCACACCGGCCTTGGCGATTGCTCCAAAGACTGCTCGAGATTTCGCAGCACCTGCCGCAATCCCGCCTCGGGCAGCGGATTGAACAAGTACAACACCAGCGCCGTGTCAGGAAAGACAAATTCGCAAGCGTCCGCACAGACCAGTTCGATCTGTGTGCATCGCTGCTTCGCGGCGTGGTACAAGCGAATGTTCTCCTCCGCCGCGCGATGCAGTTCCACAATTACCTCCACTCCTACAATCTGCCGAAACGGATACTCCGAAGCCATCAGCAGCGTTCGTCCCTTGCCGGAACCGAGATCGACGAACGTAAATGTGTCGAACGCGATGGGCAGGCTTGCCATCATCTCCCGAAACAGGGCCGGCTCGGTCGGCTGATAAGGAGAATGAAACAACCCCAGCAGCCGCGCCCGCCAGCCCACGGTGCCGCTGGTCGTATTGACGCGATTCTCCCAGTCGTATTCCATGTCGCCGTAACGCTGCCGCCGGCGCTCGGGCGTCGACTCGCGCGCAAAGTTCCACAGAATACTCGCCAGCAGGGAAGTTGCCCCGGCAGCGCCTTTCTGGCTCGCCTGTTCGCGCCACCAGCGACCGAACGCGGTCCAAAGTTGTCGGGGAAAACTTGAGGACACCCAAGGATGCTAACAAAATGGGGAAGTCGCTGTTAGCTCTTAGCCTTTGGCCTTTAGCTAAGACCAAAAGCTAGGAGCTAAAAGCTGCCTAGTGAAACTTTGGCGGCCCCGGTTTGTATCCGAGGGGCAGTCCCTTTTCCGCGAACGGGAAGTCCTCCGGATTGCGCAACTCGATGCGGCCGTCGGCCATGAGCTCGTACGGTTTGCGATCCGGATCCAGCGGAACGCCTGCCAGCATTCCCGCGCCGATCAACTGGTTGAAGCTCGACGGCGGCCGCCCCGTTTTCTCGGTATATGCGGCGACGAGTTTCTCCAGTTGCGCTACGCCCTCATCGACATCTAAGGCCCGCAGGTGCGCGATCGCGTTTTGCTTGATCAAATCTTCCTTTGTGGTGGCATAGGTAGCCTGCCAGAGCATGCGTGCTGTCTGGATCTCGCCTTCATGCTGCGCCATCTGAGCTGCCATCACACGCAGGAACGGATGCGCTTTCGGAGCTTTGGTGCCACGCTCGAATGCTTCGGCGGCGTGCGCGTAGTCCTTCAGGTCTATGTAGTAGAAGAATCCAAGGTTGTAATACAGCTTCCAGTTGTCGGGGTTGTTCCGGATGCCACCCTCGAGCAGAGCGACCGCCTTTTCGGGTTGGCCCGCTCCAATGGGCGGCTTCGATCCCAGGAAGTTCGCTCCGAACTCGTAGGCCACGGTCAGTTTGGGGTCGAGCGCTGTGGTGATCTCCAACAGCGGGGCCAGCAGATTGTAGTCCGTGGCTCGCATCGCGTGCCGAATGCCAAAATACTGCACCGTGCGTGTCCAGTAGATATCCGCGAGCAACCCGTCATAGCCCAAGCTGAGGCGTTTGATCCACTTCGGCGAGTTGAAATAAAGCACCTCTTCCAGCGTGGCGTGAGTCCGCATCCGGTCGAGCTGCCGCAAAAGCAGAATCGAACCGGCGAGCGAAAGCAGCAGCAGGAGACTGGCAACCGCCGTAACTTTGCGTGAGCCGGTCATTGTCATTTCAGGTTCCGGCGCTCGAAGATCAGCACCGCGCCGCAGATGACCATCGCCGAGTAGGTCAGCGCGTAGGCCGTATTGTAGGCAATCAGATGTGCAGGAATCGGTTGTTCATGAGCCACCTGCGTGATCACGTTCAGGGTCGAGAAGTTCGGCACCAGGTAGGCCGCGGCTGTCGCCAGCCACCGCGTAAGCCCATGCGACATCCCGGCGAACCCGCGCAGATCCTCGGCAAAGCTGCCGATCACAAACAGGGAGAAGGTAAACACGGCCGACAGCAGCGGGGAAGAGAAGGACGAGAACAGCAGCGCCAGCGAACACAAAATCAGAAACTGCAGCACAATGAAGAACAACGCGACCAGGATCCAGGCATCGGAGGACTGGAACTTGTGCGCCACATAGAACAAGGCCGCGAATACTCCGATGGCCATGCAGAACGTATTTACCACCAGCGTCCCGGCAAGTCCGAAGAACTTGCCGACGATGAATTCCCAACGCCGCACCGGGCGCGACAAAACGGTGTAGAGCGTGCGCTTCTCCATCTCTTTTGAGACCAGGCCGATGCCGATGAAGATGGCGATGACCACGCCGAACAGCGACACTGCCGTCAGTCCCAGGTTCACCACCACCAGCCGTTCGATGGCGATCGAGATTTGTCCCACTAAGATTGCGGCCCCGGACAGCAGCAGGGCGAAGGCGATCAAGTTGTAAAGAACGCGGTCGCGCACCGCTTCGCGGAAGGTGTTGGCGGCGATGTGGGTCACTCGATTCATCGTGCCCCCACTGCCGGCAGGGCTTCCGGACTCACTTTTTGCAGGTAGTACTCTTCCAGGGAGGTGCGCACCGGTGTCAGCGAGATGAGCCGCAGGCGCTCCCGCCGCAGGATTTCCAGCGCCGCCTCCTGCTGGGCTTCGGGCAGGACCGCGCGGATTGTCTCCCCAATCACATGGCACTCGGCTCCAAGACCGGTCAGTCCGGCGGGAACCGTCCTTCCGTTCCAGATCAGTTCCACCTTGCCGGCGACCGACGAGGTCAGTTCGGCCACGTGTCCCACGCCCCGCAGTTCACCCCGGTGGATCACCGCGACCCGGTCGCACAACGCCTCAGCGTCAGAAAGGATATGGGTCGAGAAGAAAACGGTTTTGCCTTGCTGCTTGAGTTCTTCGATCAGGTCGCGGACCTCGCGGCGGCCCATCGGATCCAGTCCCGACATGGGCTCATCCAGAAAAACCACTTTCGGATCGTGCAGGATGGCCTGCGCAATCCCCGCACGCTGCAACATGCCCTTGGAAAATTTTCGCAATTGGATGTCAGCGGCATCTCGCAAGCTGACGCGTTCGAGCGCTTCCTCCACCTTCCGCGCCAGCTGACTTGCCTCCACGCCCGACAGCTGCCCGTAATATTTCAGCAGTTCGCGCGCGGTCAGATAATCGTAGAAATAGGGCTGCTCGGGAAGGAATCCAATTTGCGCCTTCATGCGGGGATCGTCGAGCTCCATGCCCAGAATCCGCGCGCTTCCGCTGGTGGGTAAGACCAAACCCATCAGCAGCTTTAAAGTGGTGGTTTTTCCCGCCCCATTGGGCCCAAGAAAGCCAAATATTTCGCCGTTCTCAACCGCGAGGTTCAGCGGTCGCAGCGCGCACTTCGGGCGCTTGCGCCAGAAGCCAACGCTGTACGTCTTTTCCAGACTTAGGATTTCAATGGCGGACATGGAAGTTAGAACTTACGAAGAAAATTATATTCGAAGGAATCGCGAAAGTAGTTGCCGCCCAGGGTGACCGCAATTACGGAAGTGTCTAAACCCCGGAGGGCCGCCCTGGGGGCCAGAGATCACGCTCTGAGAATTATTGCTGAGACAGGCTCTGTAGAGCGCCAGCGTAAGGTTTGCTTCCGAACCTAGTGAGCTATCGGGTAGGCTTGGCAGGTTGCGAGGTCGCTCGGTGGCAGGCCACCCGCCGTCTGTTGGCTCCGCAGCGTCCCGTCCGTCACCGTACAGAAATCCTCGTCTCCGGTTTGGTCGGCGGCTAACGGCGTGGCGCCGGCCACGAAATCGCCGTTGACTCCTCCGTTGCTGATTCCTGTTGCCAGGAACTGGTATCCACTGTGCCCCGACGTGCCTGGTACCGCGTTTGCGATAGCGTTGTCCAGCAGGCATGCGTTAGCTGGAGCAGGCGTGCAAGGGGCGGTTTTGCCCAGGTCCTGGATTTGGACCGCATATCCGATCGTCGGGAAGCTGCTGAAATACGAAATCTCAGCCGTCGTAATAGTCCGCACCGCTGCTGCCGCCGATGACTCATTCGCCGCGATTCGCGCGCGCAGCAGGTTCGGAATTGCAATCGCAGCAATGATCAGAATGATCGCGACAACGATCAGCAGCTCAATCAATGAGAAGCCCCGTTGGCGCATCTGATGACGCATACAAACTCACTCCTTACCATTTCTGTTGCAATCTACATACCTAAGCATAGCGCGCCTGGCGATTACTCCTGCGATTACTAAAGTGTGGTGGGGTACTTCGTGGAGGGGTTGGCTTCCACGCCCACTCCCCTCGCCCTGGTCTGCAAAATACCGCCCTTCGCTCAAGGCGAGCGCTTGACTGCCAGGGCTACACCCGCGAAGCGGCAAAAAAACTAAGGAGCATCGGATGTCGCCATCCGATGCTCCTCGCTTGTATCCTTCTCCGTTTTGTCAGCTTTGACCGTTACCCTATCGGGGGAACCGAGCCAATGCAGGCTGCCGCCGTAAGACCGGCTGCCGTAGGAGGCTGCGGCGAGCGTACCACCGCGTCCTCAAACGAGCAGAACGTCTTGACGCCGGTTGAGTTGAAAGCTGCCGGGTTAGCGACGACCTCGTATTGTGTGTTCACGCCGGCGTTGGCTACGATGCCGTAAAGGTACAAATAGCCAGCCTTCGGAGTGACGTTCGCGACTGACAGCGATCCGTCAATCAGACACGCCGTCGCAGCTACCGGAGGATTCGGGCAGATGGCAGCGGCGCCGCCCGGTCCCAGGGCAAGCAGCGTCGGCGCGTATCCAGTCGTAGGATAGCTGGACACGTACGAAACGTTGGCAGTGTTAATGGTGCGAATTCCGCTGGCTGCAGCC
>Ga0074044_10001971_pt1 | contig 18118 bp, 17 predicted proteins | sample BogForMeECP23OM1_FD_94443 | JGI IMG/M metagenome (GOLD analysis project Ga0074044, IMG submission 94443) | Bog forest soil microbial communities from Calvert Island, British Columbia, Canada - Bog Forest MetaG ECP23OM1 | ecosystem: Environmental > Terrestrial > Soil > Wetlands ...
ATTTCCATCAAGGCCAGGGCTCCTTTGCGACGCCCATCTCACAGGCCGGATATATGACCGCAACCAGGTTCTCCCTCCCCGTTCCTCACCCTTGCACGCGGGCGGGGTCCATATATGACACAAGGCGGTCAGAAGAAATAGCGGCGGATGTTGATGCTGATTAGCAGGCCCATCGCCAGCATCATCGCGATTAGCGACGAGCCGCCGTAACTCACCAGCGGCAGCGTGATGCCGACGACCGGCAGCAATCCGGTCGCCATCCCGATATTTATCGCGACCTGCCAGAAGACGATCGCTATCAATCCCACCGCCAGCAGGGCACCGAACCGATCGCGCGTATGCTGTGCGATCCAGGCGCCGCGCATGATCAATATGGCGTACAAAATGAGCAGCACGATCGAGCCCGCCAGACCGAACTCCTCGGCAAACACGGCGAAGATAAAGTCGGTGCTTTGCTCGGGCAGAAAGTTCAGCCGCGCCTGCGTGCCGTTCAGAAATCCCTTGCCCCACAGACCGCCCGAACCGATTGCAATCTCGGACTGGATGATGTGATAGCCGGAGCCCAGCGGATCGGCCTGCGGATTGACGAAGCTCACCAGCCGCTGGCGCTGGTAAGGTTTCAGGTAGTGCCACCCCAGCGGCGTTACGCAGAGCGCCGCGAGCGCCAGCACGATCATCGTGCGCGCGTTGAGGCCGCTGACGAACACGAGCGTGACCGTGATCAGAATGAGAATGAGTCCGGTGCCGAGATCGGGCTGCTTAAGAACCAGCCCCACCGGAATGCCCAAAAGGATAGCGGGGATGATCATCTGCCGGAGGCTCCATCCGCCCTTGGGAGGTTCCTCGCGGAAGTAACGGACCATCACGAGCACGACCGCGAGCTTGGCCAGTTCGGAGGGTTCCAGATGAAAGAAACCGAGATTGATCCATCGGCGCGATCCGCCGGTCGAATGCCCGATGACTTCGACCGCGATCAGCAGCCCGATCGCGACGAGGTAGAAAGGATACGAATAACCTTGGAGAGAGCGGTAATCGAACAGGACCATCAGGATCATCGCCATCGTTCCGGCGGCGATCCAAATGAGCTGGCGAATCACGAGTGGATCGAGACCCTTGTGGTGGCTGCCGTAAGATGCGCTCACCACGCTCAACAGACCGATGCCAGCCAGCGCGAGAACGATCCAGAAGATCGTCCAGTCGAAGCGGACTACGAGTCTCCGATCTAATGCCACTGGCGTCTAGCGGCCGTCTTTCTGCACGCTGTTAACGCTCGGCGCCCACATCGGCGGCGTCATCGGCATGGTCTTCGATCACGTGAGCGATGGCCGGCCGGGGAGTCTGATCGGCGTCGGTAAGTTCCGGCGCCGGCGGAGCGGGAGGATAAAGCTGGAAGAAGCGCTCCATCACGGCGTGCACGATCGGCGCGGAAGCGGCGCCACCGTGGCCACCGTGCTCGACCAGGCACGCGATTGCGATCTGCGGATGATCCTTGGGCGCGAATGCGATCAACCATGCGTGATCGCGGAACTTCTCCGGCATCTTGTCTTCGTCCTCGCCCGCCGTGAGGCTGCCCTTGTCGCCAACGATCTGGGCGGTGCCGGTTTTCGCGCATACGGTGATTCCCGGCAGCGCCGCCTTATGGGCGGTGCCGCCGGCGCCATTGACGACATCGGCCATCGCGTCGCGAACCAGCTGCAGGTTCTCGGGCAAGATATCGACGTGCTCCTCCACGATCGGCGGATACGATTTCGCGATGCCGCCGTCGAGCCCTTCGACCATCTTCACGAATTGCGGCTGGTAGCGCGTGCCGCCGTTGGCGACCATCGCGGCGAACTGCGCCAGTTGCAGCGGAGTGACGGCCACGTAGCCCTGTCCGATCGCGACCGACAGCGTTTCCGCGGGGTACCATCGCTCGTGGTAGCGCTTCTGTTTCCAAGCCGATGAGGGCATGAGGCCGCTCTTTTCATCGTCGAGATCTATTCCGGTCTTGGCTCCGAAGCCGAGCAGACTGGCCCAATGCGCCAGCTTGTCGATTCCGAGTTTCTGCCCGACGTTATAAAAGTAGACGTCGCAAGAGCGGACGATCGCGTCGTGCAATTCGATCGTGCCGTGGCCCTGCTTGCGCCAGCAGTGATACTCGCGGCCGCCAAACCAAATGCCGCCCCCGCAGCTGTACGCAGTGCCCTGGCTCAGCGTGCCTTCCTGCAGGCCCGCGATTGAATCGACGACCTTGAAGGTTGAACCGGGAGGATAGGTTCCCTGGATGACGCGATTTTCGAGCGGATGGTCGGGGTCGGTCATCAGCGTGTGCCAGTCCGCGGCTTTGACGCCCGCACCGAACACGTCGGGATCGAAGGCGGGATGCGAGACCATGGCGAGCACGTCGCCGTTGTTGGGATCGAGTGCGATGAGCGCACCGTTCTTTCCTTCCATCGCCTGCTCGGCCACCTGCTGCAGATCGAGATCGATGGTGAGCACGACGCTCTCTCCGGGTGTGTCGGGAATCTCCTTCAGGACGCGGAGCCTCCGCCCGACCGCATCGACTTCGACTTCCTGCCCGCCGGCCTCGCCGCGCAGGAACGGTTCCCATCCGCGTTCGAGGCCGAATTTCCCGATCTCGTCGCCCAGGTGATACGCGGCCTGCTTTATCAGGTCATCGCGGTTCACTTCGCCGACGTAACCGAGCAGATGGGCCCCAAGCTTGCCATAGAGGTAATGGCGCCCAGGAGTGATTTCGAGGCTCACGCCGGGAAGCTCGAGCTGATGCGCTTCGAGCGCGACGACCTTGGGCCAATCGAGCCGTTCCTCGACCAGCACCGGTTCATAGGGCGGGCGGCCTTCGTCGTCTGCGTCGGCGATTTTGTCCGCGACGTGATCCGCGCCGAGGTAGCCTTCGAGCCGCTCGATGGTTTCCGAGAGGTTATTGGAGTCTTCGGGGACGATCTCCGCGTCAAAGGTTGGCTGGGTGTCGACGAGCGGGCGATGGCGCCGGTCGAAGACCAGACCGCGCGGCGCGGACACGCGCCGCAGGCGGATACGATTGCGGTCCGCAAGCTCGGTCATCTCTTGATGCTGCATGACCTGCAGGTAGTAGAGCCGCCCCGAGACGAGCACCAGCATCGTGACCATCAACGCGGTCAGCACGGTGATCCTCGGCTCCAGCTTGGGAACAGGACGATTTTGCGGTTTGGGGCGGAACTTCGCCACAAGGCTTTCCCACCTAATATCTATTCACGCGCGGGACCTACAGGCAATCCGGTGATTCGCTTAATGCCGCTTAGGAACGCGAAAATCACCGGCGCGATGATGGCCGAAATCGCAGCCTCGGCCGCGAAATGAGGAAACAGCGGCCCAGCGTCCGACAGCGCCGCGAAACCGGAATTCAGAACCAGCCCACCGATCGTCGAGAGTAGGACCCCGGCAAAAACCATGATCGAGCCAACCAAGGCAGTTGTGACCATCAGACGGCTGGAGACTTCATAAGCGAGCAGATAGATCACGGTGATCAGCATCGCGTTCAAGCCAAGGATCGTGCCCGCGAATGCATCGGTCGCGTACCCCATCGCAAATGCGAGCGCGATCGGAATCGCGCCGTGATGCCGCAGTCCGAGATCGACTGCGAGGATCACGATCAGGTTCGGCACCAGCATCCTGAGCGGAAACCAGTACGGCACTGCCGTCTCGATCGCGAGTGACACGAGCGTGAGGAATCCGAACAGGATGCTCAAGCGCAAAACCGTCAGCCCTTCTGATCGGCGGTCATTTGCGGCATCTGCTGGGTGACCACCAGAACCTGCTCCAGGCTGCGAAAGTCGACGGCTGGATCCACCTGTACGGTCAGGAAGAGACCGGGACCTTCGCGATGAACGCCTCGGACGGTGCCGACCAGAAGCCCACGCGGAAAAATTCCGTCGAGACCGGAGGTGACGATGGTGTCGCCGGGCTTGAGGTCTTCGGAGCGGTCGACGTACTTCATGATTATGCCGTCATCGACGACGCCCGCGACGATTCCGCGCGCGCGCGAGCGCTGGTCGAATCCGTCGAGTGCGGAATTGTGATCATCTATAAGCAGCACGCGCGATGCGTGCGGGCTGGTGGCGATGATTCTGCCAACCACGCCCCGGTTGGACAGCACGGCCATGCCGGCCTTGAGTCCACTGGCCGAACCTTGGCCGAGTATAAGCGTGTGCGAGAGGCCGGTCGCGTCGCTGCCGATGACATTGGCCGCGATCGCATCGACCCCGAGCGCATCGCGCAGTTCCAGCAGCTCGGTGAGATGGCGGTTCTCCACTTCGAGTTCCGCCATCCGTGCCTGATCGGCGCGGACCTGGGCCAGCTCCGTGAGGAGCCTTTCGTTTTCCTGCCGCACGTGCACGAGGTTCAGATAATCGTGATAGACGGAGCGGATACCCTGGCCGAAGTCGGCGGTTCCCGATTGAACCGGGCGCAACACCTCGAGCATCCCGCGCGCAGGCGCCGCGATCCGATCGCCGTGCCGCACTCCGGCCGTCATGAGGTAGAGCGAAAACACGATTAGCGCACCGCCCATCAGGCCTACGCGGTTGCGCCAGAGAAAAGAGCCTTTCACTTAAGTTGGCCCTGGGCCAGGCGGGCTACCTTAGCGGCGCGCGCCGCAGCGCCCGTCAGTCAACAGTAACGCCCCGGAGCAGCGACAGTTCATCGAGTGCCTTGCCGGCGCCCATTACGACCGCGGTCAGCGGATCTTCGGCGAGCGTCACCGGTAGCCCGGTTTCCTCACGCAGCAACACGTCGAGATTGCGCAGCAGCGCGCCGCCGCCGGCGAGCATGATGCCTTTGTCCATGATATCGGACGCCAGCTCGGGTGGAGTGCGCTCCAGCGCGATACGCACGGATTCGATGATCTGGCGGACCGGTTCCTGCAGCGCCTCGCGGATTTCCTCGTCGGTGATCTCGATTTCCTTTGGCACGCCGGCCACCAGATCGCGTCCGCGAATCTCCATCGTCTGGATCTCGTTGCCTGGATAAGCGGAGCCAATAGTGATCTTGATCAGCTCGGCGGTGCGTTCACCGATAAGCAGATTATACTTGCGCTTGATGTGCTGGATTATCGCCTCATCCATCTTGTCGCCGGCCACGCGGACCGAGCGCGGGAACACGATGCTGCCCAGCGAGATGACGGCGACTTCGGTGGTGCCACCACCGATATCGACGATCATATTGCCGGCCGGTTCGGTGATGGGCAGTCCAGCGCCAATCGCCGCGGCCATCGGCTCTTCGATCAGGTAGACCTCGCGCGCGCCGGCGGACTCCGCGGATTCGCGCACCGCGCGCTTTTCCACGGCGGTGATTCCGAACGGCACGCCGATTACGACGCGCGGGCGGGGCCGCACGAGGGTCTTGCCGGAGTGCGCCTTCTGAATGAAGTAGCGGAGCATGTTCTCGGTGATCTCGAAGTCGGCGATGACGCCGTCGCGCAGCGGACGAATGGCGGTAATCGAGCCGGGCGTGCGCCCGACCATCCGCTTCGCTTCCGCGCCGATCGCCAGGATGCGCCGCGAGCCGCGCGAATCGCGCTGCACGGCGACGACCGAGGGTTCATTACAAATGATGCCCTCGCCCTTCACGTACACGAGCGTGTTGGCGGTGCCGAGATCAATCGCGAGATCGTTGGAGAACCATCCGAAAATCGAATTGAGAACCACCGGAGTTTTGCCTCTTGCCCGCGCCGCCCGGAAGCGGGCGTATTACGAATGAGCCCAGCCCGAAAATTTCCCCGGGATGAGGTCCGCCAAGGCCCGGAAAATGACGGGAAATCGGGTCGATTGTCCAATCGCCGCCTGCGAAGGAAGCTAACAGATGCCCGGCGGCACAGGCAAGATAGCCCCGCTAATTGGACCCCGAAAACCAGCTTGGATATGATGAGAGACCATGCTTGAAGCGATGCGCCGCCATGCCTACTCGTGGGTGACCCGAGTACTGCTTGGATTTATCGTTCTGGTTTTCATGTTCTGGGGACTCGGATCGGGGTTCTTCAACCAGGTCCATCCCATTGCCACCATCGACGGCCAGCGAATTCTCGCCGACCAGGTCGACACCGAGGCGCGGCAGCTGCGCGATACCATCCAGTCGATGTACGGGCAGAACGCACCCGCCGTGCTCAAGAGCATGAACCTGCGCGAAGAGGCGCTCGACCGCATCATCGAGAACCATCTCATCGCGCAGGAGGCGCGCCGCCTGGGTATTCAGGTCAGCACCCAGGCGCTGGAACAGAAAATCGCCTCGCAGCAAGCTTTTCTGGTCGACGGCCAATTCGATTTTCAGGCCTACGAGGAAATTCTGCGCGATCACGGAATGCAGCCGAACGAATATGAAAACTTGATGCGGTCGGATATGACCGCGCAAACGCTGAAGCAAATGATCGATGAAGGTATCGACGTGAGCGAGGACGAGACGCGGCACGCGTACGACCTGCGCAACCAGCGCGTCGGCCTCGCTTACATCGAGATGCCGTGGCAGCAATTCAGCACGCAGGTGAATCCCACCGACAAGCAGATCGCGGACTACTACCAGCAGCACGCCGAGGAATTCCGCGAACCCGAACGCGCCAAAGTCGAATTCATCCACTACGAGCCGCTGGCGCTGGCCGCCAGCTACGCGCCGAGCGACCAGGAGGTCGAGTCTTACTACAAGTACAATCTGAAGAAGCAGTTTACCCATCCCGACCTCGTTCACGCGCGCCACATTCTCATCGAAGTCCCCGCCGGCGCTACGTCGCAGGAAAAGGCCGGGGCCCGGATGAAGGCCGCAGAGGTTCTAAAGCAACTCAAGGCGGGCGGCGACTTCAAGGTTCTGGCGGAAAAGTACTCTGACGACACGTCGAACAAGCACTCGGGCGGCGACCTCGGATTTTTCCCGCGCGGCGAGATGATCAAGCCGTTCGAGGACGCGGCGTTCACGATGAAGCCCGGCGACATCGCGATAGTCGAGACCAAGTTCGGCTACCACGTCCTCAAGGTCGAGGAATCGAAACCCGCGCACGTCGATACGCTCGTGGAAGCTCGCCCGAAGATCATCGATGCCCTTCGCAGCCAGGCGGGCGCCAGGCTCGCGCGCCAGGCAATCGACGAGGACCTGAGCACTGCGCTCGCAGGACAGCCGCTCGATGATATCGCGAAGAAGCGGGGACTCGATGCGGTTAATCCGCCCAGCTTTGCCAAGGGGGAGCCGGTTCAGGGCGTCAGTCAGGATTCCGGACTTTCTCAGGCGGCATTCACCGTGGATGCGGGAAGGCTCAGCTCGGTGCCGGGACCGGCGCCATATCTTTTGAAGGTCATCGAAAGGACGCCCTCGCGGATTCCGCCGCTCAAGGAAATCGAAGCGAAAGTGCGCGATGCGTACGTGCGCGCCACGGCCGAGGCTGACGCGCGTATTGCGGCGCAGAAATCGATCGAGCAGATAAAGACGCCCGCCGACTTCAAGCGGGTGGCGGAAGCGGGCAATCTCACGATTCACAACGTCGACCCGTTCGAGCGATCGCAGCAGGTCATTCCCGGCATCGGCGAGTTCCCGGAGGTTGCCGATGCATCCGCCGTCATCGCGCAGGTGCCAGGAGTAATCGGAAGCGTGATGGAACAAGGCGGCAATTCGTACATTTTCGAGGTCACGTCGCGCACTGCTCCGCACGACGATCAGTGGAAGACCGCCAAAGATTCATTTACCGAGGAATATCTTTCGTCGCAACGCGCACATGCGTGGACGCGGTTTCTCGATGAACTCAAGTCGCATGCGAAGATCACGATCAACGCCGACCAGCTCGGCGGTGTACCGGAATCATCGATGTAGCCAGGGGCAATTAGCGGGGGGACGATCAGCCACAGATGAACTCATCGGGCGAAGAGCCACCGTCGCCGGGGTCTCCCGGCGTCGACAAAAGCGAATTCTTTTTCCCCGGCCAGGGCGCGAGCGTGCTGCTGATACATGGCTTAACCGGGACGCCGTACGAAATGCGATGGCTCGGCACGCAGCTCGCGGCATCGGGAGTGCGCGTGCGCGGCGTGAAGCTGGCCGGTCATGCGGGCGAGCCGGAGGAACTGGGCGCATCGACGTATGACAACTGGTACGAAAGCGTCGTGCAGGGTTTCGAGGACCTCCGCCGCCACGGCGATCCCAACGTAGTGGTCGGATTGTCGGCGGGCGCGGTGCTCGCGGCCCGGCTGGCGGCCGATCAGCCCCAGTCGGTAGCGGGCGTCGCGATGCTGTCGCCGGCCTTCTTTCTCACTTGGCCGATGACGATTGGAATGCGCGTGGTTCAGAAACTCGGGTCGCTCGCCAATCACCTCTACGTGTATAACGACGCGGGTTCCGATATTCACGATGCTGCCGCGCGCCGCATTCATCCGACGATGCGCCTGGTCCCACTCTCGGCGGCGATCAGCCTGCTCGATCTTTCCAGCATCGTGCGGCGCCGGCTCGGCCGTGTTACCCAGCCCGCGCTGGCGATCTATTCGAAGCAGGATCACACGTGCCCTATAGGGCGCAATATGCGCTTCGTGACCAGGCATCTCGGCAGCAGCGAGAGGCGCGACGTGGTCCTGGAAAACAGCTATCACGTGATTACCGTGGATAGCGAAAAAGAACGGATCGCCGCCGAAGTCGGGACGTTCGTCGAACAGTTCAGGCAGCATCCGCGGCAGCTTGCGGCCGGGTGAGGAAGCTCTTTGCCCGCTTACCGCCGGTCGAGTTGAAAATCGGGGTTGGCTCCGCCAATTCGCGGCGCTAGCCTATATACAAGTTAGCCCGCCGGGAGTTTTGGTGTCATGCGTGGCAAGTCGCTGATCGTTAGAGGCATCTTGATAGTTGCGCTTGCGGTGGTGCTCGCGTCGGCTCGGACTGCCCGGGCGGCGAGTCCTGAAGGCGCCGACGATCGCGGCTTCGGCCAGCAAAGCCAATCTGACCCCAACGGGCCAAATGACAGCTCGACCAGTCAGAGCCGCGATAGCGATCAGCCGGATGCCACGCAGAACGGCGGCGATTCCGACGATTCGAATCAGAATTCCGACGACAACGACAACAACAGCAACGACAACGACTCCGACTCTTCGCAGGATCAGAGCTCGAATTGACGTGGCTCAGCGCGGCGCCGCGATCGATCCGGCACCCACCCGCGCGTCACGGCGCTTGCAAACAACGCGCAAGAGCCGCGCCGCTTGGCCCCGTTCGTCGCTTTGCTCCTCAGGGCAGGCTCTCTTCCGCAACAGAGCGGGGCGAGGGGCATACTAGCGGCTACCGCCGGTCCGGGTCGTAGTACTCTTCGAGCAGGTACTTCACGTCGGGGCGGCCCAGCACCTCGATGAAGCAGACCTGATTTTCAGCGTTCAGGTCGATTATCAGCTGTCCTTCCATCGATTGCAGCTCGACGAAATTGGCGACCTTGACCTCGGGAGCGGTTGCGAAGCTCGCACAGTTCTCGTCGCCGCAGTCGCAGACGGACTCTATCTTGAGCGCGCGGAGCTGATTTTCGAGCGGGTCGGCGCCAGCCTGCCGCGCGAGATAGACCATCTCTTCGAGCAAATCGGGCAAAACGTCGTTGAGCATCGGTGCGGCCATGATTCGTCCAAGCGTAATCGAATCGCACCAGGGGTCAAGGCGAGCGGTCCAGCGCGAGTGGTTCTTTATTCCAGTGTCCACGCGTGCATTGCTGCTCCCGGGATTCCTCAAAACTAAATTTCGGAATGACACAAAAAGACTAGGCGCTGAGGTCTCATTCCGAAACGTCTTCTTGAGGAATCCCGGCTGCCACTGAGCGCCGCGTTGCAGCTGGGGTGTCGGAAAGAGCTGCGAGTGATCAAAAGGTGGCGCGGGTGCGGCGTCGGCGCTTCGATCGGCGGGCGGGACGCCCGCCCTATGCTTTTCCAGGTCACACGCCGCGGGTGTCGGGGGGCCAGATCTGCTTGTGCATCTGGATTTGCAGGCGCGCCGGGATGCGATCCTCCAAAACCCACCCGGCGAGTGCCGCGGGGTCGAGCTCGCCGAACACAGGGCTAATCAAGATCGCGTTGACGCGCCCGGCGATGCCGCGGGTGCGGATGACGTCGCGCGCCCATTCGTAGTCGGCGCGATCGGCGACGACGAATTTCACTTCATCGCGATCGTTCAGATGATCGAGATTGCTCCATAGATTGCAATCACATTCGCCGCTGCCAGGGCATTTCAGATCCATGATTTTGATCACGCGCGGGTCGAGCCGGCTCACGTCGGCCGCGCCCGAAGTTTCGATCATCACGGTATGCTCCGACTCGAGCAGCGCGTCGATCAGCGGGTAGACGCCCTCCTGCAGGAGCGGTTCGCCGCCGGTTATTTCGACGAGCTTGCAGCCGTGGCCCGCGACGATGGCGGCGACTTCCGCGGTCGTCATCTTGCGGCCTTCGTAGAACGCATACTCCGTGTCGCACCATCGGCAGCGCAGATTGCATCCGGTGAGGCGTACAAACACGCAGGGGCGGCCCGCGTGCGTCGACTCACCCTGAATGCTGTAGAAGATCTCGTTGATGTGCAGGCGCTCGGAGGTCATGTCAGGCCAGTTGCTTGCGCGCCGCCGCCCGCGCTTCCTCCATGACGATTCTCAGTGCCACTCCGTGCTCGACCGCCGCGCGCCGGCAGTCATCGTATTCCGGTGCGAGGTTCGCGTGGTCATGGGCGTGCGGGTGAGCGCCAGCGTGCGCATGCGATACTTTGATGCGAATCTTGCCGAAGCGCGTTTCAACCTCGTGAATTTCGCGATGCAGCTTGAGGCGTGCGACGGGATGGAACCTCAGTCCGATCGTCGACGTCTCGGCGAAAATTATCTGCGCAATCGCGTCGCGCATTGCCGCTTCCGCTATAACCCCGAGCATCACCGCGGGCCGCCCTTTTTTCATCATCGTGGGCGTCAGCGTTACGTCGCGCGCGCCCGCGGCGAACAGCCGCGCCATCACGTGGTCATAGACCTGCGGATTCAGGTCATCGATATTGGCCGCGATTTCGATCATCTCGTCGGAGCCGAACGCGCTGTGTTCACCGCCGATCATGATGCGCAGCACGTTGGGCCGATCCTCGAGTGTGCGGGTGCCGGCGCCGTAGCCGATTTTTTCGATATCGAACGCGAGCGGCAGAGATGCGGGCCGCGCGAGCGCTTTCAACACCGCCGCGCCGGTGGGAGTGACCATCTCGGCCGCGCCGTCGCCCAGGCGCAGCGGAAAACCCGCCAGCAATTCGGCGGTCGCGGGCGCGGGCACGGGAATAACTCCGTGCTGCGAGTGCGCAAAGCCCGAGCCGGCAGGCAGCGGCGACACCAGCACGTCGCCGATATCCAGGGCTTCGAGCGCCCACGCGATACCTACCACGTCGACGATCGAGTCGACGGCGCCGACCTCGTGGAAATGGACGTGGTCGGGCGTGGTGTTGTGGATTTTGGCCTCGGCAGCTGCCAGCGCCTCGAAGATCGCTTGCGCGCGGCGCTTGACTGGCGGTGAAAGCGCCGCCGCGCGATCGATTATCGCGACGATCTCGCCGAGATGGCGTTCGGGCTGCTTCTCGCTGACCTCCACGTCGAATTTAACGGCGGAGATTCCGCTGATTACGCGGCGGCTGTGCGCGAGGCGGTAGCCGCTGAGCTGCAGCGACGCGACTGCGCGATCCAGTTGCACAAAGTCCGCGCCGCAATCGAGCATCGCGCCGACGATCATATCGCCGGCGAGGCCCGAGAACGCGTCTAGATAAGCCGTTTTCATCGGTCCCAGCTTTACATGCTATCAGGGCACCGATAGAATCAAAAACTCGGTTCTGGGTGGGATCGAAAAGTAATGAGGCAACGAGACCTCAAGCTGTTCCGCAAAATTCTGGAAGACCGAAAACTAGACATTCTTGGCGAAGCGGATCGCGCTGTCGGGGAAATGCATAACGGCTCCGAAGACGGCTATGCGGACCCGACCGACCGCGCCACGATGGAGAGCGACCGGAATTTTCTGCTGCGATTGCGCGATCGCGAACGCAAGCTGCTGAGCAAAATCGAGGAAGCATTCGCACGCATCGATGAGGGCACTTATGGCCGATGCGAGGAGTGCGCCGGCGAGATCGGCATCGAACGGCTGAAGGCGCGCCCGGTGACCACCTTTTGCATCTCGTGCAAATCGGCGCAGGAAGAGCGCGAGCGCCAGAGCTAACGAGCTAGCGAGTTATCCTGAGGAGCAAGGCGACGAAGGATCCCCGCGTGCGCGCCGGATTCAAGCGCGATGGAAACTTCGCAACCTAGGTTGGTGCCGCGCTGGCTCGCATGAAAGTCACCAAGGCGGTCATCGTGGCGGCCGGCATGGGCACGCGCATGCTGCCCGCCTCCAAGGTCATCCCCAAGGAAATTCTGCCGGTCATCGACACGCCCGCGATTCAGGTGGTCGTGGAGGAGGCGGTCGCCTCCGGCATTACCGAGATCATCGTCGTGATCGCACCGGGGCGCACGACGGTCGTGGAACACTTTGAGCCCGCCATCGATCTCGAGCGCCATCTGGAAGAGCGCGCCAAGTACGACATCCTGGAGACGGTTCGCCGCACCAACAGCCTTGCGCGCTTCACGACCGCCGAACAGGCCAAGCCGCTAGGTCTCGGGCATGCGGTGCTGCAGGCGCGCGATGCGGTCGGCGATGAACCCTTCGCGGTGATGCTGCCGGACGATATCTTCGATTGTCCGCGTCCCTGCCTGGGGCAATTGATCGCGGCGGCGGAAGCGAAGGACGCGCCGGTGGTTGCGCTGCTGAAAGTCGCGCGCAGCGAGATCTCCAAGTACGGGATCGTCGCGGCGAAGGCTGCCGGGCCGCGGCTCTTCGAGCTGTCCGGACTGGTCGAGAAGCCGCCCGCCGACAAAGCACCCAGCGACCTCGCGATCATGGGCCGCTACGTGCTGACGCCAGACATCTTTGACCTGCTCGCATCGGGCAAGCCGGGAGCGGGCGGAGAGATCCAGCTCACTGACGGGCTGATGGCGCTGGCGCAACGGCGCAAGCTTTACGGCTACGAATTCGAAGGCGTCCGCTACGACCTTGGCGATCGGGTGGGGTTTATCACCGCGCAAATCGGCTTCGGGCTCAAGCGGCCGGAACTCGCCGAGCGCCTGCGCGCCTATCTGAAATCAATTTCATAGACGCTTTCCTGAAACGGCGATTCAAGTAATAATCGCCGTTCTCGCCCACGGTGGGGCAGTAGCTCAGCTGGGAGAGCACCACGTTCGCAACGTGGGGGTCGAGGGTTCAAATCCCTTCTGCTCCACCATTCAGTTTTTTTCACACATAACGGAGAATCTCTGAAAATGGGGCGCGCGATTCGCGGTCGCATCCGGACCCGGAGAATAGTTCTTTAGCGACCGATTCGGAGAAATCGGCCGAATGCTATACGGACACGGTGTTAGGCGCGTACTGCGGGAAGATCAGTCTTTCGAAATAGTGGAGGTGAGGAATGGCTCGGCCGATGGCGCTCAGCGTCCTGGCAGGTGCGGTTGTGCTGGCTGCCATTGCCGGTTGCGGCGATTCGAATAGCGGAAAGACCGGAACGGTCGCCAATCGTCCCTGGTATCCCTCGCTCGCCGCGTTCGAACACCATGACTCTGGCCGTTCGCATCTCTTTGCGCAGGCCGTGTTCGGGGGACAGTTCGCCGGGAACAACACCGTCACGACGGTGCAGTCGGATGGGATCTACCCGTCTGGCTGGAACATTACCTATTTGAGTCCTGACCAGGCGTTTCTGTACGGCGGGGGCTCGGGCAACGATCCCTCTTCCATCGGCGCCTACGTTGCACGGTTTAATCCGGATACCCTTCAGCCCATTTGGTACGATCAACTTATCAACACTGCCGACAACGGCGAGTGGGACTATCCGGGCGCCCACGCCCTTCTCGACAACGGCAAGTTGTACGTCATCTACGGGTATCGCCTCTCGAAGATCGACCCGGCCACCGGCCACGTGCTTGCGACGCTCGCACTACCAAGCGGCGGAGCGGCGCCAGGCGACACAGCGTACAACGGATTCGACGCAACGCGCGACGGCACGATCGTCGCAAAGGCATTCTATCGTCAGGCTGGCTGTTCCGTTCAGGGCCCGAATGCGATGACGGAATGTCCAGACCCCTCGGACGTCCCCAACTCGGTCGTGGTCACAGTCGATCCAGACACGATGAAGGTCATTGATCAGACCACCTTGCCCGCCGACGTTATCGGGCGTGTTACGATCGGCGAGTACAATGGTCGCGAATACGTCTATTTCTTCGTGGTGGACACGTGCATCCGCTATGAAATCAACAAGGGACGCCTGACACTCGATTCCAAGTGGAATCCTGGTCCGCTGCTCGTCTCTGGCCAGACTGCGGGGTGGGCGTTGGTGGTCCTACACGACTGGGTCGCCGGTCAATGCAATGGGCTTCCCGCATCCACCCCGTTGAGCGTCTTCGCGGTCAACCAGGGAGATGCTTCGGAGCAATTCATGATCCAGCCCTTCGCCGGCGATCCCATCCCGCCTCTCGTCAAGGCCGCATTCTCGAAGCAGGCTCCCGGTGGCACACAAGCTGTCAGTTGGAATGCGGCAACCGTCTCTGTCGATCCGCAATCGAACCTGATCTACGCCATGGACGCGCTGCCAGGCGAGATCGCAGCGGTGCATCTCAGTTCCTCCGGACTGCAGACGGCCTGGAAGGTGGCGCAAACGACCACCGAGTTCATCGCGATCATCGGGCCGCCCGATCAGCGCGTCATCATCGGCTCGAACATTCCAGGAGCCGAGATTCCGGGTATCAACACGGAGGACGAGGTCGTGTGGCGGAACGCAGCGACGGGTCAGGAGATCGCTCGGTCGGCGCGGTTGCCGGCGATGACGTCCGGGACGATGGTCCAGCCGTACTACTTCGGCGATATGTTCTATCCAGACGCGGCCGGATCACTGTACAAGCTCCAGCCAGCTCCCGCCGGCTCTGAATGAAGTCGCCCTGCGCGTGCGCAATAGCTCAACTGGGAGAGCACCGCGTTCGCAACGCGGGGGTCGAGGGTTCAAATCCCTTCTGCTCCACCATTTTTCTTCCGGAAACGAAAGCCTTTTCTGCGTGTCCACCTCTCCTGCAAGATCAAGCGAGCAGAACTGGAGCAGGTCTCGAAACCGATGGCTACTGAACCGCAAATCCGTGCCGGGCGCGAAATGGGCGTGGGCGAATTCATGCTCACGCACAAGGGCGATCTGACGCTCTCGCTGTCCCTTTTGGTTTACCTCGCAAGCTGCGCGATTCTGATGCTCACTCGCTTTCATCGATCCGCCGAAATCGCGGTTTCGATCGCAGAAGCGGCGCTGATCGGCGGCCTATGCGATTACATCGCACTCAAGATGATCTTCGAGCGGCGATGGTACCTGCCCAATTCGGGCGTGCTGCCGCGCAACCGGCAGAAGCTCGTCGACGGCATCGCCAGCACCATCGAAAATGAGTGGCTGACGCCGCAGATGATCGGCCAACGGCTCAGCGAGATGGATCTCGTCGGCCGCCTCGGCACTTACCTCGAAGAGGTGAAACTCAGCGACATCCTGGGGCAGGCCGGCCTCCAGCGCATCCTCGCGCGCGTCATCGAATACCTGGAATCGCCCGAGCGGCGCGCGCAACTCGAGACGATACTGCGCAAGGCGCTGCCGAGAACCTTCACCCGCATTTACGCGGTCATGAGCCGGCTCGGCGCCGAATCGCTAAGCGCGCGGGTCGCAGCCAATCTCCGCAAGCGCCTGCCCGAGCTCCAAAATGACCCCGAGCTGGTCAGCACAGTCGAGAATGCAATTCACGAGTTCGGCGCCCAGCTTCATGATTCGGACAGCTACGCGCATCAACTCGCGCGCCGCATGATCGACGCGATCGTACGCCGCGCGGTTGAATCGAGCCGCGGTCAAATCTCGCACATGGTGCGGGAAAATCTCGCCCGACTGTCGGACGAGCAGATCCGGTTTCAGATCGAATCGAAAACGCGGACCCATCTTGATTGGATTCGCGTCAACGGCGGAATTTTCGGCGCGTTCTTCGGGCTGGTATTCGCGCTGTCACGAATCGTGATCAATCACGGCCATCAAGTCCTCGCGCGTTTGCACTTCGGGATGTGACGTGCCGCGGACTGGTTCTCAGCTTCGCGCGGTATCCGGACTCACGGATTTGTCCCGGCCAGGGAACCGCCGTGCGGCCGTCTTAGCCAGTCCTCGTATCCTCCACCAGCGCGCGCCTCATTTTGCCCGGCCCTCCCCGGACGCGTACTCCACCGTCGTTGATGTAAACCAGGTGACGCACTATCTGAAAACTCACGATACTCCGTTGAAGCCATTTCCGATAAAGTGTTCAGGCCTCAGTGAAGTTGAAAGTGGCTACCTCCCTGAAAACAACGCGGGCCGTCCGGCTGAAACCGGGACTCGGTCAGATTGTGATGTTGCTCGTGATGCACCTGACGATTGTCGCCGCGTCCGGTTGCGGTTCCGGTTCGTCCGGTGCGAGCACCGAGCCTGCGCTTTCCTCCCGGTTTGTGCTGCCGGTCGATCGTCTTCCCGCGGCGCTCAAGCACAAAGGCGTCGTGTTGTTGTCCGTGCAGGAGGTTGACGATGGAGGGATCTCGAATCCGGGATTTGTGAACAATGCTGTGCCGGTAGACGAGTTATCTTTGAAACTGCTCAGCGAGACGCCGGGCGCATTTACCAATTACAGCGCATGGGCGCAGCAATTCGGAGCGCTCGGCATATCGGCGAACAGCGAAGTCATCTTGTACGACGATGGCGAACTAAAATTCGCGTCGCGCATCCGCTTTCTGCTGTACTACTTCGGCGTCCATCGTACCTTCATAGTCAACGGCGGCTACAACGCGATGCTGCCGCTGATCGCGGACGGGCGGCTGACGCAGACTCCGCCCGCTACGCCGGCCGCGGCGACGTTTGAGGTAACGGTACAGAACAACCCGATCCATCTCGTGAATCAGGCGGATGTGTTCGCGGTTCTCGGCGATCCCGCGGTTACGCTGGTCGACGTACGCACGGTTGCCGAATTCGATGGATGCGTGGAGCTGCCCGGGATCACGCGCCCTGGACATATCCCGGGTGCGCGGAATCTGCCGATCGAAAACCTGCTTACCCCGCAAACGAGTGACCCTGACTTCTCATTTCTGGATTCGCCGTCCGATTCGCGGGCGATTTTCCACAACTTCGGGCTTCGCACTCACGACCGAATCATCGCGTACTGTCACGACGGCGCAAAATCCTCGCTCGCCGCCGTGTCTCTGATCGACGCAGGCTACGACAATGTATCGCTGTACTACCTGAGTTATCTCGATTGGCAGGACAATCCATCTGATCCGGTCGAATCGGTCAGTCCATGCGGCTGACAGCGCCGATCACGACCTGAAATGAAACCGCAGGCCTCATCCAGCCGAGGGTGCTCCAATAGCAGGCCCTGGGCATGGTGCCTCGATGCGCCCTGCGTGGCCGTCAAGGACAATCCGTCGCCAGCGGCGTGCAGATGCTCAGTCGTCGCTAATCAGGGTGACTATGTAATCGTCACCGCCGATGGGCAATACAACGATGCCTCATGCACCACCGGCATGTATTCATCGGCGACCGTCGTGGAGCTGGACCAGGTGACCGACTTCCTGAAAACCCACGACACGCCGCTGCATCCGGGTCCCATCAAGGTCTACCCCGAGAAGTAACCCGGACGCATTCGGCCGACCGAGACTGTCCGAGTGACGCGGCCTGCTGTAGAAGTGTGCTCTGATCTGCTAATTCCGAATTTCGTCGCGCGGCGAGAAGATTCCTCTTCAGGTGCCGTCGCAAGTCGTGTCATTCCGAGGTTCTTTTCCGAGGAATCCCGTGGGTGTAAGAACCTTTGAACTCGATCGCCGAGACAGCCTCTTTGGGTTGCGGGCGCAAGCCCGCGCTGCGTGCACGAAAAACAACGGAGCATGTCTCCGCCTGGTGATTTATGAAGCCTGAGCAAATGGACGGGAATTCGAATCTACTGCAACCGGAGAACAAGGGTACCGGCTCGGATGCTTCGCCCCGCCAGACCAAGGCGTCAAGTCCGTCGACCGCGATCAGCCGACGGCGCCTGTTGCAG
>Ga0074044_10001972_pt1 | contig 18106 bp, 11 predicted proteins | sample BogForMeECP23OM1_FD_94443 | JGI IMG/M metagenome (GOLD analysis project Ga0074044, IMG submission 94443) | Bog forest soil microbial communities from Calvert Island, British Columbia, Canada - Bog Forest MetaG ECP23OM1 | ecosystem: Environmental > Terrestrial > Soil > Wetlands ...
AGCGACGGCTACCCAACGCCCACCACCGTGCTGTGGCAGGTGAACACCGGCTCGGGCTGGACCAACCTGAGCAATTCGGCGCCCTACAGCGGCGTCACCACGGACACGCTGACCATCACCGGCATCACCTCCGGGCTCAACGGCGCGCAGTACGAGGCGGTCTTCAGCAACGCCGCCGGCCTCAGTGCCACCACCACTTTCGCCACACTGACGGTCGACTACGCGCCGACGGTCACGAGCAGTCCCACCAGCCTGACGGTGACCGCTGGCCAGACGGCGACCTTCACGGCGTCGGCCAGCGACGGCAACCCAACGCCCACCACCGTGCAGTGGCAGGTAAACACCCCCTCGGGCTGGACCAACCTGAGCAATACGGGGGTCTACAGCGGCGTCACCACGGACACGCTGACCATCACCGGCGTCACCTCCGGGCTCAACGGCGCGCAGTACGAGGCGGTCTTCAGCAACGCCGCCGGCCTCAGTGCCCCCCCCACCGCGGCCGCCACGCTGACGGTCGACTATGAGCCGGTCGCAACCAGTCCCTCCAGCCTGACCGTCAATGCCGGGCAGCCGGCGACCTTCACGGCGTCGGCCAGCGGCAACCCCGCGCCCACCGTGCAGTGGCAGGTGAGCACCGACGGCGGCAATACGTTCACTCCCATTTCGGGTGCCACCAGCACCACCCTGACCATCAGCAACACCACTGCCTCCCAGAATAATTATGAGTACGACGCGGTCTTCACCAACAGCGTCGGCACAGCCACCACCAGTCCCGCCACGCTGACGGTCGACTATGCGCCGACAGTCACGAACAATCCCACCAATATGACCGTCAATGCGGGGGGGACAGCGATCTTCACGGCGTCGGCCAGCGACGGCAACCCAACGCCCACCAGCGTGCAGTGGCTGGTCAGCACGAACGGTGGAACTACGTTCACCCCCATCACGGGTGCCACCAGCACCACGCTCACCTTGACCAACACCACCGCATCCCAGAATGGCAGTGAGTACGAGGCGGTCTTCAGCAACGCCAACGGCCTCAGTGCCCCCCCCACCAGTCCCGCCACACTGACGGTCAAGGTGACTGCGGCCACGACAACGACCCTCACCGCTTCGGCGAGCTCATCCGTCTTCGGCCAGGCGGTCACGTTCACGGCAACGGTCAAGGCCGTGCCGCCTGCGACCGGCTCGCCCACGGGCTCCGTCACCTTCATGGATGGCTCGATCACTTTGGGCACCGAAGTTCTCAGCACCAGCGGAAAAGCGACGCTGACAACCAAGGCACTTCCTGCCGGGCAAGACACGATCACCGCGGTCTACAGCGGTGATACCAACTTCGCCACCAGCACCTCGGCGGCCGTGAACCAGCTCGTCAACAAGGACAGCACATCGATGACGAAGGTTAGCTCTACGGCCAACCCGTCGGTCTACGGTCAGTCGGTGACCTTCAGCACGACGGTCCAAGCGATGACGCCGGGCAGCGGTGTGCCAACGGGTCCCGTGACGTTCTACGATGGCCCGAACACCGTCCTGGGCACCGCTACCCTCAACAGTAGCGGGGTAGCGAGATTCAAAAACAGCGGGCTTGCTCCTGGGTCGTACACGATCACGGCGTCGTACCTTGGCGATAGCAACTTCATGGCCCCGACGACCGCCCCCGCCGCTTTGTCCCAAACCGTCAACAAGGACAACACCACGACGACAATCCTCTCTTCACCGAACCCGTCAAGCTTTGGTCAGTCAGTGACCTTCACCGCGACAGTGAAAGCGGCGGCGCCGGGCAGCGGTGTGCCGACGGGTACCGTGACGTTCTACGATGGCTCGCCCTCCCAGGGCACCCCACTGGGCACCGCCATGCTCTACGGCTCGGGTCAAGCCACAATCCCGATCGGGACCCTGTCGGTTGGGTCGCACACGATCACGGCGTTGTACAGTGGCGATACCAACTTCATGGCCACCCTGACGTCGGCCCCCGCCACTACGACCCAAACCGTCAACCCGGCCGCGACGAAGACGACTGTCGTCTCTTCGGCCAACCCGTCAAGCTTCGGGCAGTCGGTGACCTTCACCGCCACGGTCAGTGTAACTGGGTCGGGCAGTGGCACGCCGACCGGCTCGGTGAACTTCTACCTGGATGGCTCGACCACGCCGCTGTACACGGCGCCCCTGACGAGCGCCGGCAGTGCCAGTTTCCCGACGAGCGCCCTGGCCGTGCCCCTGGCCGTCGGGTCGCAATCAATCACGGCCGTCTACGAAGGCGACGGCAACTTCGCCGCCAGCCCGCGGTCGACCCCCCTGAACGAGACGGTCACGAAAGACGCGACGACAACAAGCCTGACATCGTCTGCCAGCAGCTCGACCATGCACGGGCAGTCGGTGACCTTCACCGCCACGGTCACGCCGGTGTCGCCGGGGAACGGCACACCCACGGGCAATGTCACCTTCACGATCACGAGCAATGGCAAGACGCTATCATCCGGCGTCGCCCCACTGATGGCCATGAGCAACGGCGCGGATGAGGCCATGTTCCCGTACACGTTTTCTACCGCCGGGACCTACACGATCACGGCGGTCTACGCCGGCAATACCGACTTCACCAAGAGTACCTCTGCGCCATTCAAACAAACGGTCACGTGACCTTCACGGCCACGGTGTCCGCCGGCAGTTCGGCGGACATCGTGCGCATCTTTCGCGCGATGGCAACCGCCTCTGAGCGCCTCGGGGCACGGGCTCTAACTGCTGCCGCCTGTGCGACGAGCATCCGGCGGAGAATCGTTTGCAACACATCCGCATTGCAACCTCGCTCCGGCGTGGTTGCAATCCGGATTTTCGTCGGCTCTCACTCCAGTGGGATGAACCGAACAGTCGCCGGTACGGACTTCGTCTGCGTCTCGCCACGTAAGTGAACTTCAGCTCACATCCCGTTCGCACCTCCCCGATGGCCTCCGTGGGTCAGGGGGTCAGACTTTGTTCTTGGTTCCTTGCCGGGGATGAAAAACTAAAAACAAAGCCCGACCCCGCAACGACGATGAGCCGGCTTTGCCGCCCGCCTCAATCGAGCCCCCCGATTGGCTCGATGAGGCCGCCCGGGCACATTGGCGTGTCCTGGTCCCGGTTCTCCAATCGTCCGTCTGGGTCAGAGGGTCAGGCTGGAAACGAGGACGCAGCTAGTTCTTGATTCTGGCTGCGTCCCGGTTTCTGCTCTCCAACGCGCTGCCAACGCTTCCTGTCCTCGCTCGGACCGTTTCCGGCTGCGTGAACTCCACGTTTCTCGCACTTTTCTAGACCAGTTACGGCCCCAGATTCTCGGGCCATGGATATCCAGCTCAACGCGCTGCCAACACTTCCTGTCCGCACTCGGACCGTTTCTGGCTGCGTGAACTCCGCGTTTCTAGACATTTCTAGACATTTTGCGATCCATCTGTTCAGGCCATGGATGCCCAGCCGGGCGCGCCGCCAACACTTCCTGTCCGCGTTCGGATCGTTTCTGGCTGAGTGAACACCGCGTTTCTAGACATTTCTAGACATTTTGCGGTCCATCTGTTCAGGCCATGGATACCCAGCTTAGAGCGGTTTAACGTCGCATCGGCCGCGTGCAACCCACAAACGCGGTTTCACGGGTTGCAGATCATCGGTGTTTTCCCCAGCCGCGAAGCGGCGAGCTCCTTCGGAGCTTGAGGAATTGTCGAGCCAGCCCAGACCCAAGACGTGCGCAATACCAAGGAAAAGCGATCAGATGCTTGTCAAGCCGGCGGATCAGGACGCGCGGTCCGCTCGCCACCGGCGCACGGCTCGATCAGGTTTCCTTGCCTTCGATGAGGATTCCCTGGTCCCGCAGCTTGTTGCGATCGGCGGTGTTCAGCCTGTGCTGATCGATGGCGATGATCGTCTCGGTCAGGCGTTCGGCTTGCCGCTTCATCACGGCCACGACCCGATCGGCCGTTTCGGAATCGGGACAGCGCACGATCATGGCAGTCGAGGCGTGCGCCCGCCGCACCCAACCGCACCAGTCGCTCACCTGGCGGAGGACGTTCGATGGAACCTCGTTGGTGGCCAGGCGCCGGAGCCGCTCCACGATCTCTGCCGGCTTCACGCCGTACGCGACGGCCTTCACCACGGATTCTCGGGTCAACCGCAACGTCAAGGCCCCGTGGCCGCCGCGCTTTTCTCGCTCGCAAAACGCGACGAGCTCGGCGGCCGGGGCCGGATTCAGGCCGATGATGATGATGCTGAAATCGGGCTGAACTACCACGCGAGTCTGCGTCGCGGCCTGGCCGGCCGCCTCGATCGCGTTATCTTCGTGGCCGAAATACACGTCCAGCCTGCGATGGCGGGCGATGCAGAGGTTGCCATCGGCGTCGATGGCGGCCTGGACGCAGCCCAGCGGAATCAGTCGCTTGCAAATAAAATCCGTGAGTACTGTCCGGGCTGCCTGTTCTCGAGCCTCCGCCAGGGGCGGCACCGGTCTGCCTTGGTCGAAGACCGCGACGCGCTCTTGGGCCAGGCCCAGCAAGAGCGGGTTGTACTGCTCGAAGACCAGGTGGTCCAGGACGTTCTCCAAGCTGTGGAAGATGCCCGGCGGCAGAGCCGCGAACGACCGATGGATCGAATCCCGGAGTGCCTCGTGATCCTTGGACTTTGCCTCCCAGTAGCGAGGCGGCTGGTCCGCTCTCGTCTTGAGCACGGTCACGTTGACTCCCAGGAATCGGTGGTCGCTCTCGCCATCACCGTACACCCAGTCGATGCTCGGGATGTACACGGTGCGCGAGTCAAAGTCGCCTCTGTCTGAGGGAAGTGGTCGTAAGAACTGATAAACCAGTCCGTATTGCTCCTTGAGACTGCTCGAGAGCCATTGACTGCCCCTGGGCAAGATCTCGAGCCGTCTTTGCTTCGGCTGGATCCGCTTGCCGACCAGCTTGAGACCTTGCGCCCAGTCCTGCGCCTGCTTCAATCTCTTTTCCTGTGTCAGTCCCAGAGCATGCATCAACGACGAAGGGAGTTCTGCCAGGGCCTCGAGAAAACGATCAAGGTCGTTCTGGAAGATCTGATCGTCTTGCCTTAGCCGGGGCGGCTCGGCGACGACCTCGAGTAGAAACGCTCGCAGATCGTCGACGATGATGCTCCCCTCCGTACCGATGCTCTCAAGGTTTTCGCTGACGACCAGTGGCGGACGCTCACGGGGGAGGAGGGCCGCGGCCATGCTTGCGCGGACGGAAGGCAGGAACCCAACTACAAGCTCGAAGGTCTCCGGATCGAGGTCCTCGAAGACCGCGAGATGAGCAAACAGGGAACCGAGTGCGGCTTGCAGCGCATCAGCATCGATGTCGGGCAGCTTCTCCACGAGCAGGGCGCGCCCCACGGGGCCGTTCGCATTCCGGAGCAGTTCGATGATCCGCTCGGCGTTTGGGTTCTTCAGCGACCGGGCAACCCAGCCGGGCCAGCGGTGACCGACAACATAGAGCTTCAGCATCCCATCGAGGCTCAGGTACTCGTCGATTCCGGCGTCCCGGATTACGCTGCTGAGTTCAACATCCACTGTCTGATAGAACGCGTGACGGACATGAGTTTCCAGCAAGCTCGGGAGGTCGCCTCTCAGCAGGTGATGGCGGTAGAGCGCGCGGACGCGAGCCATGAAGTCGGTGGCGGCGGCCACCGCGAAGACGCGGTCGCGCGGTTTACCCGAGCCGGAACTGCCGAGCTCGGCGAAACCGGCCGCCAGCAGTTCCTCGAGCACGTTGGGAACAAACAGGTCGGCCTTGACACTGGGCCGGTCACGGTGCGGACCTTGTGCCCGGTTCAGTCCCTTGACGTCCTTCAAGTAGGCCAGGCGTGCCCGCGGCGTCAGCGTCTGCCACTTGGCGTCCCACCGGGCCATGTCCTTGAAGCTGTATGCCTTCTCGTTGAAAGCGGGTTCCTCCCAAGACCGTGGCTTGTTCCAAACGTTGTATCTGCTCATGTGGGATGTAGGGGCAAGAACCCAATTCTGTTTCGACAATTGCCGCCGTCGCCCTGTTCCTGGAATCCCGAGTCCCGGCGATCCTTGAAGATTTTCCAGCATACCGGCGCAGAATTCCAGCAGGTCGACCAGCGACGATCGATCGGCCGGTTCTGTCGTTGGGTGGGGAGAGGAGGACGACGAGAAATCGCCGCAGTACCGGACAATGCGGTTTTCGTGCGTGCACGATCCGCGATATCCTGACCGATAAGGTCGCATGTCGAAGAGGTCTCCGGGAGATCTGCTGATGGCCACCGAGGAAGAACGAAAGCACGCGTACAAGGCATTCAAGAAGCGGCTCAAGCTGATGCGTCTCGACGACGAATCGGGCCTCAGCCACGGCAGCAAGACGTCGCGGATTGGCGGCATCACACCGCCGCCGGGCCACCCGGCGGGGGTATGGGATGAGCTCGTCGCCGAGGGGAAGCTCAAGAAAGAGGGACACGGCATCTACTCGATGGCCGGAGAGTTGTAGCCCAAACAGCCCGCACGAATCCGTCACGGGGCTTCGGGATCAGGCATTTCAGTGGTCCGGATGATCTCGCCTCGGGCACGCAGGATGGCAATCAGACCGTCGAACCGCCAATGGCCGTTTTCGAAGATGAACTGGTAAACCGGGCCGATGCGGTTGGTCGGGCAGATCCATACATTCGGCCCCTCTCGCCAGGCCTGGAAGTTCTTGTTGATGGTTCGAGGAAGGCCCCCGATCCCCCCCTCGGGACCGAGCGACAGGGAGCCGGTGGACAGGTAGCGCGAAGAGCACAATCGGCGCGCCGCGGTCAGGCGCTCCACGGCGGAGAGATCGGTACGGTTGCCTGCTGAAACTAGCTCCGAATAGATGCGTACCGCCGCGCGCACGGGCCGGGTCGAGATGATCTCGTAGGCCAGCGCGGCGCCTGCTAGAAGCAGGATCGCTGCGATGATCAGAACAAGGCGGGTTCGGGTCGTCATGGGAGTGGTGTCAGAACGAATCGATCGCTTATTTCTTGAGCCGCTTCTTGAGGTCGTCGCGCAGGCGTTCGATGACCGAATCAGTCTTGGCCTGGACGAGCAGTTGCTGGACGACGGTCTTGATGCCCTTCGGGCCCCACTGGCAGCCCTGGCGAAGGTAGGTCTTGGCTCCGTGGCCGATGACGTAGGAGGTGGACGCCGCGGCGCCGGCCTGGGTCAGGCCGATTGCCCCATAGCCAAGCGCTGTGAGCGGGCCGGCAAGGCCGCCGGTCATGATTGTCAGGCCGGCCATCGCCGACTTGACCCCGCTGGTCACCAGCCGTGTCGCCACCTGAAGCAGCCCCATGGCCCCCAGCGCGATCGTCATGTCGCGAACGAGCTTGATGGCTGAGGACCGGGTCAGGGGAATGCCATAGACCTTGCTGAGGGAGATGATCATACCGACATCGACCGCCAGCCCGCCCGCAAGGTCGGCGACGGGGATCGGGTTGAGTCCCACGGCCGCTCCCTTGGCCAGCGAGAAGTTCCAGATCAGGCGGTTGGCCGCGTCGTCGCGGATCCGGACCTTGCGGCGGACGATCTCCTCGTGCAGGTCGCCGGCCAGGAGGAGGGTGTTCAGAGCCACGAGCGCCTTGCCCTCACGTTCGAGCACGTCCAGGATGCGGGCCTTGAGCGGCTCGATGACCGGCGCGGGTCGTTCCCAGACGATCTTCGAGGTGCCGTCGGGCTGCTGGATCTTGATCCGGATCGGGTCCGGTCGGGCCGCGGTCAGGACGATGTCCTCGGGGTGGATCAGGCCTTTCACCCGCTCGTCCTCGAGCTTGGCGTGGATCTGCTGGCGGTCGGTCTCGGGATAGCGGTCGATCTGGTTGAAGACCAGGATGATCGGCTTCTGGTGCGACCGCAGCTCCGAGAGTGACCGGACCTCCCTGCGCTGCATGTCGCCGGAGACGATGAAGAGGATCAGGTCGGCCGTCCGGGCCACCTCGCGGGCCAGGATTTCGCGGACCTCGCCGCCGACCTCGTCGATACCCGGCGTGTCGACCAGGACCAGGCGCGCCTGATCGAGCCCCGAGGATCCCCTGGCTCCCTGCTCCCAGCGCTGGGCTGAACGGGTGATTGTGGTGCCATGCGTGGCGCCAACCTCGAAGATGTCGCGGCCCAGCAGGGCATTGAGGACCGAGGACTTGCCGCGACTGACCATGCCGAACGCGGCAATCTCGATGGTCGTCTCGTCGAGCTTCTTGGTCAGCTCGCGGAGCTGCCCGATCTCGTTGGCAAGAACTTTTTCTTCCTCGGGTGTGAGCTTCAAGCCGGTGAGGGTAGCTTCCAGGCTATCGCGGGCGCGCTCGACGGCGTCGCCATCGGCCTCGGGTTTCCCTTTCCCGTCGGTGCGATGGTCAAGCCGATCGAGCACGGGCTCGAGGGTCTTGAGAGGATCCTCGTGAATGAGGGCATCATTGGCCGGCGGTTCAGTCGGAGGGGTCATGTCTGGTGAACCTCAGCTCCCTCGATTCGCGGATCGAATCACGGTTTCACACCACTCGGCGGTTCGCAAGAGAGCCAGGTCGAATCCTGCTCTCCCGACTAACTGGACAGCAAGTGGCAAGCCGTCCGCTGAGAGTCCGATCGGAAATGAGACCGTGGGGAGGCCGAGCAGGCTCCAGGGCGAGTTGAAGACGGGGTCGCCCGTGGTCGAGGGGTCCGGGGCAGCACCCAGGGCAGCGGGAGTCACCAGGGCATCGGCCCATCTGAGCATCCCATCCATGACGCCCCGATACTCCTTTCGTTGCTTGCAGGCCCGCAGGTAATCGACGGCACGAACGTCGTCCCCTTCGCGCAGGAGCTCGTCAATTCGCGCAGGGTATGCCGGTGGATTAGCATAGTCCAATCCTCGATGCGTGGCGGCTGCCTCGGACGCCAGTATGACCCGGTGGTTGTGCACGATAAGGTCCTGCCACAGGAGTTCGCCCCAGTCATGCACCTCGGTGCCTGCGTCGCTCAAGCACCCGAGGGCCGAGTTCAATGCGGCCACCATTTCCGGCAAGGCGAGGCGGTCGAAGAGCCCTTGCGGTCGGAGCAGGCGAGGACGGTCCACGGCGCCTCGCACCCACAGGCCATCCTGTTCAGCGGGCCGGTCGGGGCGGCGGCATACCTCGAACATCAGCCGCAGATCGGCCACTGAACGGGCGATGAACCCGGGGTGATCAAGGGTTGGGGCCAGCGGAAAAATTCCCTGGTCATCGATGCACCCGTATGTCGGCTTCATTCCGGCCATGCCGCAAAACGCCGCCGGTCGTGTGATGGAGCCACCGGTCTGTGTGCCCAGCGCACCCAGGCACATTCCGCACGCCACGGCCGCCGCCGAGCCGCTGGACGAGCCTCCCGGTGTGCGCTCCAGGTTCCATGGGTTGCGAGTCACCGGCGGGTCGATCCAGGCGAAAGGGGTCGTGACCGTCTTGCCCAGGATGATCGCACCTGCCTCGCGTAAACGCGCCACGATGGCCGCGTCGATGGGATCGGAATTCCCCTCCCAACCGGCAATCCCGCATGTGGTGGGCAGCCCCTTCACATCAATAATGTCCTTGACTCCGATCGGAATCCCGTGCAGCGGCCCGCGGTCGCGTCCGGCTTGCAGCTCGGCGTCGAGTTCTTCTGCTTTTACCAGGGCGCCGTCTCGGTCCACAATCACCCAGGCCCGGACCTCGTGCTCTCTCTGCGCGATTCGATCAAGGCACGATTGCAGGACATCGACGCAGGTGGTCTCGCCCTGGCGGAGCTGCCGGATCGTGCCCGCAATCGTCTCGTGATCATCAGGAAAGAGCTTCACCGGTCCCCCTTCCGGGCGGATGAAGCAGGGCCCGTACTCGTGCCCGGGTGGAACTTCTGGAGAACCCGGTGCACGAATTGACCGGCGAAGTCCTGGAGGAACTCGGATCGGCTGGTCTGCTCGAACTGGCGAAGCAGGGTCTCGTTGATTCCTCCTGGGCCCCACGACTGACCCTGGCGGAAGTAATCGATGAAGGCCTTGCCCGAGACGCGGGTGAGGTAGGCCATGGTCACGGCCTGAACGGCTCCGCCGGCCGCGAAGCCCACGAGCGTTCGTTTGAACACCCCGGCGATGAGCGATGCGGCCGCTTCGATGAGCCCGAGCTTGAGCACAGATTGCACCATCTGGCCCGCCAGGTTGCGAACCTGGCCCGCCGTCAGCTCCACGCCCTGCACCCGAGCCAGCTCGGTGATCATCTCGAGCTGTACAGCGCCTCCGGCCAGGATGTCGAGCGCGGGAATCGGGTTGGCGAAGACCGTTGCCGCGGTGATCCACTGGTGATGTTCGACGACCTCCAGCGCCCGGCGGTCTCTTTCCCGGGCAAGCTGCTCCTGGGCTTCTTGCTCAAGCATCCGGCCCCGCACGAGGAGGTTGGTCGCGTGCAGCAGCTTGCCCTCGCGGCGCAGGACCTCGACGATCCGCGACAGGAGTGCCGCGATGTCCGGATCCTCTTTCTCCAGAACGGTCTCGAACGAGCCATCGGGCCGCTGCATGCGGACGGGCATGGGCCGGGGAGCCGCAGCGACGGGAACGATGTCGGCGGGATCGATCACGCCCGAGAGTCGCTCGCGCAGCCTCGCCAGAATCGCCGCCAGGTCGTCGTCGGGAAAACGGTCCTTCTTGTTCATCACGACGATCGAGCGTTTCCCCAGTCGGGCCAGCTCGATCAAAGGCGAGTATTCGCTGCGGATCAGGTCATGATCGACGACGAAGAGCAGCAGATCGGCACGGACGGCCAGAGCGCGGGCCTCGATCTCCCGGGCCTCGCCGGCCTCACTCGCCTCTGACATGCCCGGCGTGTCCGTCACCTCAACGAGCGCATCGACCGACTTGATCTGGTACGTGTGGCTCTCACCGTGACGCGTTGTTCCCATGACCGCCTCGGTCGTCCCGACTTCGCGGCCGATCAGGGCATTGATCAGTGAGGTCTTGCCTGCCGACACGGTGCCGAAGACGACCACGCTCAGAGTGCTGACCTCATGCTGTCGCTCGGTGTGAAGCTGAGAAAGCTCGCGCGCCAGCTCGGCTTTCCGCTGCGGATCGCTGACCCGGTCGATGAATTCGCCAGCGCGTCGGGCGTGCACTCCGGCAGCCCTGGCCAGGTCATCGGGAATGGCAACAGGAGCGGAAACGGGCTCTTCTTTCTCACGCCGGCGGCGGACTTGCTTGAGCAGACCTGCCACGGCCAGCGGCAGCACGATCAGGAGGACCAGGGCCAGGAGGAGCGCGGCGGGAAGGCTCAAGGCGCGAAGCCAGGGTCCGAAGCGATCCTGGTTGCCGGCGAGGACGAAGACCAAGGCGGCTAGCAGGAACGCCAGGCTGGAGAGTATCAAGAGAACGGTAAGGTTCCGTGCGCGTCTCATGCCGCCGGCCGCCTCTGGCTGTCAATCCCACCAGGACGATGAACAGCAGAGATCGATGCCCACTCGCCCAGATTGATTCTGACGCCAACGGGTGGCGAGTGGCTAGACCTCTGTGCATCCGAAAAGTATGGCCCGGGCGTCAACGACGCGCGGGCACGGCAAGGCCGGGCTGGTGAAAGGTTGGTCTTGCACAAGCTGCGTTTTCATCCCGATTTCGTTGCGCTATTTTCCCCCCTTGCGAAGGGGGGCCAGGGGGGGTGGTCCCGGCACGACCAGTCACAAGGTCTTTCCCATGCTCTCTCCCTCTCAGTCCTTTCGCATCCCTCTCGCGAGGCGAGAAGAATCGTTCTTGATTTCCAAGGCTATCGCATCACCCCCCCTGACCCCCCCTTCGCAAGGGGGGGAAAGGGATCGCTCGCTCGCGACGTCATTCCATCGCGCGCAACAAAAACACGCGTCTCGATACCACGCTGGGCCGTCACCGCCTCAGCCAGTTCAATCCGAGACCGGCGAAGAGCGAGCTGATTGGACCTCGCCGGGGGGCGGGCTGAGTGGCTGCCGGGGCCGTTGCTGGGTCGGCGGCTCCGGAATTGTTCGCGACCGTATCGGCCACGGCGCCACCACCGGCCGGATTGGCCGGATTCGAGGCCTCCTCGACGGACGGCAGGGTGGCATCGGACATGCTCAGGAGCGGTCCGGGATCTTCCTGCCGGCTTTCGCCAGGGCGCCGGTTCCACGAAGTTCGAGGCGGTGCGGCGGGTGCATCGCCAGGCGGAGCCAGGTCGGGAGTGCCCGGATCGGGAAGCGTCGGCCTCGAGGGTCGGTTCGGCTGCGAGGGCTGCGGCCGATCGCCGGGCGTGGCACCCGCCCCGGCCGGGTTGGTCTCGGGAATATCGAACGGCGAGGGCTCTGCTCCCGGTGGAGGCGTGTTGCCCCGTGCCGCGGGGTTCCTACGTCCCGGTGCCGCAGCTCCAGGCGCCGCGCCTGCGCCGCTATCCGGCTTGTCCATCTCGAAGGGCGACCGCTCGGTATCCGGTGGAGGGTTCGGGATCGCTGGCTTGCCGCCCGGGCCTGCCGGACCTGGCATTTCCTCCCCTTCGCCTTCAGGCGTGGACGGCTTGGGTCCTTCGATCGGATTCTTCTTCAGCTCCTCTTTGGTGTTGGGACCCTCGGGGCTGGTCAAGGCCCAGTTGTTAGGGAACTTTCTCCACCGGGTCGGAAAGTACCCGTAGTACTGATCTCGGTAAAGTTTGTAGATGGGTTCCTCGTTCGCGCACGGTGTCCTTTCCCTGCGAATCGAGTGCAGGGGGAACATCCCGCTCTGCTGGGCCTCGGCCAGCCCTGACAGGCTCGTAACGGCCGCCAATACGGCCAGAACCTGTCCAGGTTTCCGACTGATTGATTTCGTCAGCATTCCTTGCCTCGTCCGATCCCGGTGACTTGGTTCGCCTCCTGATCTCCTGGGCGGAGGCAGACCCAGCATCTCACAGACTTCTGGAAAGTTCGATCGGGTTGGGGATTTGGAAGACTACAGTCAATCTAGAGAGGACAGGAAGATTCCGTATTTTACGTAAATAGCGGTCGGGTGGATTATGATCCTCGAGCTGTCCTTGCCTTTTATGTCATTCCTGCTCGAAGGATTGTCTGAAACGAGGACAAGGAACGACCGATTTCTAGGGAAGAAGCGGCAGGGTGGGGGAATCACCGGGGTTCGTCGATGCCGGGCACCGGTGAACGCGATCGCCGGCCGAGCCGAGGAGTTGTCCTCGGTTGGGACCACGGGCGTGGGTTCACGAGCACCACGGTTCGGCAATCACCTCGCGTGCGCCGGAGACACGGTTCGATGGGTCGATCGATCAAGGAGGATCTGGGATGGGCGGACAGAGAAACTGGTTACGTGGTGCGGCTTTGATTGGATTCGTGGGGTTGGTGTGGGCACCCGGAACCTGGGCTCAGACTCAGACAGGCGCCTCGTCGCTGTCGGGTATCGGGTTCATGCCGCAGAGCGTCATGGGCGGGTCGACCCAGGGTGGGCTTGGTGTCGTCGCCGTTCCTATGATGGGGGTTGGAACCCAGCAAGGCACAGGAGTGAACTCGGCGAACGCGATGATGATGGATCCTCTGGGCCTGAGTTACGTCTACGGGCCGGCGGCAATTCCGATGACGCGGGCGCAGGCAGGGCTTTTCATGCTTTCGACGCAGCAGCGGATGCTGGGCCTGGGCAACGGACAGATCAGCGGGGTTCGACCCGCGGGTCAGGATCCCACCGGTCAAAAGAACGGCAGCTCGTCAGGAACGAACCAGACTGCGGCCCACACAAGGAACGCGAATATTCCGGGTGGCCAGGCCGCTCGTTATTTCAATCGGGGGGGGACCACGACGGCGTCGCGTTCCCGGCCTCCAGGTGCAGGTCAGAATTTCAAGCGACAGTCGCGTTATTTCCCTCAGACGACACAATAACGGGAATCCAGAAGTTTTGGATTTGAGCGAGCGCGGCATTGTGCCGATTGTAAGTCGTGTCAAGATCGATCCGGCCTGGACGGGTCGGCCCCGCGGTGAAGAAGGCAAGTAAACGGGGGACAGGATCGCCTGGACGGCGAGCTGAACCGGCCGTGAAGGATCGCGGCGGTTGCTTTTGTCCGCAACTTCGGCGGCCTGTTCGGCCGGTCTCGGAGTGCCGGGAGGGAGTGGTGCATGGATCGCACAGGAAATATCCGCCGGGCCGGCTGGCTGCTGACGCTGGCCATGTGCGCCGCAACCGGGTGCCAGTCAGTCAAGACGCCCGAAGAGAAGATCGCCAGCAGCAGTATTCCCAGTGAATTCAAGAAGGTATCGATGCCCGATTATGTCGTCGAGCCGCCGGACCTGGTGCTCGTCGAAGTTCTGGAAGCCCTGCCGGGGCGGCCGATCTCAGGCGAGCGGCTGGTGCGGCCCGACGGCAAGATCTCGCTGGGCTTTTACGGCGATGTCTACGTCGCCGGCCTGACCATCCCGGAGGTGAAGGAAAAAATCGTCTTGTACTTACGCAAGTACCTGACCGATGAGGTACTCGGCCTGGTCGAGATCGATCCTGAGACTGGCGGCTCCAAGCTGAACGAAGCCGGCAAGCCGGTGACCATCGAGCCCAAAGACAGCGACCGCATCTTCGTGGACGTGACTGCTTACAACAGTAAGAACTATTACGTTCTCGGCGACGTCGGCTCGCCCGGCCGGCTGCCGGTGACGGGGAACGAGACGGTCCTCGATGCGATTCAGTTCGCAGGCGGCCTGATTCCCACGGCCGCTCCCAATAACATCCGCCTGGTACGTCCGGCACCGCCGGGAGCTTGCTGCGAGCAAGTCCTGCCCGTCAACCTCGCCGCGATCATGAGCGGCGGCGATGCGACGACCAACTATCAACTTATGCCCGGGGACCGAATCGTCGTCTATCGCGACCCGATCGTGCGAACGACGATCTTCATCGACCGGCTGGCCGCCCCCTTCCAGACAGTCCTGAACTCGATACTCCAGTACTCCTTCACAGCCCGTTCTCTCCAGTTCCTGCAGGTTGGCGTCCCCCGGGCTGCAGCAACCACCACAACTCCCACCTTGCCTACCCAGCCGGGTGCACGTTGAGACAGCTTGAGGCGTGCGTGTGATGGCACGCTCGAATATCAATCGTGCCTGATGGTCGCCGAGCCGAGCCGCAGCTTCCCAAGGGGAGGCGGCTCGGCTCGATGCATGAATCCTATTTCCATTTGACCGACCGCCCGTGTCGTTGATCAGGGTTGACCTTCCGCCCGGGTCCGCTAGATTTTCGTAAAGGAATTTCCGCTACCCGATCTTCCCGGCCTGGCCTTTTGCCAGAGGGACTCGACCATCCCGGAGACGCTACCCTTGGCGACGATCACTGGACCGACCGACCCTACCGTCGCCATCACTTCATCCGCCTCGCGGAGACGGTTTGGCGGGCGCATTCTGAGAATCGGCATCGCGGTCGTCTTGCTGGGGGCAGCCGCGCCTCTCTCTCTGCTGCTGCGGCCACTGGTCAGCAGCAATCTGGGTACTGTCGATCCAGGCCGGGTCATCCGCGCAGCGCAACCGATCTCTCAGCTACCCCAGCTTATCAAGGATCATCACCTGGCCTCGATTCTGAACCTGCGGGGCGGATCATCCAGGGACGCGTGGTACGCGTCCGAGGTCCGTACCGCACAGGCCAGCGGCGTTGCGTTTTTCGATTTTCCCTTGAATGCAACCAGTCGACCCACCCGGCGCGAGTTGCTGACGTTGATCGACTTTTTCGACCACTGCCAGTATCCCTTGTTGATCCACTGCAAGGCGGGCGCGGACAGAACCGGGCTGGCCTCGGCGGTCTACCTGATGATGCAACAGGACGAGCCTCCCCGACAGGCGATCCGCGCCTTCACGATCTATCATGGCCATATTCCCCTCTTTGGCACGGAACGCTTGCACGAGCCTCTGGACGAATATGCGCGATGGCTTGATTCGCAGGGTCTGGCTCACACTCCCGCAAGGTTCCGCGAGTGGGTCAAGAACGACTACCGGTCGGCCGATCCGAGCGATGAGCCGTCTCCGCTCGCCCCCGGGCCGCGGAAACCACTCTAGCCGAGGTCGAGGACGTGGGGTTCATGGGGTGCGGCTCCAGGTGAGCTCACTCGCTATCTCGGTCATCTCTGGCCAATCGCGTTCTCGAGTACCGGCTGAGTACCAGGCGCAACGGTCGAATTTCCCGAGCCAGGGCGGCCGGCGACGGCCTTGGGTTTGGTACGGGGAATCTGCTTGAACCGGGACGACTCGAACGTCCGGATCCCGTCGGGCGTGGAGCGCACGTAGAGGGCCGCGGTGCCCGGCATGGTCTCGATCAGCTTCAAACCCCGCTCCGGGCCGAGCAGGTAGACGGAGGTTTCCAGTGCATCGGCGGTGCCGCCGTCGGGGGCGACCACGGTCACGCTGGCGCGGTCCTCGACGCCCATTCCGGTGACAGGGTTGATGATGTGGGAGTAGCGATGACCAGCGATGATCACAAACCGCTCGGCGTCGCCGGAGGTCGAGATCGCAGCGTTCTTGAGCAGGATGTAGGTCTCGGGGCCGGCTTCCGAGGGGTTCAAGCCGGCGATGGCAATGGTCCAGCCGGCCGCATCCGGCGGTGGGCCGGCCACCACGATATCGCCTGCTCCACCGACCAGGGCGCGGGTGATTCCTTGCGACCGCAGCACGTCGATGGCGGCCTGGGAAGCGTACCCCTTGGCGATGCCGCCGACGTCGAGCCGCATGCCCGGCCTGGTGAGCTGGACGGTCCGATTTCTTGAGTCCAGGAGCAGCTTATCCGAGCCGACCAAAGCGCGGGCCTCGGCGAGCTTTTGCGGGTCGGGCAGCTTGTGGTCGCGCCGGGCCCGCCTCCAGAGCCGGCCGACCGGGGCGATGGTCACGTCGAAGACGCCCTCGGTTCTGGCGTGAAACTGCTTGGACCGCTCGAGGATGTCGAACAGGTCCGCGCTGACAGGAACGGCTGGACCGCCGGCCTTGAGAGCGAGCCGGGACAGTTCACTTTCCGGCTGGTAGTCGCTGAGGGTCGCGTCGAGCGCCGCGATGCGATCAAAGGCCAGGCGCGAGGCGCGTCTGGCAGTCGCCGCGTCGGTGGAGTATAAAAGAATTTTGAAGGAACTTCCCATGTGCGTTGCGACGAACTCGAACCGCGACAGTTTTCCCGCCGAATCCGGATTCGAGGCGGCCCCGGTGAAGGTCGCGAGACCCAGCCAGGCGCCCAGTAACGATGCGAACATGCGTCCCCCACGAACGTTAACGTTTTGAAACGCAAGACCGACGGACAACCGGAAACCGACCCGACCGGTGGAGCATACCAAACGTGAGCCGATTGTCGCACGCCTGTCGTTTCGCCGGCACCGCGGTGCTGGCCTTGGGGTTTGCCGAGTTCGCTCTGGCCGCGCCACAAGAGCCATCGCCGTCCCCGGCCTCCGAGATGAAGCCGTACGTCGAGACCGTTACGGGCACCGACGTCAAGTTCGAGATGGTGCCCATACCTGGCGGTGAATTCGTGATGGGCTCTCCCGCCGGCGAGGCCAAGCGGAACGAGGACGAAGGCCCCCAGCACCCGGTCAAGATCGCCCCGTTCTGGATGGGCAAGCACGAGGTGACCTGGGACGAATACGACCAGTTCGCCTTCTCTCTGGATCTGAAGAAGAAGAAGCGCGAAGGCGTTGACCCCGCCAGTCAGCCTGAGACCGAGAAGAAGGCCGACGCGGTCACCCGCCCCACTCCTCCCTACGCCGACGAGACCTTCGGCTTTGGCCGCAAGGGACAGCCGGTGATCTGCATCACGCATCACGCCGCGATGGAGTACTGCCGCTGGCTGTCTGCCAAGACGGGCAAGACCTACCGCCTGCCCACCGAGGCCGAATGGGAATATGCCTGCCGCGCGGGGACCAAGTCCCCTTATTTCTATGGCGATGATCCGGGTCAACTTGGCGATTACGCCTGGTATGTCGAGAACTCCGAGAAACCGCAGCCGGTCGGCAAGAAGAAGCCGAATCCCTGGGGACTTTACGACATCCACGGCAACGTGGCGGAATGGTGCCTCGACCACTATAGCCCCGAGGCCTACAAGTCGTTTGCCTCGGACAAGCCAGCGGTCGGCCCGGTCGTGCTGCCGGATGCCAAGGAGTATCCTTACGTGGCCCGCGGCGGCTCATGGGATGACGACGCCGATCGGCTGCGCAGTGGCGCGCG
>Ga0074044_10001975_pt1 | contig 18086 bp, 11 predicted proteins | sample BogForMeECP23OM1_FD_94443 | JGI IMG/M metagenome (GOLD analysis project Ga0074044, IMG submission 94443) | Bog forest soil microbial communities from Calvert Island, British Columbia, Canada - Bog Forest MetaG ECP23OM1 | ecosystem: Environmental > Terrestrial > Soil > Wetlands ...
AAAAAAATCGGCGCACTCCGAACAGGAGCATAACAGGGAGATAAATCGGCGGTAACAGGGAGATAAATCCGCCTAACAGGGAGCTAACAGGTGGAGGAGGAGCAGGAACAGGAAGGCTCGCCGCACCGCCTTTGATTCGCCGTAATCCTTAATCCCGTAAGTTAAGTAACCTCGTTAAGTGGAGTTCGCCGCACTCATTCGAGCCGATACCCGATTGCGCATCACAAGCCGTAGCGCCTCGCGAAGCTTTGCAGATTGACCGCCCCGCGCCGGTGCATGCCCTCGCCGATCTTGCGGTCCTCGTCGTGCGCCTCGACCGCGAACAGCACGCTGCGTCCTTGGACCTCGACGACTTGCGCCGTCGCGGTGACAGTGCGCCCGATCGGCGTCGGCGCCAAGTGGCGGATGTTGACCTCCGCGCCCACCGTCACCCATCCCGGCGGCAAATGGCCGGCGACGGCGAGACCCGACGCTCTTTCCATCAGCATGATCATCATCGGCGTGCCGTAGACGAGCGGCATCCCCTCGACATGGTCGCCGACCGTGAGATCCTTCGTGACGACCTCCTGTTCGCGGCCAGTCATGCCGACCTGAACGCCCTTCAGCGGGTCCGGGTCGTTGCTCGCTTCTGCTGTCATCGCGCGCTTCCCCGAGGGCCGCCGCGCCCTGCGGACCCGCCGCCGGCGCGCAAGGCCGCGCCTTCAGCCGCCGCCGACCGCCCCTTCGATCGGGGCCCCCCAGGAGCCCCAGAGGTAGATGCAGCTGAACAGGAAGATCCACACCACGTCGACGAAATGCCAGTACCAGGCGGCAAACTGGAATCCGAGGTGGTGGCGGGGCGTCATCTGGCCGGCCCAGGCGCGCGCCAGGCAGACCGTGAGGAAAATGACGCCGATGATGACGTGCGCGCCGTGGAAGCCGGTCGCCATGAAGAAGGTCGCGCCGTAGATCGAGTTCTTGAAGCCGAACGGCGCGTGAATGTACTCGTAGGCCTGGGTGGTTACGAACAGGGCGCCGAGCAGAATCCCGACCAGGAGAAAATTCTTGAAGCCCTGGCGATTGCCCTCCCGCAGGTCGTCGTGGGCGACGTTGACCGCGAAGCTCGAGGTCACCAGAACGAAGGTGTTCATCAGCGGCAGCCGCAGCGGGTCGAGCACTTCCGTGCCCTTCGGCGGCCAGATGCCTCCGGTGAAGTCGAGCCGGCCCACGACTTGTGGATCGCTCGGATCGATCGCCGAGCCGAAGAACGCCCAGAACCAGGCGACGAAGAACATCACCTCCGAGGCGATGAACAGGATCATCCCGATGGTCAGCCCATGACGGACGACCGGGTTGTGATAGCCGCCCTGCGCCTCCAGAATCACGTCGCGCCACCAGCCGGCCATGGTGAAGAGGACGCCCGCGCCGCCGAGCGCGAGCACGAGCGAGCCCCCGCCGACTCCATGCATGAACATGACGAGGCCGATCGCGGTCAGAAGCGCGAACGCGGCGCCGATGATCGGCCACGGGCTCGGCTCGACGAGATGAAATCCTGGCCGGGCCGGCATCGGCGCGTCGGTCATTCTTTCGCTCCTTTCATTATCCGGCTGGGCCGGGACGTTCGCGGGAGTCGCCGCGGTCGGGCGGCGCGGCGAACAGCGTGTAGGACAGCGTGATCGAATCGACCCTGGCCATCGACTCGTCCGTCTCGAGCTTGGGATCGAGAAAGAACACCACCGGCCATTCCGCGCTCTCGTGCGGCCCGAGATGCTGTTCGCTGAAACAGAAGCACTGGATCTTGTCGAACCAGGCGCCCGACACCTCCGGCGTCACGTTGAACGTCGCATTGGCGGCGGTCGGCTGGTCGCTGAGGTTGCGGGCGCGGAAAAAGACCGTCGCCGTCTTCCCCGTGCGGACGACGACGCTGTCCGTCTCCGGCTCGAAGCTCCAGGCGAGGCCGGGCGCGACATTCGTGTCGAAGGCCACCCGGAGCGTGCGCCGTCCCTCGGTCCTAGCGTCCGCCTTGGCGATCTGCGGCGTCCCGCCGTAGCCGGTCGCGCGGCAAAAGGCGGAGTAAAACGGCACTGCCGCGTAGGCGAGGGCCAGCATTCCGACGACGAACGCCACACCGCCGAGCGCAAACTGACGGTTGCGTCGCGCGAGGTCGTCGTGAGGAGCGTTCAATGCGCGCTCCCGGGCGCTGCAACCACAGGCTCCGCCCCGTGCTCGTCGTAGCCGGGAATGTGAGGCGGAGTCTCCCAAGTGTGGAACGGCGCCGGCGATGGCACGCTCCACTCGAGCGTCGTGGCTCCCGGGCCCCACGGGTTGGCCGGAGCGGCGCGCTTGGCCTTGAAGGCCTCATAGATGAGATAGAGGAACACCAACGTGCCCGCGCCAGAGATATAGGCGCCGATCGACGACACGAAATTCCACAACCAGTAGGCGTCGGCATAGTCGATGGTGCGGCGCGGCATCCCCTGGAAACCGAGAAAATGCTGGGGGAAGAAAGTCAGGTTGATGCCGACGAAGGACACCCAGAAGTGCCATTTCGCCAGCCTCTCGTCATAGAGATAGCCGGTCATCTTCGGGAACCAGTAGTAGAAGCCCGCGAAGATGGAGAACACCGCCCCGAGCGACATCACGTAATGGAAATGCGCGACGACGTAATAGGTGTCGTGCACGTAGCGGTCGATCGCGGCGTTGGCCAGCACGACGCCGGTGACCCCGCCGACGGTGAAGACGAAGATGAAGCCGATCGCCCACAGCATCGGCGGCCTGAGCGAAATCGAGCCGCCCCACATGGTGGCGATCCAGGAGAACACTTTCACGCCGGTCGGCACCGCGATCACCATCGTGGCGAAAACGAAGTAGCGCTGCGCGGCGAGCGACATGCCGGTGGTGAACATGTGGTGCGCCCAGACCATGAAGCCGAGCAGCCCGATCGCCAGCATCGCATAAACCATGCCGGCGTAGCCGAACACCGGCTTTTTCGCGAAGGTTGCGACGACCTGACTGATCATGCCGAAGCCCGGGATGATCAGGATATAGACCTCCGGATGGCCGAAGAACCAGAAGATGTGCTGGTACAGGATCGGATCCCCGCCGCCCGACGGTTCGAAGAAGGTGGTGTGGAAGTTGCGGTCGGTCAGCAGCATGGTCAGCGCGCCGGCGAGAACCGGCAACGCCAGCAGAAGCAGGAAGGCGGTCACCAGCACCGACCAGACGAAGAGCGGCATGCGAAACATGGTCATGCCGGGGGCGCGCATGTTGAAGATCGTGGCGATGAAGTTGATCGCGCCGATGATCGACGCCATGCCGGCGAGGTGGAATGAAAGGATGAAGAAGTCGGCCGCAGGACCTGGCGTCCCGACGGTGGAAGCCATCGGCGGGTAAAGCACCCAGCCGCCGCCGAATCCCTTGAATCCCGGCGAGCCGTCGACGAACATCGAAATCATCGCCATGACGAACCCGGCGACCAGCAGCCAGAACGACAGGTTGTTCAGCCGCGGAAAGGCCATGTCGGGCGCGCCGATCAGGAGCGGCACGAACCAGTTGCCGAAACCGCCCATCATCGCCGGCATCACCATGAAGAAGATCATGATGACGGCATGGGCGGAGAAGAACACGTTGTACAGGTTCTTGCCGGCGTCATGCGAGCCGTCGCCGTCGAGAATTGCCGACAGCACCGGAAAAACGTGGGCTCCCGGGAACATCAACTCGGCGCGGATGGCGATCGAAAGGAGCATGCCGATGATGCCCGCGCAAATCGCCAAGACGAGATAGAGCGTGCCGATGTCCTTATGATTGGTGGAAAACAGATATCGCCGCCAGCCGGTCGGGTGGCCGTGCTCCTCGTGAACCTCGGCTTCCGAATGGGCGAATTCACTGACTGACGCCATGATTCTTGGCTCCCGGTTTTTCTTGGACGAGGGCAGCGAGCGCCGCCGTCACGGCTTGAGTTGCGACGTCTCCGCGAGATCGACGCCGTCCGCGTGGGCGAACTGCTTCTTGGCGCCGGCGAGCCAAGCTTGATAAGCGCTCTCGCTGACGACATGAATTTCGATCGGCATGAATGCGTGGTCGATGCCGCAGATGTTTGAGCACTGCCCGTGGAAGACGCCTTCCTGCAAGGCCTTGAACCAAGCCTTGTTGAGGCGGCCGGGGACCGCGTCGATTTTCACGCCGAACGAGGGAACCGAGAAGGAGTGGATGACGTCCTGTGACGTGACGTCGATTTCGACCACCTTGCCGACCGGCACATAGGCCGCGTTGTCGACCGTGAGCAGGCGAAGCTCTCCGGGCTTGAGGTCCTTGTCCTCCTTGATGAGCGAGTCGAAGGAGAAGCCGCCCTCGGGCTTGGGGTAGCCGTAGTTCCAATGCCATTGCGAGGCGGTCACCTTCAGCGTCATGTCCGGCGCCGGAATGATGAGCTGATCCGACAACAGGCGAAACGAAGGAACCGCGATCACGACGAGAATCAGCGCGGGGATGACCGTCCAGGCGATCTCCAGCGGCCCGTTATGCGTTATTCGAGAGGGCGTCGGGTTCGACCGCTCGTTGAAGCGGAAGACGACGTAGCCGAGCAGCGCGAGCACCAGAACGGAGATGCCGAACGTCACCGGCAAGAGGATCGCGTTGTGGAACCATTCGATGTCATACTGAATGGGGCTGTTCGCCGGCAGAAAGCCGATGTGGCCAGGTCCCGGCGCCCCGACGATCGCCGCTTTGGCCGAGCCGGCCAGCAAGCTCGCCGCAAGCCCCGCAACGCCTGCCCGCAACGCCAACAAGGGTCCGCCCATTGCCGCCAGTCTCCACCGTCCCGCTTGCATTAACGCACGTGCTTCGCGCAGCGCAGCCGCCCCGCCAGCTTTTTGTTGCGTGGGACGTTACACTGCGTCGTAGAAAATTGACAAACGAAAAATCCATTTCTTGGCTAGACGCCTTCCCGCGCTGCCGCATGCCTTTTTCTGTCATCGAGGCGCAACAACTACGCCCGATCCGTCAAGCCGTGATTGCCGTTTTACGGTCCGGGCCGCCCGAGGGCCGGTTATAACAAACACGGGAGCCCGGCCCGACGACGTTCACAACCGTCTCGCGGACGTTCCTCCGTTTCCACTTTCTTTCTATCGCAGGTCGCGTCCGAGGACGCGCGGTCGCCCGAGAAGAATCGATTGGGGTGAAGGCTGTCACCCCGCCGATCGCCGGACACGATTCCTGGCGCGCCTATCGTGCGCCAGCGCGCAGCGATAGCAGGCTCCGCAAAAGGAGCTGCCGGCGGCGGCTCGTTCAACTCGATTGCCGTTTGACGCTGTTTTTCGCTTGGCGAACCGTCTCTTTTCGCTTGGCGGACCGTCTCGGCGCCCCCAATATGGAAAAAGCATCGTGACGGTGTCGCGCGCCGGGACGAGGAGGACTCAATGGCTTACGATGCGGGCGACGAATTGCGCCGGCCCGTCTCGCTCGCTTTGGCGGGCGTCGCGATCATCGGCTGGCTTCTTGCCGCCTTCCTGTGGACCGAGGCGTCGCGGAGCCAAAGCGAGATGACTGAATCGCTCAACGCGGCCGAGCGGGCGCGCGAATCCCTCGCGGCGGACCTGCAGAACCTGCAGAAGGCGGCAGGGACGGCCGCCGACCTCAAGACTCAAGCGACAGAGGCGGAAAAGGCCCTGTCGGAAGCATCCGCCGCTCGCGCGTCCGCCCAGAACGAGCTCGCCGAGCTCACCAAGCAGATCGGCGACGCCAAACTCGCGATCTCCGGCGCACAGGAAGAGGCGAGCGCCAAATCGCGCGATCTGCAGGCGGTCGACGCAAGGCTCAAGGAAGAGAGCGACCGTCTGGCCGGCATGCAGGCCCAGGATCAGGCGCTATCCACCGAGCAGGCCCGGTTGCAGGGGCAAGTCGACTCGGCGCGCGCCGCGCTCGCGGAGGCTCAGAGCCAGATCGCAACAGTCCAGAGGCAATTCGAGGTTGTTCAGAATCAGATCAAGGCGGCGACCGCCGAACTCAACGCGCTGCAGAATCAGATCCGCGACGCGAAATCGGCCGCAAGTCCGGCGCAGTGACCGGTCGGTTGGAGGGGCTTGCGATGCTGGAGAGCCGTGCGGCGGCGGCTCATTGTGCGGCGGGGCGGGCGTGCTACAAACCGTGAGCGGAGCACGAGCGCGACCTTCGGACGCTTCACGCGCGTAAGGAAAGAGGACAATGGACGATTTCAGCTCAACCGCCGGGACGCTGGCGCAACCGGCGTCGGGCAAGATTCACACTCCTGCCGAACTCAAGGCCGCAGTGCTGGCGAAACTGACCTATTCGGTAGGAAAGATTCCCGAGGTCGCCAGCCCGCGCGATTGGTTTCTCGCCGTCGCCTTCGCCACAAGAGACATTGTCGTCGACCGCTGGTTTGAATCCACCGCCCAAGTCTACGCAGACGGGCGAAAACGGGTCTATTACCTATCCCTGGAATTCCTCATCGGTCGCCTGCTGTTCGACGCCATGACCAATCTCGGCGTCGCGGAGGCGATGACCGAGGCGCTCAAGGAGCTCGGCGTCAACCTGACGGAGCTGCGTCGCGTCGAGCCCGACGCGGCGCTCGGCAACGGCGGTCTCGGGCGCCTCGCGGCTTGTTTCATGGACAGCATGGCGACGCTCCGCATCGCCGCGCACGGTTACGGCATCCGCTATGACAACGGCCTGTTCCGCCAGATCATTCGCGGCGGCTGGCAGCAGGAGACGCCCGAGGACTGGCTCGCCAATGGCAACCCGTGGGAGTTCGAACGGCCGGAAGTCAATTACGCCATCGGCTTCGGCGGCTGGGTCGAGATGGTCCAGGGCGAAGACGAGCGGACGCGGCACGTCTGGCATCCCGCTGAGACTGTCGAGGCGGTCGGCTACGACACGCCGATCGTCGGCTGGCGCGGCAAGCACGTGAACACGCTCCGTCTGTGGTCGGCGCGCGCGCCCGACCCGTTCAAGCTCGACGCCTTCAACGCCGGCGATTTCGTCGGCGCCTTGTCCGACACCGTGCGCGCGGAGGCGATCTCGAAGGTGCTCTATCCGAGCGATGCGACCCCCGCCGGACAGGAGCTGCGCCTCAGGCAGGAGTATTTCTTCGCCTCGGCGTCGCTTCTCGACCTCATCCGGCGCCACATCAAGCAGCATCAGGACGTGCGCACGCTTGGAGAGTACGCCGCAGTCCAGCTGAACGACACGCATCCGGCGATCGGAGTCGCCGAGCTGATGCGCATCCTGATTGACCTCAACGGCCTCGAATGGGACGAGGCGTGGGCGGTCACGCAGGCGACGTTCTCCTACACCAACCACACCCTCTTGCCGGAGGCGCTCGAAAGCTGGCCTGTTCCGCTGATGGAGCGCCTGCTGCCGCGCCACATGCAAATCATCTATCTGCTCAACGCGGCACATCTGGACAGCGCGCGCCGGCGCGGCTTCATCGATCCGGGATTTCTCGCCACCCTCTCGCTGATCGACGAGTACGCCGGCAGACGGGTGCGGATGGGCAACCTCGCCTTTATCGGCTCGCACAAGATCAACGGTGTGTCGGGCCTGCACACGGATCTGATGCGCAAGACCGTGTTCCATAACCTTAATGCGGTTTACCCGGGCCGTATCGTCAACAAGACCAATGGCATAACCTTCCGTCGCTGGCTCATCGAGTGCAACCCTGGGCTGTCAGAGATCATCCGCTCGACCCTGGGCGAAGTGGCGCTCGAGAACGCTGAAGCCTTGAAGGGATTCGCCGCCTTCGCCGACGACGCCTCGATGCAGGAGCGCGTCGCCGCAGCGCGCCGCTCGGCCAAGGTCGCGCTCGCGCGTCATGTCGCCGTCCAGCTCGGGCTGCGCATCGACCCCGAATCGATGTTCGACGTCCAGATAAAGCGCATTCACGAATACAAGCGCCAGTTGCTCAACATTCTCGACACGGTGGCGAGATACAACGCCATCCGCGTCAACCCGACCGTCGACTTCGCGCCGCGCGTCAAGATTTTCTCGGGCAAGGCGGCGGCGAGCTACACCCAGGCCAAGCTCATCATCAAGCTCGCGGTCGACGTCGCCCGCGTCGTCAATTCCGATCCGACCGTGCGCGGCCTTCTGAAAGTCATTTTCCTGCCCAATTACAATGTGTCGCTCGCCGAGACGATCATTCCCGCAGTCGACCTTTCCGAGCAGATTTCGACGGCAGGCATGGAAGCCTCTGGCACCGGCAACATGAAGATGGCGTTGAACGGCGCGCTCACGATCGGCACGCTCGACGGGGCCAATGTCGAGCTGCGCGACCTCGTCGGCGAGGACAATATCTTCATCTTCGGCCTGACGGCCTCCGAGGTGGAGACGGCGCGCGCTCACGGCATCGACGCTAGCGCCCGCATCGCCGCGTCGCCCGTGCTGCGCGAGGCGCTGGACGAAATAGCCTCCGGCGTGTTCTCGACCGACGACGCCAGCCGCTACCGCGGTCTCGTCGACACGCTCACCCATCACGACTATTTCATGCTGTGCGCAGATTTCGACTCCTATTGGGAGACCCAGATGCGCGTCGACGAGGCCTGGCGGAACCGGAAGCGATGGATGCGCTCGAGCATCATCAACACGGCCAACGTCGGATGGTTCTCGTCCGACCGAGCCATAGCGGAATATGCGAAGGAAATTTGGAACGCGCCGTTCACGCCAATCGGCTAGCGGCGGCGACGGGAGGAAGAAATGGAGGCTTGGAGGGCGCGCGAGGAGGACGTCGCCGCGATCCAGTCCGCGCGATGCGGCGATCCGTTTGCCGTGCTCGGCCCGCATCACACCGCCGATGGCTGGGTCATCCGGGTCTTCGCGCCGGACGCGGTGCGCGTACGGGCGCTGACGCGCGACGGCAGCAAGGTGATCGCCGAGCTGCCCCGGCGCGAGGACGACTTTTTCGAGGCGCTGATCCCTTCGGCCAAGGAAAAGCCGCTCTATCGCGTCGAAGTGGAAACCGCGTACGGCGCGTCGTCCTACATCGATTCCTATGCGTTCGGTCCGGCGCTGGGTCCCCTCGACGACTATCTGCTGCGCCAGGGCTCGCATCGTCAGCTCTACCGGCGACTCGGCGCCCAACTGACCCAGCATGAAGGCGTCGATGGCGTGCTGTTCGCGCTTTGGGCGCCGAACGCCATGCGCGTCTCCATCGTCGGCGATTTCAACCACTGGGACGGCCGGCGCTGCCAGATGCGCAAGCGGTACGACAGCGGCTTATGGGAGATTTTCGTTCCGCATCTGGCGGCCGGAGCGGTCTACAAGTTTGAACTGACCGGACCGGACGGCAGGCTTCTGCCGCTCAAAGCCGATCCGTTCGGCTTCGCGGCCGAACTCCGGCCCTCGACCGCCTCGGTCGTCGCCGACAGCTCCGATTTCGCCTGGACCGACGCAGAGTACATGGCAAAGCGAGCCCAGGGCGAGCCGCGCCGCAAGCCGATGTCGATCTACGAGGCCCATCTCGGCTCTTGGCGACGCCATCTCGACGGATCGTTTCTCACCTACGACGAGCTCGCCGATCAGCTCATCCCCTACGTCGCCGGCATGGGCTACACCCATATCGAGCTGCTGCCGATCAGCGAACATCCGCTCGACGAGTCCTGGGGCTACCAGCCCATCGGCCTCTTCGCTCCGACGCGCCGCTTCGGCGAGCCGGCCGGATTCGCCCGCTTCGTCGACCGCGCCCATGCGGCGGGTCTCGGCGTCATCCTCGATTGGGCGCCGGCGCATTTCCCCACTGACGAGCATGGCCTGGCGCGCTTCGACGGCACCGCCCTGTACGAGCACGCCGATCCGCGCAAGGGTTTTCATCCGGACTGGAACACCGCGATCTACAATTTCGGCCGGCACGAGGTGGCGAATTTCCTCTATTGCAACGCGCTCTACTGGGTCGACCGGTTCCATATCGACGGCCTGCGCGTCGACGCCGTCGCCTCGATGCTCTACCTGGACTATTCCCGTCGCGAAGGCGAGTGGCTGCCCAACCCTGACGGCAGCAATGAAAATCGCGAGGCGATCGCCTTCCTCCGTCGCGCCAACGAGCTCGTCTACGGAGGCTTCCCCGGCGCGATCACCACCGCCGAGGAATCGACGGCCTTTCCCGCTGTCTCGCGTCCCACCGACCATGGCGGGCTCGGCTTCGGCTTCAAGTGGAACATGGGCTGGATGCACGACACGCTCGACTACATGTCGCGCGATCCGATCTACCGCCGCTGGAGCCACGACAGGATGACGTTCGGGCTCCTCTACGCCTTCAGCGAGAATTTCGTGCTGCCGATCTCGCACGACGAGGTCGTGCACGGCAAAGGCTCGCTCGTCTACAAGATGCCCGGCGACGAATGGCGGCGCTTCGCGAACGCGCGGGCCTTCTATGGCTTCATGTGGGGCTATCCGGGCAAAAAGCTGCTGTTCATGGGACAGGAGTTCGGCCAGACCATGGAGTGGAACGCCGCGGAGTCTCTCCCTTGGTGGCTGCTCGAACACTGGCCGCATCAGGGCGTGCAGGCGCTCATCCGCGACCTCAACCGCGTCTATCGCGAGACACCGGCGCTCTACGCGCGCGACTGCGAGCCGGAAGGTTTCCGCTGGATCGTGGTCAACGACGACAGGCAATCGGTGCTCGCGTTCCTGAGGCGGGGCGCGCCGAGCGACCCGCCGGTCGCCATCGTCTGCAACTTCACGCCGGAGCCCCGCACGAATTATCGCATCGGGCTGCCGTACGAGGGCCACTGGCGGGAGGCGATCAACACCGATGCTACCGGATACGGAGGGTCCAACATGGGCAACTTCGGCGACGTCGTCGCGCAGCGGCGCCCGTCGCACGGCCTTCCGGCCTCGGCGACGCTGGTGTTGCCGCCGCTGGCGACCTTGTATCTCGTCTTCTCCCCGCCCTCCGCCGGCGCGGACGCCGGGTGACAAGGAGGTCGACGTGGCCAGAACACGGACGGCGAAGGAGATGGGGCTCTCGGCGCCCTATTCCCGACACGCCATGGCGTACGTGCTCGCCGGCGGGCGCGGAAGCCGGCTCCTCGAACTGACCGACCGACGGGCCAAGCCCGCCGTCTATTTCGGCGGAAAGTCGCGCATCATCGACTTTGCGCTGTCGAACGCGCTGAACTCCGGTATTCGTCGCATCGCGGTCGCCACGCAGTATAAGGCCCACAGTCTTATCCGCCACCTTCAGCGGGGATGGAACTTCTTCCGGCCGGAGCGCAACGAGAGCTTCGACATCCTGCCCGCCTCGCAGCGCGTGTCGGAGACCATGTGGTACCTCGGCACGGCCGACGCGGTGTATCAGAACATCGACATCATCGAGAGCTACGGCCCGCACTTCATGGTAGTGCTGGCAGGCGACCACATCTACAAGATGGACTACGAGAAGATGCTGCAGCAGCACGTCGACTCGGGCGCGGATGTCACGGTCGGCTGCCTCGAAGCCTCGCTCGAAGAGGCGAAAAGCTTCGGTGTCATGCATGTCGACGCCGAGAACACGATCTTCGAGTTCCTCGAGAAGCCCAAAAATCCGCCGCCGATGCCCGGCAACCCGGACGTGGCGCTGTGCAGCATGGGCATCTATGTGTTCGAGACGTCGTTCCTGATCGAGCTTCTCAAAGAAGACGCGGCTGATCCGAATTCGAGCCACGACTTCGGCAAGGACATCATCCCACACATCGTCAAGAACGGAAAGGCCGTCGCGCACCACTTCTCGCAGTCCTGCGTCCGGTCGACCGAAGAGGCCAAGCACTATTGGCGCGACGTCGGGACGGTCGACGCCTACTGGGCGGCCAATATCGACCTCACCGACGTCGTGCCCGATCTCGACCTCTACGACCGGGCGTGGCCGATCTGGACCTACGGCGAGATCACCCCCCCGGCCAAGTTCGTGCACGACGTCGACGGAAGGCGCGGTCTCGCCATTCAGTCGCTCCTGTCCGGCGGCTGCATCGTCTCGGGCGCCGCGATCAGCCGCTCGCTGGTGTTCACCGGCGTGCACCTGCACTCCTATTCGACGGTCCACGAGGCGGTCATTCTGCCCTACGCGAACATCGGCCGGCACGTGCGACTCAACAAGGTGGTGATCGACAGCGAAGTGCGCATTCCCGATGGTCTTGTGGTCGGCGAGGATCCGGAACTCGACGCGGAGCGCTTCCGGCGCACCGAGGACGGCGTGACGCTGATCACCGGCCCGATGATCGAAAAGCTCACGCAATGAGCGGACTGAAAGTTCTGTCCGTCGCCTCGGAAATCTTTCCGCTGGTGAAGACGGGCGGGCTCGCCGACGTTGCGGGCGCTCTGCCGCGCGCGCTTGCGCCGGAAGGCGTCGAGATGCGGTCGCTCGTTCCCGCCTACCCGGCGATCAGCGGCAAGCTCGCGGACGTCACGATCGTGCGCGACTATCGCGATCTGTTCGGCGGGCCGGCGCGCGTGCTCGCCGGCCGGGCCGAGGGTCTCGACCTTTTCGCGATCGACGCGCCGCATCTTTACGACCGTCCCGGCAATCCGTATCTGGGCCCCGACGGGCTCGACTGGCCCGATAACGCCCGACGCTTCGCTGCGCTCGCGCGGGTCGGCGCGGACATTGGGCTCGGCGCGGTCGCCGCCTTCGAGCCCGGGGTCGTTCATGCCCACGATTGGCAGGCTGCGCTCGCGCCCGCTTATCTGCATTTCGCCGCGGGTCGACGGCCCGGCTCGGTTGTGACGATCCATAATCTCGCCTTCCAGGGCCATTTTCCGCTTTCAGTCTTCTGGGAGCTCGGATTGCCCGATCGTGCGCTGGCGATCGAGGGCGTGGAATATTTCGGCGGCGTCGGCTATCTGAAGGCGGGCCTTCAGCTCGCCGACGTGGTCACGACCGTCTCGCCGACCTATGCGCGCGAGATCATGACCCCTGAATTGGGCATGGCCCTGGACGGTCTGTTGCGCGCCCGTTCCCACGCCGTGTACGGCATTCTCAACGGTATCGACGAAGGCGTCTGGAATCCCGCGGCCGATCCGGCTCTCCCACAGAATTTCGGCGCAACCAGAGTCGACTTGCGGGAGCGCAACAAAACCGTGCTGCAGGCCAAGCTCGAGCTGACGCCCGGCGACCGTCCGCTGTTCGCCGTCGTCTCCCGTCTGTCCCCGCAGAAGGGCCTCGACCTTCTCCTGCAGGCGCTGCCGTCTCTGATCGCCAAAGGCGCTCAGCTCGCGCTGTTGGGCTCCGGCGAACGGACCCTGGAGACCGGCTTCGCCGAAGCCGCCGCGACGCGGGCGGGCTCGGTCGGATGCGTCTTCGTCTACGATGAGAAGCTCGCCCATCTCTTCCAGGGAGCCTCCGATTTCATTCTCGTGCCGTCGCGCTTCGAGCCCTGCGGGCTGACCCAGCTCTGCGCATTGCGGTACGGCGCGACGCCGATCGTGTCGCGCGTCGGCGGCCTCGCCGACACGGTCATCGACGCCAACGAGGCAGCCATGGCGGCGGGGGTCGCGACCGGCATCCAGTTCGCCCCTCTTTCGGTCGAGGCGCTGGGCTACGCGCTCGACCGCGCGCTCGCAGTCTATCGTGACCGGGGGATGATGCGGCGCATGAGACTGAACGGCATGCGGGCGGACGTGTCTTGGCGCGGCCCTGCGCGGCGCTACGCCGCGCTCTACCGGTCGATTGCCCGGCCCGCTGCATGAGCGAGGCGGAGGCGAGCCTCGGGGTCGTCGTCTCGCCGCACGGGCTCGAGGCCGCGCTCGCGCTGCCGAACGCCGAAGGCGCTTTTCTCTGCCTTTATGATGGCGACCGCGAAGTTTTTCGCGCCGCAATGAACCGCGGCGCCGACGGCATGTTTCGCGGCTTGGCGGCCGGATTCGGCGACGGCGCGCGGTACGGCTTCCGGGTTCAGGGCCCTTACGATCCGGCCCGGGGGCATCGTTTCGACGTCTCCAAACTGCTCGCCGACCCCTACGCCTTCCGCTTCGACCGCCCTTTCCGGCTGCATCCCTCCATGTTTGCTCACGGAGAGGACAGCGGCCCCTACGCGCCGAAGGCGACCGCCGGCGCGCCGCCCTCGGGCGAGCCGGGCGGCAAGCGGATCGCCGCCGAATCGCTCGTCATTTACGAGCTCAATCTGCGCGGCTTTTCGCGCCTCAATCCCGCGGTCCCGGAAAGCGCGCGGGGAACCTTCGCCGGATTGGCCCATCCGGCGTCGATCGCGCATCTGGCGGCGCTCGGGGCCACGGCGATCGAGATCATGCCGGCCGACCCTTTCGTCGACGAGCGGCATTTGCCGCCCCTCGGCCTGGCGAACGCCTGGGGCTACAATTCGGTCGTGTTCGGCTCGCCCGATCCGCGCCTCGCTCCCGGCGGCTGGGCCGAGGTGCGGGCGGCGACCGACGCGCTGCATGCCGCCGGGATGGAGGCGATCCTCGACGTCGTATTCAATCATAACGGCGAGAGCGATCAGTTCGGCCCAACGCTGTCGTTCCGCGGCCTCGACAACGCGGCCTGGTTCCGCCTCGACCCGAACAATCCGGCGATCTACATCAATGATGCGGGAACCGGCAATTGCCTCGCCCTCGACCGCCCGCTCGTGGTCGACATGGCGATCGGCGCGCTCAGGCGCTGGATGATCCATGGCGGGATCGACGGTTTCCGCTTCGACCTCGCGACCGCCCTTGGACGTGGACCGGAGGGCTTCGATCCCAATGCGCTGTTCTTCCAGGCGCTCGCCGGAGACCCTATTCTCCGCCGTGCGCGCCTCATCGCCGAGCCTTGGGACGTTGGCCCCGGCGGCTACCAGCTCGGGTCGTTTGGCCCGGCCTTCGCCGAATGGAACGACCGCTTCCGCGACGCTGCGCGCCGCTTCTGGCGGGGCGATCCCGGCATGCGCGGCGAGATCGCCACCCGCATGGCGGGCTCGCGCGACGTGTTCGCCCACGCCGCCGCGCCGTCGAAGAGCGTCAACTATATCGTCGCGCACGACGGCTTCGCCCTCGCCGACCTGGTCTCGTACGAGAAGAAGCACAACGAGGCGAACGGGGAGCACAACCGGGACGGAACCGATGCGAATTGCTCGTGGAATAACGGCGTCGAGGGGCCGAGCGAGGACCCGGCGATCGTCGCAGCGCGGGCGCGCGACCAGCGCAACCTCCTGACGCTGCTGTTCGCCTCGCGCGGAACCCAGATGCTGGCGATGGGGTCCGAGCTCGGCTTCAGCCAGGGGGGCAACAACAACGCCTACGCCCAGGACAACGCGACGACCGCAATTCACTGGAGCGACGCCGACGCGTCCCTGATCGCGTTCACGCAACGGCTCGCTGAGGCGCGCCGCGCTCACCCGGCCCTGTCGCGCGACGCCTTTCTGACCGGCGGACCGTTCGACGCATCGGGCCTGCCCGATGTCGAATGGCGAGACGCCGAAGGGCCGATGACGCCGTCGGAGTGGAACGACCCCGCCGGCCCTGCGCTTGTTGCGGTCTTCGCCGCTCCGCATAAAGGCGGCATCGACCGAGTCGCGGTCGCCATGAACCGGTCGAATGAGGAGGCGGAGCTCAGCCTGCCGGAGCCGCGCCCCGGCATGGCGTGGCGCGCGCTCGTCGACAGCCACGATCCCGATGCGCCGGAGCGGCCGCTCGCTATCGCCGACCGCCAGCGCCTCCACGCCCGTTCGTGCCTCATCCTCGCGGAGAATCCGGTTCCCGGCGGCGGACGTCGCGGTCCGCCCGGCGCCGCAATGGTCGACGCGCTCGCAAGCGCCGCCGGAATCGCCGGCGAATGGTTTGACGTGAGCGGCAAGCGCACCATCGTCTCGCCGGAAACCAAGATCGCGCTGTTGACGGCGCTCGGGCTCGAGGCGGCCAGCGAAGCGCAGGCGCGCGAAAGCCTGACCCGCGTCCTCGACGACACGCGGCGGCGGCGCGTTCCCTATTCGCTCGTGCTCAGCCTCGACGGGCCGCTGGCGGCCCCGCTGCGCGATGCGCCAAAACGCTGCAAGGCCAGGATCGAATGCGAGGACGGGAAGATTCTCGAGTGGCGCGTCGGCGCCGGCGAAGGCGCGCGCCGCGACCTTCCCGACGGCCGCCGCGTCGAGGAGCGGACGATCGCGCTGCCGGACCTGCCGCTCGGCCGTCATCGCCTGATCGTCGACGGCGTCGACTGCGGACTGACGGTCGCGCCGCCGGAATGTTACGGGCCCGAGGCCGCACTGCGCAAGCGCTTCGGGGTCACGGCGCAGCTCTACGCGCTGCGTCGGGCCGGCGATCAGGGGATCGGCGACTTCTCGACGCTGGCGCTCGCGGGCGAGGCGGCGGGCGGCGCCGGGGCCGCCTATTTCGGCGTGAGCCCCATGCATATGCTGTTCCCGCACGACCGGGAGCGGGCGAGCCCCTACCACCCGTCCGACCGCCGCTTCCTCGATCCGATGCTGATCGACGTTCTCGACGCCGACCTGCCGCGCGACGAGGCGCTCGCGGCGCCGCTCGGCGCCCTCGCTCCGGCCATCGCGGCGGCTGCGGCGACGAGGCTCGTCGACTATCAAGCGGCATGGACGGTCAAGCGCGCGGCGCTCAAGGCGCTCCATGCGGCCTTCGCCCGCGCCGGGCTCGCACGGCCCGCCGATCCGGTCTTCGCCGAGCGCCGCGCGTTCGTCGAGGCCGGCGGGGATTCGCTGAGGCGGTTCGCGGCGTTCCAGGCGATCGCCGCGGGCGAGGCTGGCGCCGACTGGCGGTCCTGGCCGGACCCCCCTTTGCGCGACGGCGACGCGAAAGCGATCGAGGACGCCATCGCAATAGACCGCGAGGCGTTCGACTTCGCGCTCTTCTGCCAGTGGCTGGCCGATCGCCAGCTTGCGCGCACCGCGGAGCGGGCGCGCGAGCGCGGCCTCGAGATCGGCTTCTACCGCGACCTCGCGGTCGGCGCTGCGCCCGACGGGGCGGAAGCCTGGGCGCATGCTGGGGCGCTCGCGCAAGGCGCGTCGGTCGGCGCGCCGCCCGACCCCTTTTCCACCCAGGGGCAGAACTGGAACCTGCCTGCGCCCAATCCGCTCGCCGGCGCCCGCGAAGGCTGGGCGTCCGTGAGCGCGCTCTATGCGGCCAACATGCGCCACGCCGGCATGTTGCGCATCGACCATGCGATGGGCCTGCAGCGGCTCTTCCTCATCCCCGAGGGCGCAAGGCCGGCGGACGGGGCCTATCTCGCCTATCCGCTCGACGACCTCATCGGCCATATCGCGCTCGAGAGCCGGCGCGCCAGATGCATGGTGGTCGGCGAGGACCTGGGCACGGTGCCCGAGGGGTTCCGCGCCCGGCTGACGCGGGCGAATATTTTTGGGATGCGGGTGCTGTGGTTCGAGCGCAATGGCGCCGAGGTTCTGCCGCCCGCCGCCTATCCGCCGACGTCAGTCGCCTGCGTCGCGACGCACGATCTCGCGACGCTCGCCGGCTGGTGGCAAGGCGCGGACATCGCCGAGAAGCTTTCGCTCGGCCGCCTCACGCTGAGCGCCGCGGGCGCAGCGATCGCGGCGCGGCTCGAGGAGAAGCGCGGGCTCGTCGCGGCGCTCGTCTCCGCCGGGCTCATCACGTCGGCGCCCTCCGCCGACGCCCCGCTCGACGACGCGATCGCCGCGGCCGTCCACGCGCTGGTCGGCGGCTCGGGTTCGCTGCTCGCCAGCGCCCAGTTCGACGATCTCGTCGGAGAGACGGTCGCGACCAACCTGCCCGGCACCGACCGCGAGCGGCCGAACTGGCGGCTCAAGCTCGACCCCGACGTCGCCTCAGCCTTCGCCGGCCGCCGGGCGCGCGCGATCATTGCGGCGCTGGCCAAGGGGCGGCTTTAGGCATTCGTCGAATGCTTGGCCCCTCTTTTACGCATGGGTCGGCGACCGAGATCGAGGCCAATGGACGGCAAAATCTCCTGTTAATGCGATAAAACAGGCATTTTCCCGCTTTTTGGCGCCAGGCGCCCGAAAAAACATCAAATATTCCAGAATGTTGCGCCAAATCTCCTGTTATTGGCCGGAACAGGGGCCTAAAAGGAGCGTAACAGGGGCTTAACAGGTGGCGTTTGAGCGCAAACAAGTGAGCCGGTCTGTCAGCGGAGACGCCTCTCAGACATGCTAAAATCGCATCTATGT
>Ga0074044_10001976_pt1 | contig 18079 bp, 16 predicted proteins | sample BogForMeECP23OM1_FD_94443 | JGI IMG/M metagenome (GOLD analysis project Ga0074044, IMG submission 94443) | Bog forest soil microbial communities from Calvert Island, British Columbia, Canada - Bog Forest MetaG ECP23OM1 | ecosystem: Environmental > Terrestrial > Soil > Wetlands ...
ATGTTCGCGAGCAAGGTCGCGCGCTTCATCGACAACGGATGGGTGAACCTGGTCGGCGGATGTTGCGGCACCACGCCCGAGCACATCAAGCTGCTCGCCGATGCGGCCGCGGGCAGGAAACCGCGGGTGCCTTCGACGCTGCGACGCTCGGTCGTTTCCGGAATCGACACGCTGGTGATCGACAACGATACGCGGCCAGTGATCGTCGGTGAGCGCACCAACGTACTGGGCAGCCGCAAGTTCAAGCGCCTCATCGGGCAGGGCAAGTTCGAGGAAGCCTCGGAAATCGGGCGCGCGCAGGTGCGCAAGGGCGCGCACGTCCTCGACGTCTGCCTGCAGGATCCCGATCGCAACGAGATGGCCGACGTCACCACCTTCCTCGACATCCTGGTCAAGAAAATTAAAGTTCCCCTGATGATCGATTCGACCGACGCGGCGGTCATCGAGGAATCGCTCAAGCGCTCGCAGGGCAAAGCGATCATCAATTCGATCAACCTCGAAGATGGCGAGGAGCGCTTCAAAAAAGTGGTGCCGATGGCGCGACGCTTCGGTGCGGCGCTGGTGGTCGGATGCATCGACGAGGACAAGCAGCAGGCGCAGGCCGTCACCCGCGAGCGCAAACTGCAAGTGGCGCAGCGATCGTTCAAGCTGCTGACCGAAAAATACGGCGTCGAGCCCGAGGACATTATCTTCGATCCGCTGGTGTTCCCGGTCGGCACCGGCGACAAAAATTACATCGGCTCCGGGGTCGAGACCATCGAAGGCATCCGCCTCATCAAGGCCGCGCTGCCGAAATGCAAAACCGTCCTCGGCGTTTCCAACGTATCGTTCGGGCTGCCCGAAGCCGGTCGCGAAGTTCTCAACTCGGTGATGCTTTATCACTGCGTGCAGGCCGGGCTCGACCTCGCGATCGTCAACTCGGAAAAGCTGGAGCGCTATCCGTCGATACCGGAAGAGGAGCGCAAACTCGCCGAGGATCTCATCTGGTGGCGCGGCGAGGATCCGATTGCGGCTTTCGCGGCGCACTTCCGCGAGCGCAAGGTCAAGGAGACCGTCGAGCAGCGCCGCTCGCTGCCGCTCGACGAACGCCTCGCACTCTACATTTTGGAGGGTTCCAAGGACGGCCTGTTCGAGGACTTGAACGAGGCGCTTACGGCGCGCGGCCCGCTCGAAATCATCAACGGCCCGTTGATGAAGGGCATGGACGAAGTCGGGCGGCTGTTCAATGCGAACCAGATGATCGTGGCCGAGGTGCTGCAATCGGCCGAAGCGATGAAGGCGGCGGTCGCGCATCTCGAGCCGCACATGACCAAGACCGAGAACGTCAGCAAGGGCAAAATCATCCTCGCGACGGTCAAGGGCGACGTGCACGACATCGGAAAAAATCTGGTCGAGATTATTCTCGGCAACAACGGCTACAACGTCGTCAACCTCGGCATCAAGGTGCCGCCCGAAGAGCTGATCAAGGCGTTCCGCGAGCATCGCCCCGACGCCATCGGGCTGTCTGGACTGCTGGTCAAGTCGGCGCAGATGATGGTGATCACGGCGCAGGATTTGAAGACCGCCGAAATCGAGTGCCCGATCCTGGTCGGCGGCGCCGCGCTCAGCAACCGCTTCACCCGCATCAAGATCGCGCCCGAGTACGCGGGACTGGTCGCATACGCCAACGACGCGATGAACGGTCTGGACCTCGCCAATCAGATCATGGATCGCGAGGCGCGCAAATCGCTGATCATTCGTCTCGAAGAGGAAACCCAGCGGCTGCAGGCGCTCGCCTCGAAAGTCATCGATGCTCCGACCAAACCGGCAGTGGTGCGCGCCAACGTTCGCCATGACCTCGAGATTCCGCGTCCGCCCGATCTCAAGCTGCACGTGCTGCGCGACTACGACCTCGGCGAGATTTTCGATTACATCAATCCCAAGTCGCTGTATGCAAAGCATCTCGGCTTCAAAAATTTCGAGGAGGAGCTCGCCAAAGGCGATGCGAAGGCGCGCGAACTCGCCGACGTGGTCGAGGAAGTCGCGCATCTGATGATCGCGCGCACCGACATCACCGCCAACGCCATCTATAAATTTTTCCCCGCGCAGTCCGACGGCGACCGCACCATGATGGTGCTCAGCCCCGACGGCAAAAATGTGCTGGAGACATTCATCTTCGGGCGTCAGAGCGACGCGCCCGGACTATGCCTCGCCGATTATATCGCGCCGCGCGATTCGGGACGCCGCGACTACGTGAGCTTCTTCATCACCACCATTGGCACCGGCATCCGCGCGCTGGCCGAGGACTGGAAGAACAAGGGCGACTACCTCCGCTCGCACATCCTGCAGGTGCTCGGACTCGAAGGGGCCGAGGCCTTCGCCGAGCTGCTGCACGAGAAAATCCGCGCGATGTGGGGCATCGGCGATCCGGCCGGCACCACCAGGAAAGATCTCTTCCAGGCGCATTATCACGGGAATCGATTTTCGCCGGGCTATCCGGCCTGCCCGCGGATGGAAGATCAGGAACAGATTTTCCGCCTGCTCGAAGTGGACAAGCAGAGCGTCGACGTGCGCCTGACCGAGGGCTACATGATGGACCCCGAAGCCTCGGTGAGCGCGATTGTGATCCATCATCCGGACGCAAAATACTTCAGCTTGTCGCCAGCCGACATCGAGCGCCTCGAGCGCGAGCTGGCCCCCGCGCCCAAAGAAGCCGCCACCGGCTGACTCTATCGCTTTCTTTCCGCTCGCCCGAAAAATTCGACGCTGCGCGCTGCTTACCTCGCAAGTAATTGATGGGGTCGTGCGGGTGCGCGAATGATCGCGCATACACCGCATCCGGATCGCATCGACGGGTGCAGCAAGCAAAGGAGCAGCGTCATGAGCAATCCCAAAGAAGTAGTCGAACGTTACATCGCCGCATGGAATGAACGGGACGCCGCGAAGCGACGCGCGCTGATCGCGAAGACCTGGACCGAGGATGCCAACTACACCGACCCGCATCGCAGCGGCAACGGTCACGAGGGCATCAGCGCGATGATCGCGACGGTGCACGAGCGCTTCAACACCGCGTACCAGTTCCGCCTCAAGAGCGATGTCGACGGGTATGGCGATCGGGTGCGTTTCCAGTGGGAGGCGGGCGGCACCAAGGATGCGCCACTACATTTTGTAGGCACCGACTTCGGCACGATTTCCACCGACGGGCGCCTGAAGGCAGTCACCGGATTCGTCGACGAGGCGCCTCCGCCGCAGAAGTAACGCCGCGGCCATTAACTGCGCCCGATGAGGCGGGCAGCGCTGCCTCATCGGGTCATCCAACCGGCAAGGAGTATTTTTATGGATCTCTATTTTTCTCCACTCTCGTGTTCGATGGCTACCCGAATCGCATTGTACGAGAGCGGCCTCAAGGGCAACTTTATCGCCGTCGATACGCAAGCGAAAAAGCTCGCCGATGGGTCGGATTACTTTGCCATAAATGATATGGGCCAGGTGCCGGTGCTGCGGACCGACGCGGGTGAGCTGCTCACGGAAAATGCCGCGGTACTACAATATGTAGCCGATCAAAACCCAGAGGCTGGACTCGCTCCGCACGGCGGCATCGAGCGCTACCGGATGCAGCAATGGCTCAACTTCACCACCTCGGAGCTGCACAAGGTGGTGTTCGTCCCGTTGCTCGATCCGACCGCCGGCGATGGCGCCAAACAGTATGCGCGCGAGAAGGCGGACCGCCGCCTGGCGCATTTGAACAATCATCTCGAGGGGCGGGATTTTCTGCTCGACAGCTTCACGGTTGCCGATGCGTATCTCGTCACGGTGCTGAATTGGGCGAGGTTCGTCGGGGTCGATTTGGCGAAATACCCGGCGGTGGCAGCGTACTTCGATCGCATCGCGAAGCGACCGCAAGTGGCGAAAGCGATGGCCGAGGAGATGGCGCTCTACCAGGAGTCACAGGCGCGGCGTCGCTAGCCCGCGAGCATTACCTCGGAGGTAATCGCGCGCTGCGCGGTTCGCTGCTAAGGCTTTAGAGCTATGGACATTCATCGCAATGGAACGGCGGTAGAACCGAGCGGCGTCGGACCACTTTTGCGTCGCTGGCGCGAGGCGCGACACCTGAGCCAGCTCGACCTCGCGCTCGACGCGGAAGTGTCCGCGCGTCACATCAGCTTTCTCGAAACCGGCCGCGCGGAACCGAGCCGCGAGATGCTGCTGATGCTCTCGAACGTGCTGGACATTCCTTTGCGGGAGCGGAATTTTCTGCTGCTCGCCGCCGGCTTTGCGCCGGTGTACGGCGAGACCAGCCTCGATGATCCTCGCATGACGCAGGTGCGCGCGGCGGTCGAGGTAATCCTCAAGTCGAACGAGCCGCGCAGCGCGCTCGCGCACGATCGCCATTGGAATCTCGTGATGGCGAATGCGGCGTTCGTGCGATTTCTGACGATGGCTCTAGGCAAGGAGCCCGCCGGGCTGGTGCCGCTAACCGTCTCGACGCCGCCGCGATTGAATATCCTCCGGATGCTCTTCGATCCTAACGGGGTTCGTAAGGTCATCTTGAACTGGGAGGAGATCGCCAAGTCGCTGCTGAACGAGGCGTACCGGCGGCTGGCGTGGGCGCGCGACGACACCTTGAGAAACCTGATTACCGAGATTCTGGCTTATCCGGGAGTTCCAGCGCGCTGGCGCGAACCCGACCTGGAAGCGCCTCACGCATTGATCCTGCCGATGGAGATGACGGTCGACGGCAAAATCGCCCGGATGTTCAGCACCGTCACCACCGTGGCGACGCCGCACGACGTTACGCTGCAGGAGTTACACGTCGAGGTCTTCTATCCCGCTGATGCCGAGACGGAATCGGTGCTTCAGGCTTACGAGCAGAGAGCCAAGCTGAAGTAGTCGCGCGCCTAGGAGGTGGCCCATCCGCGCTGCGCATAGTAGTGCGTCACCACGTCGGTGATTTGACTGGCAGTCTTATCCGCGAGGTAGTCGGTGGCCGAAGTATAGGTCTTGGCTCCGCCCATCGCGGCGTTGGCTCCGATGACCACGGCGGCGCTGCCGCCTGCGGCCGCGCCGGCGGGTCCCATGATCGCGGCGCCGGGCATCTTGCCACTGTCAGCATGGGTGGTGAAATCGGTCAGCGGTTGGCTCCCTGACTCGCTGTGTTGGTAGACGTGCACGCTGGTATCCAGCGTCGAAGCTCCCATCCCAAAGCCGACAACCAGGCGCCGGAGCCGGTTGCCCTCGCTGATATCGGTGAACTCGCCATCCACCACCAGCGAATTGCGATCGCCGACCGGGGTTCCGCGCTGCAGGCATACGGCCTTGTACCCCTTCGCAGTCAGATTCGCCGCCACACCCATGCACACAGTCGCAGCGGTATCGGTGGCGATTTTCTGCTGCGACGCAGTCTGATCCTCGCCGGACACATTTCGATACGCGCGCTGAACGATGCTTTGATTCAGGGTCACGTCAGCGGCGTTGACGGCGAAAGGATAAACGATGATCTGATCGGGCCGAACGAATGCGGTGGTAGGCGCGGTTTGGGTTTGGTCGGCGACTTTGGCCCCCGCGCACGCCGCGATCGAGAGCGCCATCAGCAAACATAAAAGACGCTCGAGATTGTTATTCATGATGTCTTCCCCCTTTTTAGTGGGACCGGGAGCCCACGATCCCGAAGGCTACTGGGGCGCCCAGCTAAGCTCAATCGGCGCATCGAGACCGAGGGCGCCAGCTTCCACTCGACGGCCACCGTAGGCCAAGTGGAAGCGTTTCGCTACTTTTGGTCGAGTTGCAGCTCGTTCCAGGATTGCTGGGTCTGGACGAAGGCCGCGGGCGAGATACTTACTGCGCCGCGAAAAGGCCAATCCAGCGCAATGATCAGTACCACCACCAGCGCCAGCGATAACGCGACCGAAGACGTCATCACCAGATGCAGGCCGAAACTTTGGAACCCGAAGAGATAGGTATATGCGGTGGTGATCGCACCGCCGAAAAATATGATCCACCAGACCACATTCGGAATATGTCCGGCCGCCGCCGACAGCCGACTGGCTCGCGCGCGATAGAGTTCGTTGAGGGTTCTGAGCAACTCGGCTTCGATGACTGATTCGCCGAGATCGGAAGGATGCATCGTCGCGATCGCCGAGTGGAGCTTATGCAGCGGCGCCCAGCCTTCGCTCGGCATCTCTCCGTTCTGTTGTTCCGGCCATTCTTGTCGGATGACGATGTCGACGTAGTCGCTTAAGTCCGCGCGAATACTTTTGCCCATTTCCGCCGGCAATCCCTGGGTGTCGCGGTAGATGCTGCCGACGTAATCGGCCTCGATCTGAACGATGTCTTGCGCCCGGGTGAACGATTCCCAGGTCGCGATCGCGATGAAGGCCAGCAGCACCGCATAGGTGACACTGATGATGGCGACGGTAAAACCGGCGAGGTCGTTATGCGCGCGGCGCAATTCGACATGCACCAGGCGATGGAAAACGGCCAATCCCAGACACGACAGGCCGACGAAGAATGCGACGACCAGGGTTCCCCACAACCAGGTTGGGTTGTTGTAGATGAAATTATTGACCACCGCGTGTATGACGGCGTCCGACGGACGTCCCGGCTGCCCCCTTGGAGTTGGTCGTTTCCTCTAGCATCGCAGGTCGCAGTTTCACAATCGGCAGGTACCCTCAGCCACGGCTCTCGTCGCGCGCGAACCGCATGCGAGATATAAGAACTCATGACTGATAAATCATCACAAGATTCAACCACCCCAAGGTTTGGAGCGCGCTCGACCGCGAGCGAAGTAATCGCGGGGCACGATTTGCGTGGTCGTGAGGCGATCGTCACGGGCGGCGCCTCGGGAATCGGGATCGAGACGGTGCGCGCGCTCGCCATTGCCGGCGCGCGCGTCATCATCGCCACCCGTGACCGCGCCAAGGGCGAGGCGGTCGCCGCCACTTTGCGAACGGAAACCGGCAAGGACGCGATCGAGTTCGCGATGCTCGACCTCGGCGCGCTCAAGTCGGTGCGCGCATTCGTCGCGCAGTTCCTCGCGCTGGGGCGGCCGCTGCATCTGCTGATCAACAATGCGGGCATTATGGCCACCCCGCTTGCCTACACCGAGGATGGCTTCGAATCGCAATTCGGGACCAACCATATCGGCCACTTCGCGCTCACCGTGGGATTGCTGCCGGCGCTTAAGGCGGCGCGCAAGGCGCGCGTGGTCGAGCTCACCTCGATCGGTCATCGCCGCTCGGATGTCGTTTTCGACGATCTCAATTTTCGCGCGCGTCCTTACGAGCGATGGTCGGCGTATGGGCAATCGAAGACCGCTAACTCCTTGTTTGCAGTCGAGGTGACGCGCCGGTGGGCGAGCGACGGCATCATCGCTAATGCGGTGCATCCCGGCGGTATCATGAGCGGGCTGCAAAAATTCGTTCCGCGCGAGGAGCAACTCGCGATGGGATGGATCGACGAGGCCGGCAACATCAACGCGCGCTTCAAGACTCCGGAGCAGGGGGCGGCGACTTCGATATACGCCGCGGTGGCGCCGGAGCTGGAAGGCAACAGCGGGCGCTACCTCGAAGATTGCGGCATCGCGAAGCCGTGGTCGAGTGAAAATCCCTTCTCGGGCGTGATGCCATATGCCCTCGACGCCGACCATGCGCGCCGCTTGTGGGAGGTTTCTGCGGAGGCGATCGCGAAGATCAATTGAACTTCGCGCGCGCGTCCATAGTGCGAAGCGCTACTTGCCGCCATCGAGTGCCGGGATGGCTGGATCGCGGTGCTGAACGCCGTTGCGTTTGTCATCGTCACCGCGCCCTTGTTCGATAGCGATCGGACGCAGTTGCGGCAGATAGGAGTGGCATCGGACCAGCACTTCACGCGAGCGGGGCCCATCCAATTCGATCATAAACACCCGCTGCCAGGTGCCGAGCGCGAGCCTCGAGTCGACGACCGGGATGGTCTCGCTGGTCGAGAGCAGCAAATGCATCAGATGCGAGTGCGCGTTCGGCCGCTCGTCAACGGCGATGGGTGGTCTACGCCGGCTCATGTCGTTGTGATTGTATCCGAGCTCAACCGGACACATGCGGCGCAGGAACAGTTTGAAATCCTCGAGCAGTAGCTCTTCCGCTTCGTTGATTTTGATCGCGGCTGTGGTATGGCGCGAAAAGACCGTCACCGCGCCGTCGCGGATGCCTTCGCGCCGAAGATGCTGGTTGATCCGGTCGGTCAGGTCGACGAACTCGATCGGCTCGACGGTATCAATAGTGAACAAAATGTCGGACATGGTCACGGATTGAGTGGAGGCGAGCGTTGGATGGGATACCACCCTGGATCTCATCAAATTGCTCATATGATTCCTCAGCAGACGTGGTCACTAACGTTCATTGACCGAAAGGTCAGAGTAACCAGTATGGCAATGCAATGAGGGTCGGCAAGACGTGAAACGTCATTCTGACCGACTAACCGGCGCGTGGTCAGTCGGTCAAACGGGAATAACTTTGAGTATTCGAAGTCGGTTTAAGCTAACTAAGCGAGGGCATTTAGTCGCGAATCGGCAAGGACGCGGGGCCAGAATAGATTCGGTTTTGGCAGAAATCGCGGGCCCTTAGCGGCCGCGGAGTTCGCGCTGCGCCAGTTCCAAATCGGCGTTGACCATCATCGAGACCAGATCGTGAAACTTCACTTTCGGTTGCCATCCGAGGACGCCGCGGGCCTTGCTCGCGTCACCAATCAGCAAATCGACTTCCGAGGGGCGAAAGAATCGCGGGTCGGTATCGACATATTTATGCCAGTCAAGTTCGAGATATCCGAAGGCTGACTCGAGGAATTCCTGCACCGAATGCGTCTCGCCGGTTGCGATGACGTAGTCGTCCGGCCGCTCCTGCTGCAGCATCAGCCACATCGCCTCGACATAGTCGCCGGCGAAGCCCCAATCGCGCTTGGCATCGAGGTTTCCCAGCAACAGCTTGCTCTGAAGGCCGGTCTTGATGCGACCGACACTGCGGGTGATTTTCCGCGTTACGAAATTCTCGCCGCGTCGCGGCGATTCATGATTGAACAAAATTCCGTTGACCGCGAAGAGATTATACGCCTCGCGATAATTGACCGTCTGCCAATGAGCGTAGACCTTCGCGCAGGCGTAGGGGCTCCGCGGATGAAACGGGGTCGCCTCATTCTGCGGGACCGAGACCACTTTCCCGAACATTTCCGAGGATCCCGCCTGATACATCCGGGCTTGGCGCCCGTGTCGCTGGTTGTGGTCCCGTAGCGTTTCCAGCAGTCTAAGCGTGCCAAGACCAACTACGTCTGCGGTATACTCCGGCTGATCGAACGATATCCGCACGTGCGACTGCGCCGCGAGGTTGTAAACCTCATCGGGGCGCACCTGTTCGATGATGCGCCGCAAGCCGGTCCCATCGCCGAGGTCCCCGTAATGCAGCTGCAGCCCCTCGCCGGGAACATTAAAGCCGCGTCGCAGGTGGTCAATGCGCGCGGTCGCGAAACTGGAGCTGCGCCTGACGATGCCGTGGGTCTCATAGCCCTTTTTGAGCAACAATTCTGCCAGGTACGACCCATCCTGCCCCGTAACCCCCGTTATAAGCGCAACTTTCGCCAATGGACCTTCCTATTACCTCGCCTATGAACCTAGTCGCCCTTTACCAGGCGATGCGAATCGCTATTGAAATGCTGAGTGGAAAACTCGTACAGCTCCGCGTCCTCCAGCGCCTCCATCTGATGCACCAGCCCCGGCGGAATATCCATGCATTCCCCAGCATTCAGGATAAACTGCTCGATTTCCTCCGCCTCCGCCGACGCCTTGATGGTGACCCGCAACTGGCCCGCGCGCAGGAAAAACGACTCGGTCTTAAGCTTATGAAAGTGCAGCGAGCATCGCTTACCTTTGTTGATTTCGAGGATTTTCCCGCAATAAAGCTCGTTGTTGGCGAGCCACACCTCGCGACCCCATCCCTTGGGTTCGATATGTACCGGCTGGCGAATCCTGTTCTTCATGATTATCACCAAATAATACAAGCAGTATGTGTACGGAGCGCCTCGGAGTCCAGCCTCGCGGGCCAGATCTGGAACACAATAAGGTAGCGGCCCCGAGGATTCAAAGGGACGCGGGGACGCCCCCGACCACGTCGCGTACGAGGAATGCCCCGCATCTTTTTCGGGGTGTTTTACTTGCCCTTGCCGGTTGCTGCTGTTCCCTTGCCAGTCAAGGTCACCACCTGTGGGCTGTTGGAGGCGTTGTCGGCGAAGGTCAGCAGGCCAACCTTGCCGGCCTTGCTCGCAGTTTGAGGAGTAAACTGCACCGATACGCTGCAGGACTTGCCCGCGGCGATAACCGCGTCCTTGGTACAGTTGGAAGCGGTCATGGTGAAGTCGGTGGTGTTGCCGAGCACCGCATCGGCGCTGAGAATCGCAGGATTTTTGTTTTTCGCCGGATTGGAAAGAATTATGACTTTCGCCTTCACCGGCGGCGTACCTACTTTGTGAGCGCCGAACGCTACCGTTTTAGGAAAGGTTAGCGGCCCGGTCTGCGGCGGAATCGCTTTTACCGCCGCGGCGAACACATTGAAATCAATCGAGCCCCATCCGGTGGTCTGATCGTAACCCGGCCCGGCATTGAATCCCGTGACTCCGCCGAAATTGTTGTTCCCGGTAGTAATGTCATGAAATCCCTCCGGGGTGCCTGACGGCCCGTATTGCTGGTTGGCCAACTGATAGTAAAGCGGATTCATGCTGCCCAGGCGCGCGTTGACTTGCTGATCGATGAGGAGAATGAAGCTGGCCATCAGCGGCGCGGAGAGACTGGTCCCGCCGATGCAGCAGGTGATTTGCGCGGGTTCGTTTACCGCATCGCCAAGAAAGACTCCCGGCGAAACCGGGCTGGCCTGCAACGCGATGTCGGGGGTGTCGCGCTTGCTATCGTTGGGCACGCCGGGGCCTTTCTGAAACGCCGGCTTGGTAAAAATCGCGCTCGCACCGCCGCCGCTAGCGCCGGGCTTGGCGCCCATGGTGTTCCAGGTGCTCTCCTGGGAATAGCCGACGTCATTGCCGTTCACATCAAAGTTTGGCGTCGATTGTGTTCCACCTACCGCGGTTACCAGCGGATTGGCCGACAGTTCGCTGATGCCGACTTTATCGCTGGGCACGCACATGTGGTCCGACACCTCGAGTGCCGCCGCGCCTTGATCGCCGGACGACACAAATACCGATTGACCCTGCGCCGCGGCTTTCTTGAACTGCGGATCCAGGACTTTGGTGAATTGCGTCTTGGGCGCCGAGCAGTATCCAAAACTGATACTGACTACGCTGCATCCGTTGTCCCTGATCGCATCGCTGATGCTATCTCCGAGTGCATCCGCTCCGGAGCCGAGGAACAGCTTCTGCGCGGCGCCGGGCGCGACCGCGTGCGACCACTCCACATCGAGTTCAGCCTCGACTTCGTTGTTATTCTGGGTCTCGCCGGGGCTCTTGCCCTTGCTCAGTTGGCTGAGCGTGTTGGCAGGCAGACCGAACTGGTTGTTGAATGCGCTCAGAGCGGCCGGGGAAATCTCCGACTCGCCGACAATCGCGATGCACGACCCGGTTCCATCGCCGGTTCCAGCCGTCACTGTCTCGTCGTAGAAGGTGCGTATGTCCTGTGGACCGAACGCTTCCTTCATATTGATGATGGCCTCCGGCGATGAGGCCTGAAGCGGCGCCGCGAAACTGAGCCCGACCGGCGTGGTCTGCATCATGTTGTCGAGCCCGGTAATCGCGCCGATAATCCCGTCGAACTGCGGCGGCACGGTGGGGTCTTCGACGTTGGCGTAGATGGTGCCGTCGCCATAGCGTGCGATCCGCACCGCGAAGCTGCGTTGCGCCTGGGCGACATTGCCACTGAATTCGAGATGTTCGTCGGAGGCGGACGCGACGGTAAAGCCCTCGCTGGTAAGCCAATTCGCCACCGCGGAAACATCTTCCGGTCGCGGACCGAAGCGCTGGTCGAATTCGCCACTCTTCAACCATTGGTGGTAGTTGGGCGACGCAGGGTCCTGCTGCTGCACCAGCAGTTGATCGAGTTGCGCGCTGTTACGGAGTTCGAAGCGAATCTCCATCGTGAGCGGCAGGTTGGCATCGGCGTTGCCGAGCGACGGCTGCGACAGCGCTTGCGCCGGATGATTGTCGGCCAGCAAAGCGGCGGCGGCCGGCGCGGGGGCGCTCGTCATCCCAATCAAAGCCAGCGCCATCAGAGATACGCCCCCCTTATTTGTTCGCATTGCTCTTCTCCGCGCGATCTGATTCGGTTGAACATTCATCAACTTTCAGTGGGCGACTGGTGGCAGTTCCGAGATCCTACACACAGTCATATATGCTGCCTCAGTGTCAATGTGGTCTTTATGGCGGATTTCGCGGCGGCAGCGCGACGTTGCTGGCGCCCGCCGCGGACGGATTCAAGGGCAAGCGCAGGCGTTCCGATCAGCGGCGGATGCCTGGGGCGGCCCGCTCGGCGCGACCCAACCAGCCGTTCGCAGTTTTCGGACAATCGAAATGTCAGGAGTTCGTTACAGCGCGCTGGCGCCGCGCTCGCCGGTGCGGATGCGCACCACTTCTTCCATTTTCATGACAAAAATTTTACCGTCGCCGATTCTGCCGGTGCGCGCCGCGCGCTCGATGGTCTCTACCACCTGCGGACATAGCTCGTCCGAAACCACGATTTCGAGCTTCACCTTGGGCAGGAAATCCACTACGTATTCCGCGCCGCGATAGAGTTCGGTGTGGCCTTTCTGGCGGCCAAAGCCTTTGACTTCGCTCACGGTGAGGCCCTGCACGCCGATGCTGGAAAGCGCCTCTTTGACCTCGTCAAGCTTGAAAGGTTTGATGATCGCTACGACCATGTTCATGTTGGTTTGCTCAGCCTCTCGCGAAGTTCCTTGGACGCCTGATACGCGTCCTCTTCTACCTTTTCCTTGGATACCCGCCCTGACGCAAGCCCCTATAGACAGGTGCTCATCCGGCCTGCGCCTTTTTTCCGACCTCAAACCGCTTCTCCTCACCGGCGATCAAGCGGCGAATATTCTCATGATGCCGCAACAGCACCAGCGCCGACATCACGATCGCGAGCAGGACATAGGCCCGCGGCATCGCGAGCGCGGCGACCGTGGGTACCAGTACGAGCGCGGCGGCAATCGAAGCCAGCGACATGATTCGGGAGGTTGCCATCGCGATCCCGAACGCGGCCAGCGCGAAAAGCAGCGCGAGCGGTGCGAGGACAACCCATACGCCGAGCGAAGCGGAAACTCCCTTGCCGCCGCTGAATCCGAGGAACACCGAGGCGATCGATCCCAGGAACGCGCCAAGGCCGACCCAGGCGAGGATAGCAGGCGGGAATCCCATCATGCGGGCGATGGCGACCGGAATCGCGCCCTTCAAGATATCGCCCACGAAGGTGAGTATGGCGGCTCTCAAGTCGCCCGTCCGTGCGACGTTGGTCATGCCGATATTGCCGGAGCCGACCGCGCGCGGATCGAACCCGCGCATTTTGCCGACGATGACGCCGAACGGAATCGATCCGATAAGGTAGGCGGCTACGATCAGGAGTGCCACAGTCATGATCGGTCCGCAGCGGCGGGAAAAATGGTCGGGGTGACTGGATTTGAACCAGCGACTCCTGCGTCCCGAACGCAGTGCTCTGGCCAGGCTGAGCTACACCCCGATCCGCGGGAAACTTCACCGCACGTGAACCGAGCAGAACTTATAGCATCCATCGAAGGCTTGTGCGAATCGGCGCGCGAGCACCATTGCAGTCGAAATCATATGCCATCGAGCGCCAATAGTCGCGCGATTTTGGCGATGCTCTTGACATCGCGCGCGGTGCAAGGTCGAATCCTAGGGCACTGGCACGGGGGAAGTAGTGAAATTGTCGATGAAGAATTCTGTCTCGGCACTCATCGGTCTGTTCGCCATCGGATGGTCGGGGATGGCATTCGCGCAAGCTACCGACATCTCCACCGCTTGCCCCACAAACTTCACGTGCGCCTTTAGCGCCGCCGAGACCATGTCGTTGGTCACTCCGAAGCCCAATACGCCAGGCCAACCCGACGTCTACCTCGGTTATTTGGCGTTCGACGGGTCGGGTAACGTGACGATGACCGGACAGCAAAATGTGAACGGTACGGTCAGCTCGATTGGAACTGGATCTCCTGCCGTTTTATCCGGGACGTGTACGAGTAAATCGGGTGGACAGCCCGCCATAATTACGTTTCCCGGCAGTGGTACCAAGTCTACCCAGCTATCCTTCGTGAAGGATAATGCGAACACTGAGTTGCAATTCATTCTTACCCAGGACCTGAACAGCGCCAGCACTACGTCCGCCAACAGCGTCAGAATCGGAGTTTGCCGCCAGTAGTAGGCGCCGGTGTCGCGATTCACAACAGGCGTTTCTTCGCGGAGCTTGCTCAAGCTCGCGACCCTGGTCGGCTATGCCACCCTGATGATGGTGACGCTGATTGGCCTGCCTTCGGTGCGCGCGCAATCGACGCCGGTAGTGACCCCCGTTGCCAGCAACCTGACCGCCAAACCCGCAAGTCTGAACTTTGGCTTTCAAGTCGTGCTGCCGCCCGATGGAGTCCCCAGCAGCCCGAAGAACGTCACCTTGAGTGTCGCGAAGAATCAGCCGCAACCGGTGACGATCGAGTCGCTGGCGGTTTCGGATCCCACTCAGTACTTCATTCAATCCAATACCTGCACCGTGATCGCGCCGGGAACCTCATGTGCGGTTCCGATCGTCTTCCAGCCGACCGGCTTGAAAAAAAGAAGTGCAGTGTTGATGATCTCCAGCAACGCTGCCAATGACAGCGGCGTTCTGAGCGTCTCGCTGGTCGGATTCGGGCGACAGGGCACGCTAAGCATCACTCCGGGTTCGTTGACTTTCTCGGCCACCATGGTCGGTGGATCGCCAACCAGGAGCCAATCTATCACGCTCTCCAACAGGAACGCGGCCCAGCTCAGTATCGGCGGGATTTCCTCGAGCAATCCAGGAGTCTTTCAACTCACCAGCGGATGCCCCTCGATGCTGCAGCCGAGCGCGCAATGCACTCTCAGCGTGAGTTTCGCGGCGAATAAAAACGGCCTCAACCAAGGCCGGATCGACATCGTCGACAATGCGGCCGGACCCAACCGCGTGGGCCTTTCCGGCAATGGTCACGGGGGACCGACCGTAACTCCCACCGCGACTCCGACCAGAACCGCGACACCCTCGCCGACCAAAGTGCCTGGGCCGTTCCCGATGCGCGCCTTCCCGGTCCTCTAAAAAAATCGAGAGGAACTTAATTCGGCGGCGGCGTGCGCGCGATCAACTCGCGCATCTCGGCGACAATCTTGCCGTAATCCTTCGCGCCGAAAATACCCGAACCCGAAACGAATACGTTGGCGCCCGCCGCTTTCACGTCGGCGATATTGTCGGCCTTCACGCCGCCATCGATCTCGACATCGAGGGACAGGCCGCGCTGTTTGAGCTCGCGGCGGACTTCGCGCAGCTTTTGTAGCGAGGCTGGAATGAACTCCTGGCCGCCAAATCCCGGATGCACACTCATGATGAGAATCATGTCGAGGTGCGCGGCGGCCGCAATCACGCGGTCGATGGAAGTTTCGGGATTGATGCCGATCGAAGCACGTGCGCCAAGGTCCCTGATTCGTCGCGCGATTTTGGGAATGTCGGGACAAACCTCGCAATGCACCGAGACCGAATTGGCGCCCGACTTGATGAACACCTCGACATATTTTTCCGGCTCGCTGATCATCAGATGCGCATCGAGCGGCAGCTTGGTGATCTTGCGAATCGACTGCAGAATCGGCACACCCATCGAAATGTTCGGCACGAAGTGGCCATCCATCACATCGAAATGGAGCAGGTCGACGCCGGCGCGCTCGACCGCGGCAATCTCCTCGCCCAGGCGCGCGAAGTCAGCAGAGAGTAACGATGGTGCGATTTGGTCGGGCTGCTGCATCCTCGCACGATAGCGCCTCGTCCACGCGCTCGCAAAGATTCAGCGGCGGACAATGCGGGCGGCGAAAAATCCGTCGAGTCCCGAACCATCGGGCCGCGTCAGCAGCGTGCCATCCTCGCAGAGAAGATCCGCGATCTGTTCATGCACTGGGGGATGCGGGTCGATTTCGTAGCGTGGATCCTTCGCCATGAATTGCGCGACGACGCCGGGCCCTTCCTCGGGCATCAGGCTGCACACCGAGTAGACAATCGCGCCATCCGGACGCAGCAGTGCGGCGGCGTTGCGCAGCATCGCGAGTTGCAGCGTCGCCATTCGCGCGGGGTCGGTCGGCTTCAGCCGCCAGCGAATCTCCGGATGCTGCCGGAGCGTGCCGGTCCCCGTGCAGGGCGCATCGAGGAGCACATAGTCGAAGCTCGCGGGCCGCAACGGGATCGCTTTGGCCACATCAGCCCGTGCGTAAAAAAGATTCGTATGGCCGAGACGTTCCGCGACGCTTCGCGCGGCGCGCAGTCCCGCGAGGTTGCGATCGAGCGCGATGACACGGTCATGGTCGCCGACTATTTCCGCGAGGTGCGTCGCCTTGCCACCGGGCGCGGCCGAGCAATCGACAACAGTGGCTCCTGGGGCCGGCGCCAACATCCTCGCGATGATCTGCGACGCCTCCGATTGCACCTGAAACAGGCCCTCGCGAAAGCTTTCCGATTCCAGGTGCGGCGATCCTTTGAGGATGAGCGTCTCCGGAAAGCTGCCCTCAGCGATAACTTCGAAGCCGTCGTTTTTGATGCGTGTGAGAATCTCCTCGCGAGCCGCGCGCGCGAGGTTGAGCCGAATGGCGGTCGGCGCGGCCTCGTTGTCGGCGGCCATCAGTGCTTCGGCATTGACTTGACCGTAGGTGGCGACGAAGCGCTCGGCCATCCAGCGCGGATGGGAGTACTTCAGCGCGAGAGAGCCCACCTCGTCATTGGCAATCCTGAAGACCGGCGCATTCTGGCGCGCGGCTTTGCGCAGTACCGCATTGATGAAACCCGAGGCGTCGCGGGTGCGCCGCTCCGAATTTGCGATGGTCACGGCGGTGTCGACGGCGGCATGCTTCGGGACGCGATCGAGATGGCGCAACTGAAAGAGCGCGAGGCGGAGAATCTCGAGCACTGCGGCATCGATTTTCGCCAGCGGGCGCGACGCGAGACGCTCGATTTCGAAATCCAGTTGGGCGCGCCACGCCACCGTGCCGAGGACCATCAGCGTGATGAGGCGGCGATCGTTGAGCTCAAATTCCGGGAGGCGGGCACCGAGGAGCGCATCGGCGAAGGCGCCCTTGTGATCGACGCGAAAGAGAATTTCCAGCGCCGCCGTGCGCGCCGCTATCCCCGCCGATTGGTTTTTCGCGATCGCCAAATCACGCGCCCAGTTGGTGGCCAGGGGCGAGGCGTCGGCCGCGCGCCCAGTCGCCCGCGCGCATCCGCTTGCGACCCGGCGCCTGCACCTCGAGAAGTTCGAGCGCGTCGCCGCCGCATCGCACGATCGGATTCGCGCCAACGCTAACCACGGTGCCCGCTTCGGCGTCGTCCTCTGATGCCACCACCCGCGCGCGATAGATCATCAGGTCAACTTGATCGAATGTGGTCCGCGCGACCGGCCACGGATCGTATGCCCGCGTCATCCGCTCGATCTGCGCGGCCGGTAAGCGCCAATCGATCGTCGCATCCGCCTTGGTGATGATTTTGGTGTAGGTTGCGAGGGCCTCATCCTGCGGCGTTTCGCTAAGTTCGCCGCGACGGAGTTTTTCCAGCGCCTCCAGCAGCGCCTCGGCGCCGAGCTCGGCCAGCTTTTTCTTGAGCGAGCCGGTAGTTTCGTCCTCGGCGATCGCAATCGCGTGCGTGTGCAGCATCGCACCCGCATCCATTTGCTCGATCACCCGCATGATGGTGACACCGGTCTCGCGATCCCCGGCGAGGATCGCGCCCTCAATCGGCGCGGCGCCGCGATGACGCGGCAGCAGCGACGCATGCACGTTGAGCTGCATGATGCGCGGTGCGGCAAGCACATCATTGGGTAAGTTGCTTCCATACGCGGCGACCACCAACAGATCAGGCGCGAATGCTTTCAGCTCGGCG
>Ga0074044_10001977_pt1 | contig 18079 bp, 16 predicted proteins | sample BogForMeECP23OM1_FD_94443 | JGI IMG/M metagenome (GOLD analysis project Ga0074044, IMG submission 94443) | Bog forest soil microbial communities from Calvert Island, British Columbia, Canada - Bog Forest MetaG ECP23OM1 | ecosystem: Environmental > Terrestrial > Soil > Wetlands ...
ACGCGGCGCCCGTTCGATGCGCTCACTGCCCTGGATTTTCGTTTCGTGCTCATCAGTGTCACGCCTCCACCGCCGCCCTGCCCGCTATCCGCAGTTCCATCGCGCGGGCGTGCCCCTCAAATCCTTCCATCCGCGCCAGATGCGCGACGGAAGGCGCCAGACTCTCGACCGCCCGGCGAGAGGCCTCAATTATACTGGTTCGCTTGAGGAAATCGTATGCACCCAGGGGAGAGGCAAATCGCGCCGATCCACCGGTCGGAAGGACGTGGTTCGGACCCGCCAGATAGTCACCAAGGGGGGCCGGGCTCAATCCGCCGATAAACACGGCTCCGGCGGCCCGGACATGCTTGAGCCAGCGCCGCGCGTCGCGAATTTCGAGTTCCAGGTGCTCCGGGCCAAGCTCATTGGCGATTTCGAAGGCCTCGGCCAGATTCCTCACGATGACAATCGCGCCGCGCTTCGCCAGCACGCGCTCGACCGCAGCGGCGCGCGGGAGCGTGGCCAGGGCCGCATCGAGGGCTTTCGCCACGCTTTCGGCAAGAGCAGAGGAAGGCGTCAGCATGATCGCGGATTCATCGCCCGACCCGTGCTCGGCCTGCGCGATTAGATCGGCGGCGACCCATTGCGCGCGCGCGCTGGAATCGGCGATTACCATGACCTCGCTCGGTCCGGCCATCTTGTCGATGTCGGCAACGCCGTAAACCATCCGCTTGGCGGCCTGGACGTAGGCATTGCCCGGGCCCACAATTTTGTCGACGGGCCGGATAGTGTCGGTGCCATAGGCCAGCGCTGCCACCGCGTGCGCGCCCCCAACCCGATAGTATTCGGTCACGCCGCCAATCGATGCCGCCGCCATGACCGCATCGCGCTCGCCCTCGCGCGAGGGCGGGGAGACCATCACGATTTCCTCGACGCCGGCCACGCGCGCCGGGATCGCATTCATCAGAACCGATGACGGATACGCGCCCAAACCGCCCGGAACGTAGATTCCGACTCGTTTGAGCGGACGCACCAACTGACCGAGGCGCATCCCAAGGCTATCGGTATATGAGAAAGATCCGTCGAGAGTGCGGCGATGAAATTCCGCGATGCGGCTGGCGGCCAGTTCGAGCGCGCGGCGATCGCTGGTTGGGATTCGCCGCAGCGCCGCCTTCAGCTCTGAGTCAGCGACGCGCAGGCGGCGCTTGCTGAGCTTCACGCCATCGAACTTGCGCGTGTAATCGATTAGCGCGGCGTCTCCGCGCCGGCGGACTTCGGCGATGATTCGCGAAACGGTGGCATCGACCCGCGAAGCGCTCTCGCTGTCGCGCCGCGCGATCATCATCTTCATGAAGCGGCGGAATTCGGCGCTGCCGGATTTCAGGATGCGCGCCTTCATCGGCCGTCCTTGACCCGTTCGATGCGTGCGCCCAGCGATGACAGCTTCGTATCCAGCGCTTCGTAACCGCGATCGAGATGGTAGATGCGGCTCAACTCCGTGGTGTTCTCGGCCGCCAGCCCCGCCAGAATCAGGCTCATGCTCGCGCGCAGGTCGGTAGCCATGACCGGGGCTCCCGACAGATGCGACGGGCCGCGAACCACGGCGGTTGGACCTTTCATCAGAATATCGCCGCCCATGCGAATCAGTTCCGGCGCGTGCATGAACCGGTTCTCGAAAATCGTCTCCGTAATTACCGAGGTGCCCGAGGCCTGGGTCAGAAGCGCCATCATCTGCGCCTGCAGGTCAGTCGGAAAGCCAGGATACGGAAGCGTGCGGACTTCCACCGGCTTGAGCGCGCCCGGGCGCCTCACGCGCAAGCCCGGACCGCCGTTCATGGCCACCTCGACACCCGCCTCGCGAAGCTTCACGACGACGGCATCGAGGTGATCCACCGGGGCGTTCACGATTTCGACATCGCCGCCGGTAATCGCCGCCGCGACCATCAGCGATCCGGCTTCGATTCGATCGGGAATGATGTCGTGTTCCGCGCCATGCAGGCGATCCACGCCGTCAACTTCGATTACATGAGTGCCAGCACCGCGGACCTTCGCGCCCATCGCGTTCAACAGCCGGGCAAGGTCCTGAACTTCGGGCTCGCGCGCCGCGTTCTCTATCTGGGTGTGCCCGCGCGCGCAGACCGCCGCCATCAGGATATTCTCGGTGGCGCCCACGGAAGGATTATCGAGCCAGATTCGCGCGCCGCCGAGCCGTTCGGCATGCGCCTCGACATAACCGCCGCGCAATTGCACGCGGGCGCCCAACGCGCGAATTCCCACGATGTGAAGGTTTACCGGGCGCGCGCCAATGGCGCATCCTCCCGGAGTCGAAACCCGTGCGCGGCCGGTGCGCGCAAGCAGAGGCCCGAGCACGCAGAACGAGGCGCGCATCGTCTTGACCAGATCGTAGGGTGCTTCGTGGGCGGTGACGCGCGCGGCGTGAAGCTCCAGTTCGTGCTCCCCTACCCACTTTGCTTCGACGCCCAGCCGCTGAAGAAGTTCGATCGCGGTGCGAATGTCGCGCAGTTGCGGCACGTTGCTGATGCGCATCGGTTCGTCGGTCAGCAGCGACGCCATCAGGATCGGCAGGGCAGCGTTTTTGCTGCCGCTCAGAACGACGCGTCCTTTAAGCGGCGCACCGCCGCGAATGATCATCTTTTCCATCGCGTGTCAGAGGCGCGCGGTGACGACCCGCGCAATTCCGTCCAAGTCATTTATCACGTCAGCCGGGCGCATTCCCGCATCGGCCAGAATAGTCCTCACGGCATTATCCTGCCCGTCTCCGACTTCCAGCACCACCATGCCGCCGGCACGCAGGTGAGATCGCAACCCGGACGCGATACGCCTGAAGAAATCCAGCCCGTCCGCGCCGCCTGCGATCGCGATGCGCGGCTCGAATTCGCGCACATCGGGCTCCAGCGACGCGAGGTGCGAATCCACGATGTAAGGCGGATTGGAGACGACGAGGTCGAACCGGCCCAGCTCCCGGGCGCCGTCGAGCGGCAGGAAAACATCGGCGCGCACGAATTTGATTCGATCGGAGACCCGGTTCCTGGCGGCATTGCGGCACGCCACTTCGAGTGCCGGCCCGGAAATGTCTACCGCCACAACGCTCGCTTGCGGAGCGTTGGCGGCGATCGCAATCGCAATCGGACCGGGCCCCGTGCCTATTTCGAGCACAGCCGCATCCGGACGCCCGGCAATGAACGCAAGCGCGGCGTCCACGACCGGCTCGGTGTGAGGGCGCGGAATGAGGACATCGCGATTGACCTCGAACTCCAGCGAATAGAACTCGCGCCGGCCCAGGATGTAGGCGAGCGGCTCGCGTCTCACGCGGCGCGCAACCATCGTGTTGAATCGATGCAGCGTCTCGGGCGAGAGTGCTACGTTGCCGGCGACCAGCGCCGCACGATCGACGTGCGCGGCCTCGGCGAGCATGAGCTGCGCATCGAGCCGCGCCGACTCGATACCCACGGCTTGGAGGCGCCGAGTCGCACGTTCAACAGCGGCCGGTACCTGCACTTCCGATGCGTCAGCGCCCGCACGCATCTCGCGATGCCTCAGGCGCTCAGCGCCTCGGCCTGCTCCTGTTGCGCGAGCGCATCGATTATCGGATCGAGCGCGCCGTCGAGCACCAGGTCGAGCTGATGAAGGGTCAGGTTAACGCGATGGTCGGTGACGCGTGATTGCGGGAAATTGTAGGTCCGGATTCGCTCGGAACGATCGCCGGTCCCGACCATGGAGCGGCGGGTGGCGGCGATTTGCGCATCCTGATCGGCGTGCGCCTTATCGAGCAAGCGGGCGCGCAGAATCTTGAGCGCGCGGGCCTTGTTCTTGTGCTGCGATTTCTCGTCGCGGCAGATGATAACCATCCCGCTGGGAATATGGGTGATTCTGACCGCGGAATCGGTCGTATTGACGCTCTGGCCGCCGGGCCCGGAAGCACGCATCACGTCAATCCGCAGGTCTTTTTCCTCGTTGATATTGACCTCAACGTCATCGGCCTCGGGCATCACGACGACGGTCACCGCCGAAGTGTGAATGCGGCCCGACCCTTCCGTCTCCGGGACGCGCTGAACGCGATGGACCCCGCCCTCGTACTTGAGCCGCGAATACGCGCCGCGCCCGGTGATGAGCGCGATAACTTCCTTGATGCCGCCGAGGCCGGTGTCGCTGAGGCTCATCGCCTCGATCTTCCATCCGTGCCGCTCGGCGTAACGGGAATACGTCCGGTAGAGTTCCCCCGCGAACAGCGATGCTTCCGCGCCTCCGGCACCGGCGCGAATTTCGAGCAGAACGTTCTTTTCGTCATTCGGATTGCGCGGGGTCATCAGTTGTTTGAGCTTTTCCTCAGCCGCGCCCAGCCTTTTTTGCAACTCAGGCAGCTCAGCCTTGGCCAGCTCGCGAAGGTCGGGATCGTCGCCCTCGAGAATGGATTTGTGATCGGCGACTACCTCGAGAAGCTTGCGATAGTCGCGGGCGCTACCGATCAGGCCGACGAGCTGCGCGCGTTCCTTGGCCAGGCGTGCGTACTCGCGATTGTTGGCGATGACGGCAGGGTCGCCGAGCTTGGTCTCCAACTCGACGAACCGGTCTTCAATTCCTTTGACTTTGTCGAGCATCTCCGGACCGAAAGGGTACGCGCTTTGGACCCTGAAACGAATCGCGGCGGGAAAGACCCGCCGCAAATAACCAGCCCCCGTCACCCCAAGGCGCACTGCGCCCCGGGCGGCGGGAGTTCATATGCTACTTAAGTCCGTATTTGCGCCTGAAGCGCTCGACACGGCCCGCAGTGTCGACCAGGCGTTGCTGCCCGGTGTAAAACGGATGACAGTGCGAGCAAACCTCGACGTGCATCTCTGGAACCGTCGAGTGGGTTTCAAAGGTGTTGCCGCAGGCGCACGTGACGACGCACCGGCGATAGTCAGGATGGATTTCGGCTTTCATTTACGTAAATCTAACCACGCAATCTTATCCGAGCAAGAATACCATCAGCGGACATCCCAGACAATTGACCTCTTGCGTAATTTGATTAGGAATTACATCGGGGCGATGGCTGCACTCGCTGCATTGCTTGCCGCCAGCCCTGCTCTGGCTCGTTCTCACCAAAAAAAGCCAGCAATTCCTTTGGCAACCGCCACGCCGGCCCGCGGATTCGCGCCTGACAGCCAGACGCTTTTCGCACCCATCCTGCAGCTTGCGCCACCCGGACCTGGCCGCGCCGCCCGCGCCATCGCAATCTGCGACCGGCAACTGGATTTTCAGCGCAAAATATCCTTCCATCCGGAGTTCAGTACACAGATCAGGGAGGTTCTGGACCAGCTTCCGCCTCGCCAGAGCACGGTAATTCGGGCGGCGGCACTCTACTCGCGCGACGATATTCCCTGGAGCCGCCTGCCCGATGATGCGCGCCAGATTTCGGCGGCCGGCGGGCCGGACAACAGCGACTACCTGTATATCCGGACCGAAAAATACGCGAAGCCCGAAACGCCCTGCCATATGGCCGGTGCCTTTACGCTGAAGCCCTCGCCGGGTTCCATCGACGGCAGCGTCCGCAGCGTCGATGGTCAAATCGGCGGCGAACTGCTGATGGATACCTACGGCGCGGGAGATGGCATCGATTTCGGCGCGGCCGCGCTGCGCTACGTGCACGGCGACCTTAAACCTCCGTGGGACACCGCGCCGGGCGTGTTCAACCATCACGATCGAGCAGCCCTGGAACGCGTGCGCGGCGAGCTGCCCGTTTTCATGGCGCGGCTCGATCACTATTTGAAATTCAACAACGTGCTGGACGAATTTGCCGGATCGGGAAACCCTTACGTGCTCTTCAACATGGAAGCCGAGGTCAAGGCCGATTCGCTCAAGCCGTTCCCGGAGCTTTACGAGTTCTACCGCTCGGTTGGGCCGGCGGTCGTCGCGAAGTCCGAAATTCTCGACCCGCACGATAACTACTGGATGCTGACGAGGTTCGATCGCGGCCGAATTCGCATCACGTTCATGGTGCGTGACGGACTAATCACGCCGTTCGACAAAAACTATCAGCCTGCCGCCGAGAGCATCGACCTTGCGCGGGTCTCGGCGCTGACGTACCGCACGCACTCGTCGACCACGATAACGCGGCTGGGATTGACCTTCGGCCTCGATGATCTGGACTTCACGACCGATCTCCGGCGCGATGGCAATTCGGTCGAAACGACCAGCACGATGGAAGCGGTGCCCGCCCTCGTGGCGCCGCCAGGAATTCACAAAATAATCGATCTAATCGCGGGCGACTTTCTTCGGGTGCTCGCGCAAGGGGATGGCGGCTTCAAGGCTTCGTATTCATCAAGTCAGGTCGGTAATCGACTCTTCCATCACGCCGCGAGCGCCACTGCGGAGCTCAATTATTCGCCCGCGCTCGAATTTCTGGCGCGTATAGGAGATTCGGTCGCCGAGGAGCATTCCCAGGAAGTGAAAGTCGAAGAACGCAAATTCGGCGAGGAACTGTTCGATGCGTTCATGACCGACTACCATAACGCGCGCCCGCGAATTCTGGCGCTCGATGGTGCACAAGGAAAACCGCAGTGAGTACACGAAAGATCATCGCTGGTGCGTGCGTCACATTGTTGTTCGCGGTCTGCATGATGGCGTGCGGTCCGTCCACTCCTCCGGAACCCGAGGCGGTGGCGACTCCGCACTTCGTCAATGACCTGTCCGCGCTCTCTTCCAAGACTGTCACTACCATCGACCCGCGCGCGGCTTATGCCGCCACCCATTCCGGAACCGATCTGAACGGCCACGCTTTTGAGGACCAGCCCGGAATGCAGCGCCACGTCGGCACCGACAGGATGCCGGCGGTCGAGCAACTGATGAATCCCAAGGCGGCACAATTCGCGAACTTTTCGGGCAGCTTGCTCGACAAGATTTGGGGACAGTTGCGCTTGCGCGAAGAGGACGAGGAGATCGCGCGGCTCAAGCTGCCAACCGAGCTCAAGCCCGTCATCCTGACCGCCACCTTGAGCCCAGACGGCAAGCTTCAGGAAATCGTGGTCGAACAGCATTCCGGCAAAGGAATAATCGACAACCTCATTATCGACGTTTGCAAGAAAGCGCTATGGTCGCCGAACCCGCCCAAGGCGGCAGCGCAGCCAAATGGGACCTACCAGATTCAGATCGAAGCCAGCCTGGAAAACTTCGCCTCCGTAACCGCGGACCACTGGACCTTCATAACTTACATGGGAATCAAGGTGCTTTGAGCAACGAGCTATGACCGAACGCTGACCGCGCGGCCTTTCGACCTGCTGCGTCAATCAGGGAGTCATCTGCTAGAATCGCGCCCGTGCAGGCGCTCAGCGAATATCTGCCACGGCCCGGATTGTCGACGCCAATCGTCACGATCCTGTCGGCCAAAGGCGAGATTTTGGAAGACGAGCAGCGCGCGGCAGTGCGCTACATGATCCAGGGCGGGCGCGGCGCGGACATTCTGTTCGCGGCCGGGACCACCGGCGAGTGGGACCGGATGGACAATCGCGGGCGGCAGGCAGTTTCACGGATCGTGGTCGACGAATGCCGCCGGACGTCGCTCAAAATCGGGCGCCGAATCGAGGCGTGGGTTGGAATAACGGCGCATACGCGGGCTGATACGCTGGCAAATCTGGAATACGCAATCGACCTCGATGCCGACGCAGTGGTAATCGCACCGCTGTCGATCCGCGATTCAGGATCACCGCCGGACTTCGTGGAGCAGGAGATCGGAGGCGTGTTGGAGAGACTCGGCCGCACCATCCCGGTCTTTCTCTACGACAACGCCGACATCGCCGCGCCCGGCAAAGCGCCGCATCTCCACACCCGCGACGTCAAGAAGATGGCGCGGCTGGAATACGTGCGCGGAGTCAAAGTCACGGCAGGCAAGGCGGTCCTGGGCAACTACACGCGCGCGGCATCGCACTTCAAACTGTCGCACGAGTTCGCGATCTACGCGGGCGATCCGTACCTGATCTTCGATCTCTTTGCGCCGGCCGACGGGATTGCGGGTGCGCTGCGGCATCGATGGAACCGGTACGTCACGCAGCGCTCGATGCCCTATGGCGTGGTTGCGGGCCCCTCCAACGTGCTGCCTCGCGAATGGCAGCGCGGATGGCGCGTTTGCCGGGCAGGAAATCCCGATTTGATGAGTCTTTACAACGCGGCGGTCGAGGAACTGCGCGCCGCGTGTACGTTCAAGCGCGGGAGCAAGAGCTACTCCCCCGTGATCGCCTGCTACAAGGCCGCGCTCAAGGAGCTTGGCGTCATTGCCAGTGACGCCGTCGCTCGTGAAACGCCGGCGCTCGACGCGGCTCAACGGCGCGAGTTTGCCACGCGGGTCCGCGCGATTTTCGCGCGCAACGCCGAGCGGCTGGAGCCCGGATGGGTCAGCGAATATGATGCGCATCCGGCGCTCGACCGGGCGCCCGGAGTTCTTCGCGGGAATGGCTGACGGAAAGCTCGACGTAGTGGGATGCGGCAGCATGGTCGTGGACATGTTCTACCGCGCTCCACGGATCATTGCTGCCGACGAAAAAACCATCCTCGGCCCGCACGATGCAGGCGGAGCGGTGGAGCGCACTCAAGTCGGCGGCCTGGTGCTGAACCATCTTGGCTGGGCGCGGGTGCTCGGACTGAGCGCCGGCATTTTCGGCAAGATGGGCGACGACCCGCACGGAGAGTTCCTGCGCGCGGGGATGGATCGATTCGGCATCGTGCACCATCTGACCCTCGATGGCAGCGCGAGTTCGTTCGCGACCGTCATCGTCGACGCGCACGGGGACAGGGCTATCTACATGGCACGCGGCGCGACGGCCGAGTTGCGCCCCGAGGAAATTCAGCGCCGCCACGGCGCGTTCATCCGCCGCGCCAACGTCATCTCGACCGAAATCTCGCAACTCCCGCTCGCGACCGTTAGCGCCATCCTTGCTTTTGCGCGGAAGAATTCCATTCCCGCCGTCCTCGATGTCGACCTGCCCGCGGCCGACGCAGCCGCGATGCTCGGCACTCGCGCCGAACTGGAACGCGCACTCAAGCTCGCGACTATCCTCAAACCTTCCAAGGCGGTGGCGGCGAGCCTCGCCGAAACGAAAAGCAGCGATCCGCTCAAGATGGCGGAGAAGATTCGCGCCAAGTACGGCAATCGCGCGGTGATAATCACGATGGGCGAACGCGGCTGCGTCATCGCGGCGCCCGATACCGCCATCAAGGTTCCCGCCTTTCGGGTCAAGCAGGTCGATTCCACCGGCGCGGGCGATGCGTTCCTGGCGGGGATTCTAGCGGCCCTCCGATGGAAGTTGCCCTGGGACGCCGCGGGCCGGCTGGCCAACTCCGCAGGCGCAGTGTGCATCAAACGGCTCGGCGCGTTTCCCGAACGCTTCGAGCTGCGGCGCGAGATCATGGATCTCTACGGCGATACACTTCCCGAGGTCGTCACCGCGCGCAACGATGGCTCGCAGGCGCCCTCGCCGGTGCAGCAAGCCGAGCGCGAGGTGCGCGAGATAGAGAGGTTCTTTTCGCAATCGCTCGATGAATTGAAAACGCTGCGCGCCGGGCTCGATCTTGGCGCACTGGCGCGCGCCGTCGAAATGATCCGGCAGGCGCAGGCGCGCGGCGGTCGCGTCCATGTAACGGGAGTCGGCAAGCCGGAGCACGTCGCACGCTATGCGGCGAGTCTGTTCTGCTCGGTCGGCACACCTGCCACGTTTCTGCACGCAACCGAGACGCTGCACGGCAGCCTCGGCCAGGTCCATCCGCATGATGTCGTAATTGCGATCTCGAACAGCGGCAACACCGAGATCTGTTCAGCCGCGATGGCTATAAAAGAGCAGGGTGCGGAATTGATTGCGGTCACTGGAAATCGCAACTCAGAACTCGCCCGGCTCGCCGACCTCGTGATCTGCGCGCCAGTTCGGCAGGAAGGCGGCGGCCTGGGACTGGCGCCGCGAATCAGCGTGCTTGCGGAAACGTTTGTACTGGCGGGTCTGTCCGTCGCGCTCGAAGTAGCGCGCGGACTGACAGTCGAGGAGTACAGCCGGTTCCATCGCGCCGGTGCGCTGGGCGACACCGCCCGCCGCCTCGCCCGCAACGGCCCAAGAAGAAAACTATAAGGTAAGGCGACCCTTCACTTCGCCAATCGATCGAGACTGTCGATTTTCGTCCCTCTCCCGCGTCCGCGGCTTGGCCGCGGTCGCAAATCGGGAGAGGGCGCCGTTCGATTTCTTCGGCAAATCGGGCGGCGGGTGAGGGACGTTCGTATTTCCACCAATATTCGCCATGATTCCTATGACCCTCATCCGGCGCGCAGCGCGCCACCTTCTCCCGGGGGGAGAAGGACTTCGTTTATCGACAGTCTCAATCCGCGGGCAGGACATCGGCGACACCCTTGATACTAGTTCTCTTCGATCAGCGCTTTTCTTACTTCTTCGATGCCTTTGTCGACGGTGATGATCGTCGAATCGGCGAAGTGGATGTCGGTAGCGGTCTGGTCGCCGCCATAGATCGAAAGAAAGGTCACCAGCTCGGGATTGACCAGAACTCGCTTCTCCTTGGAAACAAACTCAACGAGTCTCATTCTTGTAGTGCCTTCCGGATTGCATTGGTGTGATCCTATCTGAAAGCCACGCCAGCGGCGATTCCGAATCTCAATTTGTCATTCCGTCCGTACCTGCTCCGGAGACCAATGCACAGACGCGCTCGCCGTCCGCAATCGAGCATCGCCCGGTCAACACCGCCGCCACAGCGGCGGCGCCGCTCAGTTCGGCCGCGACCCCAAGCTCGAACCAGAGCCATCGCGCGGCCGAGCGCATCTCATCATCGGTCACGAGCACGATATCGGCGACGTGCCGGCGCACCAGTTCGAAATTGATCGGCTCGCTTAAGCGCGCACCGAGCCCCGCGGCCGTGTCGATTTTTTCAAGTTCCACCAGCCGGCCGGCCTTGATGCTCCGATAGAGCGTCGCAGCGCCCACCGGCTCGACACCGATGATTCGAATATTCGGATTGATCGCTTTGGCCGCGATACTGATTCCGGAAATCAGTCCTCCGCCTCCGATGGCGACGACCAGGGTATCGGTCCGCGGCGCTTGATCGAGAATCTCCAGCGCGACGGTGCCCTGCCCCGCGATAATTGCCGGGTCCGCAAATGCGTGGAAGTACGCCAGACCGTCGCGCTGAGCGGCAGCCAGTGCGCTCCGATTGCTGTCGTCCCAGGCTTCTCCTTCGACAATAACTTCGGCTTCCCATTTTCTGAGCTTGTCGATTTTTGCCGCCGGCGTGCCGATCGGCACGAAAACCGTCGTCGGCAGCTTTTCGACTGTTCCGGCATAAGCAACGCCCAATCCGTGATTTCCGCCCGACGCGGTTACCAGGCCCCGCTTCAGGTTCTCAGCGGGCAGCGTTTTCAGTTTGTTGATAGCTCCGCGCGCCTTGAAGGAGCCGGTCACCTGAAGGCACTCCAGCTTGAGCGTGAGCGACTCGGCTATCCGCGAGAACTCGCGGCACGGCTTGCAGGAAATGAGCGGTGTTCTTCGTACGTACGGACCGATCCGTTCCGCGGCCTCGCGAATATCGCGGACCGACGGCACTTCCGTGTGAGGCATCGCTTAAACCTCGATAAACTCAGAAAAAATACTCCCAGTGTGCGTTCTAAATGACGATCCGAACCGATCGGCAATGCAACCGATGTGATAATCCGATGGTTTCGCCGTTAGCGACTTGGTGGTGGAAATCGTGGTGGACGACGTTCCAGCAGGGCCGCGACGCCTTCCTTGTAATCGGGCTTCTTCATGAATTCGCCGATCAGGCGCTTCGAGTCCTCGATTGCATCGCCGACATCGCCACGGAGCAGCTCCGTATAGAGCTGTCGTTTCGCAATGGCGGCGGACGCGGGCGAGACACCGCTGGCAATTGAAGATGCGATTTTGTAGACGGCCGGTAAGAACTGGTCGCCGCGCGGAAAAACGCCGTTAAGGTACCCCATCTGCAGCAGTTCTTCGGCAAGAACAATCCGTCCCGTGATCAGGAGGTCGGCTGCATGCGTGACGCCGATGAGCCGCGGGAGAATCCACGCTAGTCCGTACTCGGCGGGCAGGCCGAGCCGCGGCGCCGCGGTCGTGAACTTAATTCCCTCCGCCGCGTACCGGAGATCGCTGAAGCTCGCCAGCGCCGTCGCAATCCCCGCGCAGGCGCCGTTGATGGCAGCGATAATCGGCAGACGCATGCCCCATTGCCAAACCAGATCGTGATTGAACTGGGGATGCACGCCGTGACCAGGGGTTGCCATCTCCGACGTGTGCAGGGTATCGCCATACGTTTGGTCGGTTTCCTTGTAGAAATCCAGCGCCTTAGTGTCGGCGCCGACGCAGAACTGATCGCCGCTACCCGTCAGCACGACAACGCGCACGGCTGGGTCACTGTCGAGAGTCGCCATGATCCAACGGAGTTCGGCGTTCATGCGTCCGCTCCAGGAATTTCCCCGGCCCGGTCGATGAAGCCAGACAGTAGCAACACCGTCGTCGGCTATTTCGTACCTGGTGACCTTTAGTTCCATACGCGAACTTCCCCTTAGTTAACTCAGCGCCCCGTGAACTTCGGTGCGCGCTTTTGCTGGAAGGCGCTGATTCCTTCTTTGTAGTCCGCGGTCTTTCCCGCCGCGCCTTGCGCTTGCGCTTCGAGGTGCAGGACCGCGACCAGTCCCAGCGCCTCCTCGTCAATTCTCCGCAGCAGGCGTTTGGATTCCATGAATGCCGCCGTCGGTCCCTTGGCGACCTGCGATGCGACCGAGCGCGCGTGCGCGACGAGCTTCTCCTTCGGCATGCTGTGGTTTACCAGACCCCACGCGGCGGCTTCGGCGCCCGAAAGCAGGCGGCCGGTGTAAATGAGTTCCAGCGCGCGATGAGCGCCGATGCGTGAGGCGAAGAACGAGTGACCGCCCGAGTCGAGCACGGCGCCGATTCTCGCAAAGGGCGAGCCGATTTTCGCATCGTCGGCGATATAGACCATATCGCACGCCAGCGCCATCCCAAGTCCGACGCCAAGGCAGGCGCCGTGCACCGCCGCGAACGTCGGCACCGGAAATGCAACAATCTGCCTGATAAGCGGGTTGAAGATGTTCTCCAGGATCGCTTCGGCGTCTTCGTTCCCGGGGTCGGCGTCTGCCAGGTCGCGCCCGGCGCAAAAGCCCGCGCCCTCGCCGCGGAGGAGCAGCGCGCGCACGCCCTGGCGCTCAGCGCGGTCCAGCGTTGCGCCAAACTCGGTCGCCATCGCAGTGTTGACGGCATTCAGTTTGTCGGGACGGTTGAGCACCACCTCGGCGAACGAATCGGTAATCGTCAGATCGACAGCCATGCTGCCTCCTCCTGCGTGAATCCAGCAGTCTCCCGACGATTTATCAGAACACGGGAATAATGTCGTCGGCGGTGATGTCGCCGACGTCAACGCCCTCGATGTCGAGTTCGGGAATGGCGGGAAACTGGATGCCCCATCGTTCGACGAGCTTGCGCACCCGCGCAATCGCGAGACGCCAGTTGTCGGCCTGCTCCTCGTAGCTCAGGATTCCAAGGCCGGCTTCGCGAGCGACCCGCAGCAGGATCCGATGATTGTGCAGGAAGTATTCCGGCAGATCCCAAAATTGATCGGGCGGCTCCCACAGGACCATCGACAGGAACACGAAGCCCGCCCGCAACTGCTTGGTCACGAACGAACGGTGCTCATCGGTGAGGCCGGGCCACTCCTTCTCGAGCAGATTGATGCAGATTTGCAGATGGCGCGCCTCGTCGCGGCCGATGCTGCTGAAGATCTCGCGGAACACCGGATGCGTCGTCGCGCGCGACATACCGTGAAACAGCGTGGAGGACGCGACCTCGCCCATCATGAACGAGGTAAAGATGACCGCGAGCGGGTAACGGTCGATCGCGCGATTGTACCCAGCCCAGTAGCGGCCGCCGTTGTGATACAGCCATCCGATATTGTTGAGCGCCACCTGCTGCAGCTCGCTGTTCGGCTTGAAGCCCTGGGGCCCATCGGGCACCAGGCGCTGGATCACGCGCTGGCAGCATTCCTCATGATTGGTCTCGTCACGGACGATCGAGAAGAAGCATTTGCGAACCGGGTCTTCCTCGTGCGTTTCGAAAGTGTGGATCATCGCGCGGGCGAACACCGCCGGACCCGAGGAATCGAAGTTCGAAAGCAGCGCCCACCAGTACATGATCGCGACTTTCTCATCCTCGCTGTACGCTTCGGGCGAGAGTTCGTGCCACGGCATCGAAGCCGGGTTGAAGCCTTCGTGTTTGGCGCGTTCGTAAATCTCCCGGAGCTTGGGGGTCTCGCAGCGCCATTCCATCGGAAAGATGTTGGGTTGCTCGACTTCGGGAGCCGCGATCAGGCCGCCTTTGGGAATGAGAAACTCGCTCATTTCGCGCACCACCTGTTGAATCTTTTTTATCAACCTTTTGGTAGATAAATCAAGAACCCGGGCCGCGGCGCGCCAGGCCTTCGAAGGCGATTCGAAACACGGCCTGCGCAATTCCGCGGGCATCGAGCTCGCCCTCGGGCCGGTACCATTCCGTGATCGAGTTCAGCATCCCGAACAGCAGCCGCGTGGCCAGGCGCGCATCGACGTCGCGCCTAAGCTCACCCGCGCGCTGCGCGCGTAAGACGAACCGCGCCACCAGATGGTCGAATTCACGCCGCCGCTCCACGATGCGCTTTTCCGCGCGGGTATTGCCGCGCACCCGCAGCAGCAGCGCGACCTCCGGCAGCATCCCGACCGTAATTTCGACAGTCCGCAGGATGATGTGTTTGAGGCGATCGACCGAGGCTCCGGTGCGGGCCTCCGGCTCCGCCAGCGCGGCGTGGAGCGCATCGAACGCCCGCCCGGCGCCGCGCGCAAGCAACTCTTCTTTGCTGCGCACGTGGTAGTAGACGCTGGCCTTGGTAATTCCCGCCGCGCGCGCAACATCATCGAGCGAGGCGCCATCGTACCCCCGCTCCAGAAACACGCGGACCGCCACGTCCAGAATGGCGTCGCTATTGTATGGTTTGCGCTCTTTTGCCGACGGTCTCCCCACCCAGGCCTCCGCTGCGGTTCAGTGTGACGCGCTCGGTCCCTGGTTTCCAGCGGTCCTGGTAAAGATCGCCAGGAAAATATCCGGCTTGTGCGAGGGATGCGGGCGTCCTACCTTGGTTGCATAATGAAACCAACGGAGGTCATCCGTCCGGCGCGCAAATCCGATCAGGGAGCGCTGCTCGATCTGATCAGGGCGTACTACCGCTTCGACCGTATCGCGTACGATTCGGTCACGGTTCCGCGCGCATTGGGCACTCTGCTGCGCGATTCCTCCCTGGGCAGAATATGGGTGGCGGAAAAACGCGGCCGGCTGATCGGCTACGCCATCATGACGTTCAACTACGACCTCGAATTTGGCGGCAGCGAAGGGCTCGTCACCGATTTGTACGTGGCCGCGCGATGGCGCAAGCGGGGCATCGGCCGCGGGCTGATCGACGCCGTGCGAGCGTTTTGCCATGAGGCGGGAATCGGCACGATCGAGCTGCAAGTGACCAAAGACAATCGGGCCGCGCGCGCCTTCTACGCTTCGATTGGCTTCCGCGAATTCGATTGGGTCGTGATGGCTCTCAATACCGCACCCAACCTCTCCGCGGCACGAAAGGGTTCAACATGAAATACGGCATCGCCCTTCGCAACATGGGTCCGCAGTCCAATCGCGCGACGTTTCGCGCGTGCGCACGAATCGCGGAAGATGCGGGGTTCGACGCGCTTTTCGTCTCCGACCATCTCTGTATCCCGCCCGATCAGACCGAAGGCTCGGGAGGCCGCTATCTCGATGTGATCGCGGCGCTTGCCTACCTGGCCGGGGCCACCAGCCGTATACGGTTGGGCGTCTCGGTGCTGGTGTTGCCGTATCGGCCGGCGGTATTGACCGCCAAGCAGGTCGCGACGATCCAGGAACTCTCGGATGACAGGATGATCCTGGGCGTAGGGGTCGGATGGATGAAACCGGAGTTCGAGGCGCTTGGAGTCGACATGCGCAAACGCGGCGCGCTAACGACCGAGACGCTGCGCGTGCTGCATCATCTGTTCGGCAATCGCGATGCCCAGAGCTACGACGGCAGGCTGGTGAAATTTCCTGCGTTCGTTTTCGAACCGCATCCGAAGCGACCGCCAATCTGGATCGGTGGGGGCGGCGCCAACGCGATCAAACGCGTAATCGAGTTCGGCGACGGATGGCACCCGATGCAGCGCGCGGCGGAACTTAAACCATTGGTCGAAGATCTGCGATCGCAGATGCGCGCGGCAGGACGTCCCAATCCGGAAATCGTCGTTCGCCGTGGAATAAAACTGGACGATACCGCGGCGGCGCGCGCGAAGCTCGATGCTGAGCGCGATGCCGGCGCGACCTACTTCATTCTCGACCTCGGCCGCTATGCCGACGAACGCGAATTCGGCCGCAGCGTCGAGACCTTCATGGGCAAGGTCGCGCACTAGATGCCGGTCGCAACCTTTCCGTCATTCTGAACGGAGTCTGCCCGTTCGACTTCGCTCGGGGCAGGCTCCGAATCTCCGATGAACTTTTGTCTCGGTGACTTGGTGGTGAAGGGTGTCATCCCGACCGAAATGGAGGGATCGTGCGCCGTACGTGGGAAAGACGAAGACTTGGTGCCGCCTGAGAGAGTTGTGGTTGCGTCGCGCGGACGCGCCGCGATCCCTCCACTCCGGCAGCCTCCGGTCGGGATGACACCAAGCCTCCGGCCATCCATTCTGTCATCCCAACCGAAGTGGAGTACGGGCTCAAGCTGAACGAAATCCGATTTCTTCACATACTCTGAGCGGAGTCCGCGGAGCGAAGAATGACGCTGTGGGCATAGGGGCTGCTAAGGTCCATTCCAACTTGAATCGGCGTGGTGACAGGTCCCCACACATTGCGCGTGCGACGATTCAGATCACTTTGTCGCGTTTGAGCGATTCCAGTTCTGCGGCGCTCAGGCCGAGCAGGTCGCCGTATACGCGTGAGTTGTCGTAGCCTACGCCGACCGAGCCGCGGGTAATTTTGCCCGGCGTCAGCGAGAACCGGGGCGCTATTCCGATGCCCTTTACCCTGCCCGCCTGCACGTCTTCCCATTCGACGTGCATTTCGCGCGCGCGATATTGCGGGTCTTCGGCCATGTCCTTGCTCGACATGATGGGCGAGCACGGTACCTTGCCTTGCGCCATTTGATGGACCACGTCGGCGACGGTCCGTTCCGCGATCCATCCGCGGAGAATCGCATCGAATTCGATTCCCTCGATCGACTCCAGATTAGTGCGCGCGCTCTGCCATTTCGGTTCTTCAGGGTCGAGGCCAATCACCCGGAGCAGACGGTCGTAGACGTCGCCGAGCGCGCCCATCACGATCCATCCGTCGGCAGCCTGAAAGGTGTCGAGCGGCTGAAACCCCTGCGCGCGATTTCCCGACCGCTCGCGCACGACCCCTTCTTGAAAATATTCGAGCATCGTTCCGCCCATCGTCTTGTGAATCGCCTCGTATTGCGCGACGTCGATCGATTGCCCCTTGCCCGCGGAGCGTGCGTAGGTGAGGCCCGCCAGCGACGACCACAGCGTGAACATGGCAGTCATGTAATCACCCACCCACGGCGCCGCGCGCGTGGGCGGAGTCGGATCGGGAAACCCGGTCTGATACATCATGCCGCCCACGGCCTGACCCACGACGTCATAAGATGCGCGCTGCACGTAGTCAGGATCGCCGGTTTGGCCGAATCCGCTCACATGGGTGATGACCAGCTTGGGATTGACCTTCCATATCGCGGCGTCATCTAGGCCCCATTTCGGGTAGGTGCCGGGCTTCGAGCTTTCCATCCAGATGTCGGCGCGCGCGACAAGCTCGAGCAGGATTTCGCGCCCCCGCGGCTTCGAGAGATCGAGGGTGACGCAAAAAACATTGCGCCGTTCCTGCACCCAGGTCGTGGCGACCGGCGCGCTGCCATCTCGTGTCTTGAGCCTGATACCGATATTGCGCCATCCGTTGTCACCGACGACGGGACGCTCGATCTGGATCACCTCGGCGCCCATTTCCGCCGCCAGTTC
>Ga0074044_10001979_pt1 | contig 18071 bp, 14 predicted proteins | sample BogForMeECP23OM1_FD_94443 | JGI IMG/M metagenome (GOLD analysis project Ga0074044, IMG submission 94443) | Bog forest soil microbial communities from Calvert Island, British Columbia, Canada - Bog Forest MetaG ECP23OM1 | ecosystem: Environmental > Terrestrial > Soil > Wetlands ...
GCATCCAAGGCGGAATTGTCGAAGATGAGGCCGATTCCGCCGTTATACAGCCCTCTTCCGCCGTTGCGATTATTCCCAAAGGCGGATGCTTGCGCGAACGGGGAAGCGGCGCCGTTGAGCTGGCTGCCGTTGATCAGAAAGCCGTCATTAGCGCGTTCGTTGAGGTCGTCTTCCGGCGTCTCCGCTTTCGTGGCGCCGGGGTTTGGCCCGGCACTGGCAGTGCCCGCGGAGATTTCTGCTTTCGTAGCGCCGGGCTTTAGCCCGGCATTCGGGGGTGCCGGGCTAAAGCCCGGCGCTACCTCTGCTCCGGCCTGCGTGCCCACAATGTGCGTGCCGGTTAACGGTTTGATTTGGACCTTGATTTGATCGAGTGACAGCAGCTTTAATTCCCATTTTCCGGGCGGCACATTTGGACCGATTGCCACCTCCTGCTTGATCGTCGTAAAACCTGTCATCTCGACTTCGATCGTCCATTTTCCATCCGGCAAATCAGGAAACGAATAGAGACCCTGCTGATCTGTGATAGTGACGAGCTTTTTACCGCCTTGTGCGGCCGTTACCGTCGCACCAGGAGCCGGCAGGCCGCCGAAGGTGACTTGTCCGTGGTGCTCCGAAGCCGCCGCCACACCGGAGAGTGCGAGCGCCGCAAGGGCGATCACCACTTGGATAATTCGATGCATTCAGGCCCTAATTCTCCGTCTTCTCCACGTGGTCGATGACGACAGGATTCCCCATTTAGGATTGCGCAGAGCAAAGCTCTGCGTTCTCGCGCCGCAGAGCTTTGCTCTGCGCAATCCCTATCGCGGAATGGGGCACCATCAAAATCGGCATTTGGGTTGCCGCCAAACCCCAAACCCCTGCCTTCAGTTCTCCGTCGGAGTCTTCTCCACGTGGTCGATGACCAGTTGCTCCACCTTAGCCTTGCGCGGTTCCAGCTTGAGGCCGAGTTTTTTCACCGAGGCATAGACGGTCGACCCCATGCCACCCGGATCGGATGCCTCCGATGCTGGCGAGGCGTTCGTACCGCTCCCGCCGCCACCACCGCCGGGGCCCATCGGCCCCATGCCTTGCGAGCGCGCCATCGCCATTAAATCGGCCATGGCAAACTCCATGGTCACCTCATAGCTCCCCTTGAGGCCGGTCTGGTCCACCACTTGCTTGCCGCCTCCTCCGCCCATCTGAAACATGCCCGTCAACTGTTCGGCAAGCCCGGGCATGGTTACGTTGCTGGATTCCATAATCATGGCCCGGGTCTCGGGATCGAGTCTCGTCTTCACAATGCCCTTGGCGCCCCTGTTGATGGTCATGGAGTTGTCGGGATATCTGGTTATGCGCACCGGCCCCTCGGGACTGTCCATCTTCATCTCACCCGGTTTTAGGGGAGCGTTCTCGTCAATCGGCGCAGGGGGTGCAGGCGATTCCTTCAGCTTGGGCCCGTCCTTGCCCACCACCAGCGCCAGCACCGGGCGCTCCTGCGTGTCGCGATGAACGGCCAGCTTGAACCTTTCCGCCAGCAGCGCCTGAAGGAATTTCGGGGCGTCGTCTTTGGAAGCTCCGTCCGGCATCTTGGCCACAATATCGAATCGCTCCGTGGCGAGAAATGGGGGGCCAGTGATCTGATACGCCTTCACGTCATAGGCGAGGGCAATCAGATCTCTGAGCAGCATGAAATTATATTCGGCTTGCGAAAGAGAGACATGCGGGCCGAATCTTGGCATCCTTCCGGCTTGAATCTCCGCCGCCATCTTCGCCCGGTCCAGGGGAGGCGAGGGCTTTACGGTAGCCACTTCAAAACCGGTGTTGGGCGTCTGCGCCAAAGCCGCAACGGCGGCGAGAATAAGACCGAGAGCGATAGTAAGAGTAATTCGCGTCTTCATAGGAGTCTCCAATTAAGGGCCGCCGAGGAAGGCCAGCTGCGCCTACCTCCGCGCTATCCACTGCGATGAAGGTCTTCAATGATTCGCTGTATCATGATTGTGAGCAAGTGTAGCGCGGAGTTGTGCGCCTTCCAGCACTACTCCGCGGCTCTTCTCACGCCTCCGCGCGTTCCACCAGCAACTGCGTAGCGAGGGGAAACGCCAGCGCGACAAGGGTCCAGCCCAGGTACGCCCCCGCGTGGGATGGTCCTGAACCGGTGCCAATCGATTTGGATGCATGACCCATAAATTCCATGATGCTGGGCACATGAATGTGCCAGTAACGCTGCACAGCCGCAGGCAGCAGGATGTGAATAAACATTATTCCAATGCTGTAACTAAGTCCCTGCCCGCGGCTCCGTGCCACAACGGTCAGAAAATAAGCCAAACCGTAGATCGCGGCTCCACCAATGGTGATGGGAAGCGCCGCCGCCAAGATTCGCCAAGTGTAGACATAGCCGGAAAACCAAGCCAGGGTTCCCAAGGTCGCTCCCACGACCACAAAGGCTGCCACGGCCATTTCGCAGACTCCCGCCGCCCACCCTATCCACACCCAATACCAGCGGCGACGAGGACGAGAGAGAAGAAACTCCGCTGTCCCTTTTTGGAATTCTTCGCCCAGGCTGGCCGAGCCCAGCGCCAATGCCCATATGGTGGTGAGCAGCGATCCGTAAGCCCCCAGCACAAATTCCGTGGTTCTCGACCATAGTTGGGGGATGTCCTTCCACAGCAGTGGGTTCACGTTTTTTCCCCCTGTCTTGACCATAATGAGGGTAAAGAAAAGGCCCATGGCGGCATAGGTTACAAGACAGGCGATGAAACGGAAGCGGTTTTCGCGCCAACATTTCCAGAAGTACATGACTCCTCCTTCCGAACCAGTTCGAGGAAAATTTCGCGCAAGCCGAGGGGAGAAACCTCCGTCACCGTTGCGCCCTGGTTGCGCAGGCCGGCGGCGAAGGCCTCAGCATTCTGCCGGAGCACGTATTTGCAAAAATCCCCGCTGGCACTCACGGAAACCATGTCGGCGGTTTTGGCATGGGGCAGGGCAGCGCCGGCAGCGGTGATCAGCCGGTACTGGCTTTTGATGTCGTCCAGGCGCGCTTCCAGCAGCAGTTTGCCGTGGTCAATCACGCCCACCAATTCGGCAACGCGCTCCATATCCGCCAATTGGTGGGAAGAAATCAGCACCGTGCGGCCATCGCTCGCCAGGTCTTCCACCAGGACGCGCTGGAATTCGTCCACGGCTACGGGATCAAGCCCCGAGGCGGGCTCGTCGAGAATCAGCAAATCCGCCTTCTGCGCCAGTGCCAGCAGCAGGCAGACTTTCGTCCGGTTGCCCAGCGAGAGCTTGGCAAACGGGCGGTCCATGGGGATTTCGAACGAGCGCGCATACTTCGCCACCGCGTCGTCGGACCATCGTGGGTAAAAGCCCCGTGTGAAGCGCACCAGCTCCCGCGCCGTGAGCGTGCCATATAAGACTTTGGTTTCGCTCACGTAGGCAGTGCGCTCGAGGATCGCCACCTGCCCTGGGCCGAGGGGAAATCCCAAGACGGTGCCTCCACCTGCCGTGGGCCGCGCCAGTCCCAGCAGCATCTTGAGGGTGGATGTCTTGCCCGCGCCGTTGCGCCCCAGGAAGCCGTAAATGGCGGCGCGCGGGACGTTCAGGCTGAGCTCATCCACAGCCTTTAACTCGGAATAGGCTTTCACCAGCTTATCGGTTTGAATTGCCAATTCGCTCATTGCCGACCTCCAGTGCCTCCAACTCCTGCTGCACCAGGTTTACGATTTCCCGCGGATCGAGCCGTAGTTGTGTGCCCTCAACCGCAATCTGCCGGGCGTAGGGGCGAAGGCGGCGGACTTTTTCCGATTTCAACAGGCCCGCCGGGTTCTCAGCAACATAGGTGCGCCCACCCGGAACGGTACGGAGCAACCCATCTCTCTCCAGGTTCTGGTAAGCGCGCGCCGCGGTGTTGGGATTAACGCGCAAGTCGGCGGCCACCCGGCGCACCGAGGGCAGCGCCTCTCCGGGTTTCAGGGCGCCTGAGGCGATGTAATGCTTCACCTGGTTTTCAATCTGCAGGTAGATGGGGACCCCCGAGGATGGATTGATGTGCAGGAGCATTCTGTATTAATACACTAATGCAGTTAAAGTGTCAAGAGTGTTTTTGCAGGCATTTTCCGCCGGCGTGTCTGACAGGGAGGGAGCAGAGTATCCAAGTGAGAGCCATCGGTTTGCGCAGAGCAAAGCTCTGCGTTCTCGCGCCGCAGAGCTTTGCTCTGCGCAATCCCTATCGCAATCCCTATCGCGGAATGGGGCACCATCAAAATCGGTATTTGGGTTGCCGCCTAACCCCAAACCCCTGCCCTTAGTTCTCCGTCGGAGTCTTCTCCACGTGGTCGATGACCAGTTGCTCCACCTTAGCCTTGCGCGGTTCCAGTTTGAGGCCGAGTTTTTTCACCGAGGCGAAAACCGTCGAGCCTCCTCCTGGATCGGATGCCGCGGCGGCCGGTGAGGCGCCCGCAGCTCCGCCGCCTGCCGGGGGCATCGGCGCGTTCATCCCTTGCGAACGCGCCATCGCCATAATATCCGCGAGGGAAATATCCACGGCCACCTGATAGTTGCCCTTGAGGTCAGTCATGTCCACCACCTGCCGGCCGCCTCCGCCGCCCATCTGAAGAATTCTTGTCAACATGTCGGCAAAGCCTGCCATGGTAACCTTGCTGGATTCCAGGCTTATCGTCTGGGCCTCCGCGTCCATTCTCTGCGTAATGGTGCCCTTGGCGCCCATGTTGATGGTATTCGAGCCGTCGGCATTCCTGGTTATGCGCATGGGCCCTTCGGCAGTGTCGATCTTGGTCTCGCCGGGTTTCAACGGAGCGTTCTCGTCGATTGGTTCAGTGGTTGCGGGTGATTCCTTCAGCTTTGGCCCGTCCTTGCCGACCACCAGTGCGAGCACCGGCTGCTCCTGGTTGTCACGATGAGCTGCCAGCTTGAACCGTTCTTCCAATAACGCTTCCAACATTTTTGGGGCATCATCCTTGGAAGCTCCGTCGGGCATCTTCGCCACAATGTCGAATCGCTCCGTGGCGAGCCATGCCGGACCATTGATCTGATAGGTCTTCATCTGGTACGCGGTGGCGATCAAATCTTTGAGCGGCATGTAGATATACTCAGCTTGCGAGGCACTGACATGCGGGCCTAATCTCGGCATCTTTCCGGCCTGCACCTGCTCCCTCAACTTCGCCATGTCCAGGGGAGGTGAGGGCTTCACCGTAGCCACTTCGAAAGTAAGATTGCTGGGGGCCGTCTGCGCAAAGATGGCGCCGCCGGTAGGAAGCAGCCCGACAGCGAAGATAAGCCCAAAGATTCTTCGCATCTTCATAGGAATCTCCTGTTGCTGAAATCCGGTTCTTGTACGACACTCTCGATCCGGATTGAGAACGAGCCTTGTCCGGAGATTGACACCCTAACTCAAAACACCCCGGCCAACAGTGGTTCAGGGGCATGGTCATCTATAAGACGTTCGTCCTCTCCTTTCATTTTAACGTCTTTGAATTATTTCCGCCCGGTTTGCTCAATCCTTTCCGGCGGCGCTAGTTCTCCGAGGGCTGCTCGATATGATCGATGAAGATGACGTCCACCGGCCCTTTGGTGGGTTCCAACTTCAATCCCAGTTGTTTCTCCAGGGCCTGAACAAGTGATGGCCCGGTTTGTTCGGTGGGGGGAGGAAGGTTGGCAATGTCCACCTTGCCGCTGTCCTGCGCGTCGAACATCGAGGCTGCGCGATGCGTATGCTCGTATTCGAGTTTAAGGAAATAGGTATCTTTGAGCCCGGTTTCGTCGATCACCGGGCGGCTCATCTCCGGCAACCCGGAGAGGAGAACCGCCAGATCCCCCATCGACATGTAATTTGCCATGCAGGCCCATCCCAGCCTAGGCACGCAGGGCTTGCCCCGGGGCGGCTGGTTGGGCGTTAACAATGATGGGTAGGAATCGCCGGGCATCATTCTCTGGTCCAGGAACTTCGGGCCGCCCGCCGCGGCGACCAAGGCATAAGCAGGAAGTTCCTTGGTCGCGTGACTGACTTTCAACTTAAATCGATCCGCCAGCATCGACCGAAGCATCAATCTCAACTGGCCCCCCAACTGCTCAGGGTGCTGCCGGAATTGTTCCGCCAGCGAGTCCTCGAACTTCGCGTCTACGTCGTAATATTTGGAGTTGATCCAGCCCGGCCCTCCCACGACCTGATCATCTCGCAGGGGAAATGCGAACCGGCTAACACTCGACCCGTACGCAATCTTGATGAAGAACTTTGCGTTCTTGGTGGTAGCGGTAAATCGGTTCGGGCTGTACTTGGTGGAAATGATGCCGGAACGGTTCGGCTTGATTGACACAACGTCGAAGGATGGCAATCCCGCATCGGGTGTCGGCGGCGATTGCGCGCGGACCGGCTGGGCGTTCATGAGACAAAACAGCAAATGTCCGGCAACGGCTACGATGCCGGTTGCAGCCAACAGTAGCTTCCTGCCGAAACTGAGCTTGTTTGCCATGTGCTGCGCCATAATGCGGTTAGTCCCTTTCTGAAAATCTGTCGACTGGCCTGAAGGGGACGGGGCTTTGAGATGACATCAAATCGCTTTGCTCCCCCTCTTTGCGCCTTAGCGCCTTGGCATGAGAAGGTTTTCTTGCTTTTTCCCCAAGGCAAAACATCCTCACGCCAAGGCGCTAAGGCACCTCAAAAACCGGCCTAACCCTAACACTGGTCACTTCGTTGTCGTCACGAAGCAAGAAACCTAATTGCGGGCGAACCCGCTTTGGAGTGCGGTAGCAGCAGCTACCGTTTTCATCCTCCGCCCCCTGCGTCTTTGCCGTATGCACCGAAGGCGGAAAGCGGTAGCTGCTGCTACCGCAGTCCAAAGCGCTTCGCGCATGTGCACATGTAAGGCGCGCAAAGTGAACCTCGTTGGGCCTAATTTTCCGATGGCTTCTCGACATGATCGATGATGAATACCGGCACCGTACCCGTTTGCTTCATCAATTTCAGACCCAGTTGATTCCTCAATGCCGCGGTAAACGTCGGCCCCCATACGTCAGAATCGGTACCCGGCCCACCTGAGTCTTTAACGAACTCGATATTCACATCAAACTTTCCGCTAAGCCCTGTTTGATCCAATACCGGGAGGTGTTCCCTGCCTCCAACAAAACCCGCAGCCCCACCCACATAGGTTGCAATCTCCACCATGGTCACGTCCAACATTCTCTCATGCAATTGACCGTTTGCTAGCCACCCAGCCTGCCCGCAGTAAGGCGGAGGCGTGGTGCCGGAGTCGCTGAGCTCGGGCTTATCCGGTTTATCGGAACACGGCACGTTGTCCGGATGCGGCCGGAGCTGTGGCCCCAGCTTGCCTGGCTTGTCCAGAACCAGCGCGTAAACCGGGCGCTGCCGGGTTTCGGTGTGAATCGCCAGCTTGAAGCGCTCCTCGAGCAGAGACTGCATCATCAGGCGAAGCTGGTCTTTGGTCGGATTGCCTTCCGCGCGCGCCTCGATATCGAATTGATCGGTCTCGGCCCACCTCGGCAAATGGGCCATCAGCGGCTGATATTGGCTGGTGTCAAGAATCTTGTACGCGAAGGCGATGTAATTGAGTAGCCGGGCGTTCGCCGAAAACAACCCTCTCTTGGGAGGGGGGGCATCGAAAGGACTCAGGAAATCCGTTCCTCTCGTCGATGCGTCGGGTGGGCTCAGCCTTACGGAGGCAACTTCAAACTTCATCTTGCCACCCGCCGCCGTCTCCCACTGTGGTACCGCGGGCGATTGCGCCCGGATTTGCGGTGCGTTTACGAGGCCGAACACCACCGGTCCGGCGATGAGTGCTATGCCGATCCCAGTCAGCAGCAGCTTTCGGCCAAAGCTGAGCTTGTCCGCCGCGCGTTGGGTCATGATGCGAACAATTCGCGCCTTCAGTTCAGCGCCGGTAATTCCCGCCACGCAGGCCAGCGGAGATTCCAGGCAGAACTGGCAAGTCTTCAGGATGCTTTCCGCATAAACGTGCGGTTCGCCGCCGAGTTGCAGAACCTCTTCGTCGCAGGCGTGTTCGCGCTCCTCCACCAGCCGTGTGCCCAGCCACCAGACCAGCGGGTGAAACCAGAAGATGGCTTCCACCACCATGTGGATGGCCGCGGCCAGATTATCGTGGCGGCGCACGTGCCACACTTCATGGGCCAGAATGGCCTCCAGGTGAGCATCTTGTAAATGTTCGGAGATCCCCGCCGGCCAAACCAAGGCGGGCCGCACGATGCCGAAAATGCCCGGCTCCAGCGATGTGGGCGACAGTACTAGGTCAATGGGTTTCTGCACTCCGGCCCGGTGCTCCACGCGGCGCAAGGCTTGCACTTCGCGTCCATCCGGCAAGGGTTCTGCTGCGTGGAGGGCTTCCGCGATCCGCCGCCAACGCCGCCACCATCCCGCAAGGACCAGGAGAAAGCCACTAAGCCACGCGGCCGCACAGATAGGAGGAACCGCTGGGAGCAACCTGTAGCGCCAGTCCGCGCGCAATTCGGGTGGCAGCCGCCTTTCCTGCGCGTGCGGGCCCTTGGTGAAGGGCTGGCTGACTTCCTCCACCGTTAGGAACAAGCCAGGTTCCGTTGGCTTAATAACGCGCGGTCTGGCCAGATGCGTGCCGAGGGCAATCAGCAACGAAAAGGGAATCAGAAATTTCACCGACGCCGCCAGCCAAAGCCCATAGCGCGCCCGCGCATGGTTCTTGCGCAAGATCAGCGTCAGCAATCCCGCGATGAAAAGGCACAGCGTCGACTGCCACAGGTGATTACCCATCGCCGGGGCGATGGCCGCCCCTATTGCAGACAAGACTTTTGAGATCATGACTTGTCCTTTCGCACCGTGCCAAAACAGCCGGATCAGCAACCCCGGTTCAGACCACCCCGTCGCTCAGCGCGCCACCCCTCCTCATCTGAGGAGGGGAGCCTTTTTCGAACTCCCCTCCTGATTCAGGAGGGGTGGCGCGCTGAGCGACGGGGTGGTTACGACGGCCTTTCCAGCTTGCGCAGAGTTTTCTCAGCTTCCATCACGTCCGCGAGCGTGAGCTTGCCTGATTCAATCAGGCGCGCCATCACAGGCTGAGTGCGCCCGCCGAATAACGCCAGCAGATCGTCAATCAGGCGGCGCTGCGCGGCGTCGCGGGAGATTGCCGCTTCGAAAATGTGAAAATTCCCGACTTTCTTGACGCGGCGCAGGGCCTTCTTCCCTTCCAGACGGTAAACGGTGGTCTGGATGGTGGTGTAGGCGGGCCGTTTCTTTTCGGGAAAGGCCTCTTGAATTTCGCGAATGGAGGCCTGGCCGCGCGTCCACAGCGTCTCCATGATCTGAAGTTCGAGCCGGGTGAGTTTGGGTCCGGTCATGTGCCCCCTACTATGTACGCTTGCTATGCTACTACACGTATAGGCGATGTCAAGTCTTTTTTGCGGCGCCTCGGGCGGGCGGGCGCGGACCCCGCAAAGCGCGGGTCGGTGGCAGCCCGCCGTTAATTCTCCGAAGGCTGTGCGACATGATCGATGATGAGGATCTCCACGGGGCCTTTGGTGGATTCCAGCTTCAGCCCAAGCTGTTCTTGAACCGCCGTGAAAATCGAAGGCCCGGAAGTATCGGGCGGGGGCGCGTTGTCAGGCGCTGGGCCGCCGCCTGGCGGGCCCTGAAACATCCCTCCCGAGCTTTGGTCTGGCGTCCACTTCAGCGTGAGATCATAGATGCCCTTCAGCCCGGTTTGGTCCAGAACCGTGCGGCCCAGTTGCTGCGACAACTGTTGCACCAGAAACGTTATGGGAACCCCTTGCCCTGTTAGCTGGCCCGGCCCCATGGTCATCATGCCCGCGCCTCCGACGGGGCGGCCGTCAGGTCTTTTGATTCCGTTGGGGTAAGTGTCGCCGGGCTTTGCCTCCGGAACTTTGGGACCACCCTTCGCAACCACCAGCGCATAAATGGGAAGTTCCTTTGACGTGTGACTCACCTTCAGCGCGAATCGGTCCGCGAGCAGCGACTGAATCAACAATCCCAATTTCCCCCGGCGCTGGTCGGGAGGAAGTTTCGCCAGTTGTTCGGCAAACGCATCCGGCTCCTTCGCGTCAATGTCGAATCGATCGGAGCTGATCCAGCTTGGTCCTCCCGTAACCTGAAAGTCTCTTACGTTGTATGCCAGGCCAATGAGTTGTTTTACCGTCACGCCGTTGGCGTTGAACCTGCCGGGCTGAAACCTGATCCCGATGCGATTGTCGCCGGAGCGATTCGGCTTGATGGAGGCAACCTCGAAGGTGAGCGGGGCGGCAGTAAGCGTGGTGGGCGATTGGCCGCGAACCTGTGGGGCATTGAAGAGACCGAATACTAAACACGCGCCAACGGCGGCGATGCCTACAGCCGCCAATGCCAGTTTTCTGCTCAAGCCCAGCTTTGCTTCCCAGCGCTGCTTCATCATAAGTAAAATCCTCTCTGGAAATTTATCCGGTCACCTGAACGCCGCAGGTCGATGATACCAAATCGTTTGCTTTGCGTCTTTGCGCCTTTGCGTGAGAATGTATTCCCATACCTCAAGAGCAAAACAGCCTCATCCGTCAGCCGACGGACCAAGGCGCAAAGAATTTCAAGAACCAGGATTTCACCACAGAGGTCACAGAGACCACAGAGAAAAGCGCCTCGGGTTGCACGGGTGGAAATTTCGAATGCCCAATCATTAACTCCCAGTGTCTTACTCCGTTTTCTCTCTGTGCTCTCTGTGACCTCTGTGGTGAAACCTTAGCCTTTTCCACCAATCCCCAACCCCTAATCCCTAGCCCCTGTCCTTCTAATTCCCCGAAGGCCTTTCGATATGGTCGATGACGAGGAATTCCACCGGCCCTTTCGTGGGCTTAAGCTTTAATCCGAGCTGTTGCTGAAGCGCCGTAAAGAGGGAGGGCCCGGAAGGTCCGAGCGGAGGGGCCATGCCCATTCCCGCATTGCCGCTTTGGGGCTGCTCTCGCCCATATTGGAGTTTAATGTAATAACCGCCCTGGAGCCCCGTTTCATCTATTACCGGGCGGTCGTTTTGCAATTGCCCTGAGAGCATATATGCCATTTGGGCCATTGACATGTAATTTTGGACGCAAGACATCCCCGTTGGGCAAGGCGGGCGGGGTGGGGGTGGCAGGGCCGTGTAATCGGGTAGCGCAAATGTCGTGTGCAAGAACTTGGGGCCGCCCTTCGCAACAACCAGGGCATAAACGGGAAGTTCTTTTGTCTCACGCCTCAGCTTCAACTTGAATCGATCCGCAAGCAGCGACTGAAGCATCAAAATCATTTGCTGCCGATAACCGCAACGACCATAAGAAAACGCCCTGCCACAGTCTTTCCCAAATTTCTCGGCGACCGAGTCCTCCACTTTCGCGTCAATGTCGTATCCATCGTATCCGAATTCTTCGCCACGGACCCATCTCGGCCCTCCCACGAGTTCATTAGATCTTAGAAGAGTAAAACCAAATTCGCCCATGTCATGCCCGTACGCAAACCTAATGATCATTTCCATTACCATGTTTCTTACGGTAAGCCTGTTCGGCAGGATGTGCCACCCAGAATTCTCCCCGGAATGACACAGCTTAACGGACACAACTTCGAAGGATGGCAGGGGCGTACTGGCCGCTGGCGCCGATTGCGCACGGATTGGTGGGGCGCTGACCAGAGCCAAGGCGACAGCCAACAGCGTCGCCCTCCATAGGTATCTGCACGGCATTGCTGCACTGTCTGACCGTATTACTGACAAGTATCGAGGGGCCATGACTTGTTTTCTCTTTCTGTCCTCTGCGGTCTGGAAAAGATTTCTCACAGAGGGCACGGAGATCCTTTGTGCCCTCTCTGAGAAATTCTTTGAAGCACGGAGGACACAGAGAGCCTCGTTTACCGAACGATCTTAGACCCGTTTTCTTGCAAAATACATCTTGTGGGGGCGGCCTCGTGCCTGCCCTCACCGTCGGCAGGGCCGACGCTAGGGTACCCACAAGGGATACCCCTGCGGTTGTGGTGGGCACCACGAGGGGTGCCTCTACGCCCCGCCGCTAATTCTCCGAAGGCCTCTCGAAATGACCGATGACGAGGATATCCACCGGGCCCTTTGTCGATTCCAGCCTCAGTTGGTCCCCCATTGACAACCCAAAGCCGCCCCGATAAAACGGGGCGCTACACTTGCTCTTCAAAGGCCATGCTTACAGCCCCGCAGGCGAGTACAATGGCAGGGACCCCGAGGTCTTCGCTTGAAGATGAGTCTGTTGTCACAACCGGTGAAGGTCGTCCGCATTCTTGGCGCGCTAGGGATCGTCGGCGGAATCACGTTATTCTATTACCGCGCCATCAGCGTCAATAACGTGACGGTGGCGCTCTCGTTTCTGCTGGCGGTGCTGGCGATTGCCACGAGTTGGGGACTGATTGAAGCGCTGGTGGCTTCGGTGGCCGGCATGCTCTGCTTCAATTTCTTCTTTCTCCCTCCCATCGGCGCGCTCACCATTGCGGACCCCCAGAACTGGGTGGCGCTTTTTGCCTTTGTCGTGACCGCGATAATCGCCAGCCATCTTTCCGCCAAGGCACGAATGCAGGCGCTGGAATCAACGCATCGCCAGCACGAAATCGAACGGCTTTACACCTTGAGCCGGAATTTGCTGCTTCTGGAAGTCAATGGCCGCATGGCCCAGGGGATTACGAATTTAATTGCCCAGGTGTTTGAATTGCCGGGGCTGGCATTTTATGACCGCGCCAGCGACCGGGTCCACCGGGCCGGTCCGCAGGACATTCCTGTGGAGGGCGGCAAACTGCGCGACACCGCCTTGCAAGGCACGGTTTATCACGATGCCACAACAAATACCACGGCCATTCCCATCAGCCTGGGAGGCCAGCCGATGGGGAGTTTGGGATTTCAAGATCCCCAGGTGTCGGAGACGGCGTTGCACGCCATCGCCAACCTTACGGCCATCACCTTGGAGCGCGCCCACGCGCAGGACGTTGCCACCCGGGCCGAAGCCGCCCGGCAGAGCGAGGAGTTGAAGTCTACGATGCTCGATGCCCTGGCGCACGAGTTCAAAACGCCCCTCACCCCGATCAAGGCGGCGGTGACCTCCATGTTGTCGGACAGCGACATGAATCCGACCCGCCAGGAGCTGCTGCGCATTGTTGACGAGGAGACCGACCGGCTGAACTCCATGCTCACCGAGGCCATCCAAATGTCACGCATCGAAGCGGGCCAACTCCAGTTGCACCGGAGCCCGCAAGCTTTGAGAAAGATCGTCCAAACGCAATTGGAGAGGCTGGGAGAAAGTCTGGAAGGCCGCAAAGTGACCTTGGAGGTTCCCGAAAGTTTGCCCCGGGTAAGTGTCGACCCGGAATTCATCGGGATCGTGATCTGGCAGTTGTTAAGCAATGCTTTGAGGTACACACCGCCGGGCAGCCCCGTTACCCTCCGCGCCAGCGCGGGAGAGAAGGAAGTCATCGTAAGCATTGAGGACTGCGGGCCGGGGATTTCCGAACAGGAACAGCGGAAAGTGTTTGATAAGTTTTTCCGAGGCAAAGATCAGCGGGAGAGGATACCGGGTACGGGCATGGGCCTCACCATTGCCAGGGAAATTGTGCGCGCCCACCACGGCCGGATCTGGGTGGAGAGCGAACCCGGAAAAGGGGCAAGATTCTCATTCTCGGTCCCCCGCTCTCCCCGGGAGTCGTTACTGTGACCAACGCCAGAATTTTGGTTGTCGATGATGAGCCGCAAATCCGCCGGGTGATGCGCACGACGCTGGTGGCGCGCGGATATATGGTCAGCACCGCGCGCAACGGCGAAGAGGCTTTGCAGAAAGTTCGAGATGAGCGCTTCGACCTGGTGCTTCTCGATATCAATATGCCGGGAATCGGCGGCATGGAAGCTTGCCGCATCATTCGCTCCCAGGGCGACATTCCCATTGTGATTCTTTCCATTCGCAATGCGGAAAAGGAGAAAGTTGAAGCCCTCGATGCCGGCGCGGACGACTACGTGACCAAACCCTTCAGCATGCCGGAGCTCTTGGCCCGCATTCGCGCCGCCCTCCGCCGGTCGCCGCTGACCAGCCCGGGCACGCCGGATTTGCTGAACCTGGGCAAAACCGCTATCAATTTCGTCGCGCGCCGGGTCACGGTGGACGGTACGGAAGTCCGCCTGACACCCAAGGAATTTGATCTTCTCCGCTACCTCGCCAGCAATCCCGATGTGGTCATTCCCCATGCCAAGCTTCTTCAGGCGGTGTGGGGGCCGGATTATGGCGAAGAGGTGGAATACCTCCGCGTCTTCATGAACCAGCTTCGCAAGAAGATCGAGCCTGATCCTTCCCACCCCGAGTATCTCCTGACCGAGCCGTGGGTTGGGTACCGGTTTAGTCTCCCCAAAAAGGCCTAATGAAATCTTGACCAAGTCTTTATGATTTCTTTATGGGTCGGCAAGCACCATGGATAGTGTGACTCCCATGGAAACCGATTCAGGGGATGATTACGGCTCAGCATCGCCGGCCTTCACTCGCGAAACCCCGGGCCGCCTTCAGGTTGGCAAGCAAGGCGAGCCGAGGCTGGAAGTTTTGGTGATTTTTACGGACGCTGCGGGAACCTCCGCGGCCCTGCAAATGGCAGATGAGCTTGCGCAAGAACTGGAGGCGCACATTCGGCTGCTCGTGCCCTATGAAGTGCCCTATGCTCTACCCCTGACCATGCCTGCGGTGCGGGTGGAATTCCTGGAGGGCCAAATCAGCAACCTGGCTGGCAAGCCTCGGTTGGAGGTCGCGGCCCAGATCTATTTATGCCGCGACAAAAGGCGCGCCTTGCAACTCCTCCTGAGGCCGCATTCCGTGATCGTCGTGGGCGGCAAGAAACGCTGGTGGCCAACCTCTGCGCAAAAACTTGCGCAGGCTCTTCAAAAGGATGGGCACCAGGTCATTTTCGCCGAACTGAGGTGACCTTACCGTGAAAGACCTGGCTTATATCTTGATTGGCGCACTGTTTTTCCTTGGTTGCTGGATTTTCACGCGCATCTGCGAACGTCTCTAGGGAGGGCTGACCTATGGATTTCATCATTGCCGGCATTGCCGCATTGTTCCTTTTCGGTTATCTGGTTTACGCCCTCTTGCGTCCCGAGGAGTTCTAAGGAGGCTGGCATGACCATGTCGGGGTTTGTTTACATCTTGGTGTTCTTCCTGGTGCTGTTGGCGCTCACCAAGCCGCTGGGCCTCTATATGGCTCGCGTCTTTGAGGGCGAGCGCACCTTTCTCCACCCTCTCTTGCGGCCCTTAGAACGGCTTATTTACAAGCTCTGCGGCATCCGGGAAACCTCCGAGCAGCGCTGGACGCAATATTCAGGATCGATTATTGCTTTTAGCTTGGTCTGCTTCCTGTTTGTTTACGCCCTCCAGCGCCTGCAAGGATTCCTGCCCATTAACCCGATGGGGTTCAGCACCGGCCACGCTCCCAGTTACGCTACGGCCATGACGCCGGACCTGGCGTTCAATACCGCCGTCAGTTTCATGACCAACACCAACTGGCAGGCTTACGGCGGCGAGCAGACACTTAGCTATCTGGTCCAAATGGCTGCATTGACAGTCCAGAATTTCGTTTCTGCCGCCGCCGGCATTTCCGTGGCGATCGCCCTCATTCGTGGTTTTGCCCGCAAGCAAACGAACACCATCGGCAATTTCTGGGTGGACGCGACACGCGCCACGGTTTACGTGCTGCTCCCTCTCGCGTTGGTGTTTGCCCTTTTTCTCTGCTTTCGAGGGGTGCCGCAAACTCTTAAGTCTTACCAGATAGCCACCACGGTGGAAGGAGCGACTCAAACCATCGCGGTGGGCCCGGTTGCCGGGCAGGAAGCCATCAAGATGCTGGGCACCAATGGCGGCGGCTTTTTCAACGGCAATTCGTCCCATCCTTTTGAAAACCCGACTCCTCTCACGAATTTCACTCAGGTCCTGGCCCTTCTCATCATCTCATCGGGCTTGACCTATACGTTCGGGAAGTTGGTGGGTGATACGCGCCAAGGCTGGGCACTGTTCGCCGCGATGGCGTTCCTTTTTTTTGCAGGGGTATTTATCTGCTATCCCTCCGAGCACGCGGGCAATCCGAGCCTTGCCCGATTAGGGGTGGAGACGGCGGCCACTCCCACCCAATCGGGCGGCAACATGGAGGGTAAGGAGGTCCGCTTTGGTATGGCCGGTTCCACCTTGTTTGCGACCGCGACAACCGACGCAAGCTGCGGGGCCGTGAACAGCATGCACGATAGCTATACGCCCCTCGGCGGCTTTATCCCTCTGTTCAACTTGCAGACTGACGAGGTCATTTTCGGGGGAGTCGGGTCAGGTTTATACGGCATGCTGTTGTACGCCATCGTCGGGGTTTTTATTGCCGGACTCATGGTGGGCAGAACGCCGGAGTATCTCGGCAAGAAAATCGAGCAGAAGGAAGTGAAAATGGCAATGGTGGCCATCATCGCCACGGCCTTTTCCATTCTTGTCTTTGCGGCGATCTGCGCGGTCATTCCCTTCGCGAAGAACGGTTACTGGAATCCCCCCGGGGCGGCCATCGCTAATCTTGGGAACCCCGGCCCGCACGGTTTCAGCGAGATTCTTTACACGTTTTCGAGCGCCTCGGAAAACAATGGCAGCGCCTTTATGGGAATCAATGTCAACACTCCCTGGTATAACCTCACGACCGCACTAGCCATGCTGATTGGGCGTTTCGGCTTCATTCTGCCGACCCTGGCGATTGCCGGCAGCCTTGCCACCAAAAAGAAAGTGCCCACCACCGCTGGGACGCTCCCCACTCATGGCCCGCTCTTTATCGGCCTTGTGGTGGGTACGGTGGTGGTGGTCGGCGCCCTGACTTTCTTCCCGGCGCTTTCGCTGGGTCCATTGGTCGAGCACTTTTTCATGCGCGAAGGGAAACTTTTGTCCTCGCTGATGTTGACGATCGGGAGCTAATAAATGCCAACGACGACGGTAACGCCTCCTTCATTTGACGATTTGACGACCCTCGTACCGAAGAAAATGGTGCGGGCACGTCCCTTGTTCGATCCGCAACTGATGGGGCGCTCCCTCAAGGCGTCGTTTGTAAAGCTCAATCCGGTCACCCTTTTCAAGAACCCCGTGATTTTCGTGGTGGAGGTGGGCGCAGCGCTAACCACGGTTTTTCTGATTCGCGACATATTCATCCGGGCGTCTGGCATCGGCTTTTCGCTGCAGATTTCTCTCTGGCTCTGGTTCACGGTGCTCTTTGCAAACTTTGCGGAGGCCATGGCGGAAGCGCGCGGCAAGGCGCAGGCTGACACTCTGCGCAAAGCCAAAACTGACTCCATGGCGCGCCGGATTGTTTCGCCTGGCAACACGGAAATCGTTCCTGCCTCCAAGCTGCGTGCCCAGGACGTGGTCATCTGCGAAGTAGGCGAAATCATTCCCGGCGACGGCGAAGTCATCGATGGTATTGCCACCGTGGATGAGTCGGTAATCACCGGCGAAAGCGCGCCCGTGATCCGGGAATCGGGTGGAGACCGCAGCGCCGTTACGGGCGGGACCAAGGTCCTTTCGGATCAGATCAAGGTTCGGATCACCTCCAATCCGGGCGAGACGTTCCTCGATCGCATGATCGCTTTGGTGGAAGGGGCCGAGCGCCAGAAGACACCCAACGAAATCGCGCTGAACATCCTGATCGCCGGGATGACTCTCATCTTTTTGCTGGCGGTCGTCACTTTGCAGCCCTTTGCCGTGTATTCCGTCAACTCCGCCCAAGCCGGAACGGTTCCGAGCGTCGCCGTGCTGGTTTCGCTCCTCGTCTGCCTGATTCCCACCACAATCGGCGGCTTGCTTTCCGCGATCGGTATCGCCGGGATGGATCGGGTTATGCAGCACAATGTGTTGGCCATGAGCGGAAAGGCCGTGGAGGCTTCCGGTGACGTCAACACGCTCCTGCTCGATAAGACCGGCACCATCACCCTCGGCAACCGGCAGGCGGTGGAATTCCTTCCCGTGGAAGGGGTCAGCGGAGCCGATTTGGCGGACGCGGCGCAACTTGCCAGCCTGGCCGATGAAACTCCGGAAGGCCGCTCGATTGTGGTGCTCGCCAAGCA
>Ga0074044_10001980_pt1 | contig 18055 bp, 14 predicted proteins | sample BogForMeECP23OM1_FD_94443 | JGI IMG/M metagenome (GOLD analysis project Ga0074044, IMG submission 94443) | Bog forest soil microbial communities from Calvert Island, British Columbia, Canada - Bog Forest MetaG ECP23OM1 | ecosystem: Environmental > Terrestrial > Soil > Wetlands ...
TCGAGGTTGATGGTCGGGGGCAGGATCTGATCGCGCAATGCCAGCACGGTAACTCCCGCCTCTAACCCTCCGGCTCCGCCGAGCAGATGGCCGGTCATGGACTTGGTGGAACTCACCGGAACTTTGTTTCCAAATAAGTTTCTTATGGCATGGGCTTCGAGGGTGTCGCCGATGGGGGTCGAGGTGCCGTGGGCGTTGACGTAGCCGACTACGCTCGCGTCCAGCTTTGCGTCGCGCAGGGCGTTGCGCATGACGCGGAAACCGCCTTCGTGTTCCGGGGCGGGTTGCGTCATGTGATACGCGTCCGCGGACATACCGTAGCCGACTAACTCCGCCAGAATGGGAGCGCCGCGGCGGCGGGCATGTTCGAGTTCTTCGAGAACCAGGATGCCGGCGCCTTCGCCCATGACGAAGCCGTCGCGATCTTTATCCCAGGGACGGCTGGCGCGGGCGGGATCGTCATTGCGCGTGGAAAGCGCGCGCATGGCGGCGAATCCGCCGACGCCCATGGGAGTGATCGCCGCTTCAGAGCCTCCGGCAATCATTACGTCGGCATCGCCGTGCTGGATGATGCGCATGGAATCGCCGATGGAGTGGGCGCTGGTAGTGCAGGCCGTGGCCGTTGCTTCGTTCGGACCCTTGGCGCCGAAGCGCATGGAGACGTGTCCAGCGGCGAGGTTGACGATGGCGGCGGGAATGAAGAAGGGCGAGATCTTGCGGGGTCCGCCCTCGAGGAGCGCGGTGTGTTCGCGTTCGATCACGTCGAATCCGCCGATGCCGGAGCCGATATGGACGCCTACGTTCTCGGCGATTTCGGGAGTGATTTTCAGCTGCGACATTTTCATCGCTTCATCGGAGGCGGCAATGGCGAAGTGAATGAAGCGTCCCATTTTCTTCACTTCTTTTTTCTCGATGAATTGGAAGGGATCAAAGTTGCGAACCTCGGCAGCGATCTGGCAGGCGAAGGCGGAGGCGTCGAATGCGGTGATGCGATCGACGCCGCTCTTGCCGGCGAGCAGCGCCTGCCATACTGCGGCGGTGGTATGGCCCACGGAGCAGAGCAGACCGATGCCGGTGATGACGACCCTTCGTTGTTGGTTAATTGGCAGATTAGTCTCCGAATTCGGTTAAGGCCATTCTCATCGATGGGCCAAGGGAGTTCGGCGCCGGCTCCCTCAGGGGCTAAAGCCCTCGTTTCTAGTGGCTCTTTGCGGCACGGCTGAAGCCGTGCCCTGATACGAACCTTGATTTTTTCAGCAGGCTGTAAAGCCGATGCGGTCTGGGACGGGGCGGAGCCCCGTCACCACACGGACGACGCCTGCGCAAACTACTTGCCCGCTTTCGCGTGCTTGCCGATGTAGTCGACGGCGTCGGACACGGTGCGAATTTTCTCCGCATCCTCGTCGGGGATTTCGATGTCGAAGGCCTCTTCAAAGGCCATCACGAGCTCGACGTAGTCAAGCGAATCGGCGCCGAGGTCATCCACGAATGAGGCGCTGGGCGTAACCTGGCCTTCGTCCACACCCAACTGCTCGACGATAATCTGTTTCACTTTTTCATCAACGGCTGCCATTGTTTCTCCTCGTTTCTAAGTCTGTGGAATCGCGGGTCCGGGTTGCGGACCGCTTTTGCTAATTACGACTGCTGAATTACGACCGCCCGTTCTTCAAGCGCTCGAATGAAGTCGAAACCAGTAGTCTAAAAGGGAATGGGAAAGTATGCAAAGGAGGTAAAGGGAAATGCCCAGCCCCTAAAGGGGCTTCTAATTTGGAAGAACTTACGGTATCGCTAAAGCGATACCCTAATACGAATCCGGAGTGTTTCCGCAGCCTGTAAAAGAAAGTTGGTTGTGTGGAGATCACTACGGAATCCTAACTGGCTTCGGGGAGAGCGGTCAAACCTTGCGTCCCGTTTCAAAGCTAAATTCCCCAGGGGTTGTCATCCCGGAGTGAAGTGAGGGATCTGCATTTTGCGGCCAACTGCAGATCCCTCGCTTCGCTCGGGATGACAATTCATAAAAGTATCCGCTCGCGCATCACATCACTTCGAATACTCATCCCTCAGCTGAGTCTGGCGGTCGGTCATGGGGATGGCGCGCCCCTGGATGAAAACTTGCTTCACATCGGTTTTCACGTCCAGCGGATCGCCGTTTGCAACCACGACGTTGGCGGTCTTGCCGACGTCGAGCGAGCCGAGTTGGTCGGCTACTCCCCAGATTTCGGCGGCGTTGATGGTGATTGCCTTGAGCGCTTCTTCGTAGGGAAGTCCGAAGGCTGTGGCGAATCCGGCCTGGTCGGGCAGATTGCGCACGTTGTGCGCTGAGTAGGAAGCGAACACGATCTTGACTCCGCGTTTATAAAGCTGCGCCGGAAGGCTGTAGACGGCGTCGTAGCGCTCGTCTTCTTTCGGAGCCTCGTAGATGGGGCCGACGATCACCGGCACCTTGAGGCTGGCCACGTAGTCGAGGACGGGCTGCGAGTGGCTGATGTGATTGAGCACGAACTTCAGCTTGAATTCGTTGGCGAGACTGACAGCAGTTTGAAGATCGCTGGGGCTTTCGGCGGCGAGCACGATGGTTTTTTTGCCTTCGAGATAGGGGATCAGCGCTTCCGATTTGAGATCGTGCTTGGGAGCGGTGGGCTCGGACTTCTTGTCTTTATTATTATTCTGATTTTGGGCGCCATCGGCTTTCTTGCGATCGTATTCCGCCCACTTCGCTTTGTAGTCTTCGGCATCGATGAAGGCCTGGCGCAGTTGCGCCGCCAGACCCATGCGTGTCGCCGGAAACTTTTGCTTGTCGAAGCCTCCTTTATTGCGGCGCTGATCGCCGGTGAAGTTGAGAGGCATGGCGTTGTCGCGGATCAGCAGCATTTCCGTGGCATTGGCTCCGGCGAGTTGGATGAAAGAATCCTGGCCGGGCAAAGTGTCTTTGCCATCGGGAGCGACGACGGCATTGGTGATGCCGTTCATGCGGGCCACCGGGATCAGTACCGACTCCGCGTGGAACGCCTCGGCGGTGTGCATGTGCGGCATGATCTCGTCGCTCAGTTCGACCAGATCGTTGGTGGTTTGTTCGGCGGAGATTTCGGTGAGTCCAAGTTGGGTTTCGGAATCGATGAGACCGGGATAGATGGTCATGCCGGTGGTGTCGATGACCTGGGCGTTGCTGGGGATGTTGACGGAAGTTGCGGCTCCGACAGCAGTGATCTTTCCGCCTTGCATGACGATCACCCCGTTCTCGATTGCGCCGTGGGTTACGGTCAGGAGCTTGCCGCCTTTGAGGGCTATGGGTTTGTCTTGGGCGAAGGCTGGCGTCGATAGGGTTGACAAGATCAAAAACAAGATCAAGAGCAAAGGCAGCGGACAGGAGTGTCCGCTCCACACGGGCTTGCTTGAACCGGGCCGAGCATTGAGGTGGGAGTAGGGGTCCTTCGACTCCGCGGCTGCTGTGCTTCGCACAGCGGCCACTCCGCTCAGGATGACAGAGAGATTCTTAGCGAACTGCATTACTCTCCCTCCTTATAGTGTGTGGTTCCCAGGCCCGGCAGCGTGCGGTCGAAGTACACTTCGCCATCGATCAGAACTTTTTCGGGCACACCATAGCTCGACAGCGGATATCCATCCCAGATGACAAGATCGGCATCCTTGCCGATGTCGATCGAACCTACGCGATCATCCACGCCGACAATCCAGGCGGCGTTCAGCGTAATCATCTTCAAGGCTTCTTCTTCGGTGGCGCCACCGTAACGCATGGTCTTGGCGGCTTCCTGATTGAGGCGGCGGTCGTAGTCTCCGGAGTCGCTCTTGATCGCGACGCGCACGCCTTTGCGCATGGCCATCACGGCATTCCACGGGATGGCGTCCCAAGCCTCCTGCTTATAGCCCCACCAATCGGAAAAAGTTGCGATGCCGATATTGTTGGCGGCGAGCTGGTCGGCGATTTTGTAGGCTTCGAGGGCGTGGTGAAAGGCGCGCAGGTTGTAGCCGAATTCCTTGGCCATGGCGATTTCGGTCAGCATCTCGTCGGCGCGATAGCAGTGGATTTGCACCATCAATTTGCCGCGCAGAACGTCGGCGAGCGCTTCGAGCTTCAGGTCGTGCTTCGGCGGGGTAGCATCTTTGTCGTCTCTGTTGCGCTTGACCTTCTCGTTATAGTTGTCCCACTCGCGCATGTAGTCTTGCGCCTGGACCAGCGCTTCGCGTTGCACGGCAAAATTGCCCATGCGAGTCGAAGGCAATTGATCGCGGCTGCCATAGACGCGCTTGGGATTTTCGCCGCTGGCGAACTTGATCGACCTGGGCGCATTGGGGAAAAGCATTTCATCGCGCGCGGCTCCGTACTTATGTTTAATGACGACGGCTTGGCCGCCGATCATGTTGGCCGATCCGTGCAACAGGAGCGAGGTGGTTACGCCGCCGGCCAGCGCGCGGTAGATGGCTTTGTCCTGATAATCGAAGGCATCTTTCATCATCATCTGCGGCGTGATCGGACTGGTGGCTTCGTTGACGTCATCATCGAGCGCGATGTGCGAGTGCGAATCGACTATGCCGGGAGTCAGGTACTTGCCTCCGGCATCAATGACGGTGGCGCTCGCGGGTGCGTTCACGGCTTCGCCGACTGCGGCGATCTTGCCGTCCTTGATATAGATTGAGCCGTTCTTGATGTTGCCGTGCGTCACGGTCATCACGGTGGCGTTCTTGATCACGACTTCGTGGTGGGCGGCGGCTGCGGATTGTCCGTAGGCGAACGCCAGCGTCATTGCCAGGAAGGCGCAATGGATCGCGAGTTTTCTAGCCGACATTAGTGGCATGTGTGGAACCTCGGAAAATAAGTTCGCATGCAGAGTATTCGGATTGTAGGAGCGTTGGTGGGAAGGGGTCAAACGCGAAATCCGATAGGGCAGCGCTGCATTGGGGAGGGTGTAGGGGCCCCTTCGACTCCGCCGGGCCAATCGTTTCGCGCTTGGCCGGGCTGCGCTCAGGGTGACAGGGCTTGGGGGTTGGCTTTGTCCCAAGTGATCCGTACTTGCTCATTTCGCCGGAGTCATGTCACGATCTGGACGTGAAAATCTTAATCTTGCTTGCTGTTCTGCTGGCGCTCGCTTTATCTGCAGACGCCGCCGATTGCTCCAAGAATCAGCTGAAGACGGAGACCGCGCTGATCGAACTCGAAGAAAACTGGGCCGCGGCGCTCAGCCGCAAGGACGCTGACGCGGTTGCCTGCATGGTGGCCGACGAATTCGAAGACGCTGGCGTCGACGGCTCGCTGCAGACTCGCAGCCAGATGCTGGAGCACATTCCGCAGCGGAAGCCGGGCGTGAATCATCTCTCGGAAATGCGTGCGCACGTTGAGGGAAATTCCGGATTTACGCGCGGGCTCGCCACTTTGGTGGACGCTTCCGGCAAGGTCGTGGCTCGCGTCCGCTTCACCGACGTGTTTACCTACCGTGATGGCCGCTGGCAGGCGCTGGCCGGGCAGGAATCGCTGCTCGTTCTCCCTGAGGCCAGCCGTTAAATGCGCGCCGTGGTGCAGCGCGTGAGTCGAGCTCGAGTTAGTGTCAATGGCGAGATCCAAAGTGAGGTCACCGGCGAGATCGGCCTCGGCCTGCTGGTGCTGCTTGGAGTGGGTGCGGGCGATACGCGCGCTGCGGCGGATTACCTGGCCGAGAAAATAATCGGTCTGCGAATTTTTGAAGATGGCAGCGGCCCCCTCAAAATAAAAAAGATGAATTTGTCGGTCGCCGAAGTGGGCGGCGCCGTGCTGGTGGTTTCACAGTTTACTCTTTACGGCGACGTGCGCCGGGGCAAGCGTCCATCGTTCGACGCGGCCGCTCCGCCCGCGCAGGCGCGCGAACTCTACGAATATTTTGTGGAGAAAATCCGCGCCGCCGGGCTGCGCGCGGAAACCGGATGCTTCCAGGAAACCATGCAGGTGGAACTGGTTAACGAAGGGCCGGTCACGATTTTGCTGGATTCCGCGAAAGGGTTTTGAAAAAGTGGTCTGAAACGTAGTCCGAAAACAAGCCGCTATAGAAGCGGTTCGACTGAGGAGCTTCTATTTTATGGATGTTGCTAACACGGCGCAGTCCGGCTCCGATCACTTCGGCCAGGAACGCGTCATTCCGGCGCTTCCGCCTCTTGCGGTTGGCATTCTGATTGGCCTGTGTGCAGCCAAGCTGCTGTTGCACATCTTCACCAGCGTCCGTCACTACGGCTACTTTCGTGACGAGCTTTATTACCTCGACATGGCCCGCCATCTCGATTGGGGTTACGTGGATGCCGCGCCGCTGATCGCCGTGTACGCCAAGATCGCGTTGTGGATGGGCGGGTCGCTGGCGGCGCTGCGGATTCTTCCCGCGCTTGCGGGCGCGGCCCTGGTGGCGCTCACCATGCTCATTGCGCGTGAACTTGGCGGCGGACGTTACGCTCAGTTTCTTGCGGGCTTCTGCGCGCTGATGTGCCCGGCGGAGCTGTGGGCGAGCAGTCTGCTGACGAATAACGCTTTCGAGCCGCTGTTCTGGATGGGCTGCATCCTGGTGATCGCCCGGATTTTGCGTACTGGCGACTCGCGGCTTTGGCTTTGGTTCGGCTTGCTTGCCGGACTTGGGCTCGAAAATAAGCACTCCACGTTGTCCTTTGGATTCGCGGTCACCGTCGCCCTGCTTCTGACCGAGCATCGCCGAGAGTTCGTCCGGCGGTGGATCTGGATTGCCTTCGCCATCGTGGTCGCGCTTTTCTTGCCCAACATCATCTGGCAGATCCGCCATCACTTTCCGACGATTGAGGATCTCGACAACGTCCGCCGCGCGGGCAAGAACGTGGTGCTCAGTCCACTTGCATTTGTAAAGGAGCAGATCTTCGATGTCGGCTATATTCTGTTCCCGGTCTGGCTGGCGGGCCTGGTGTGGTTCTTGCGCAACCGCCGCTGGCGCGTGGTTGGCTTGATCTTCGCGGTCTTCTTCGTATTGATGGAAGTCGCGCACGCCAAGAACTACTATGTGTTCCCGATCTATCCGATGGTCTTGGCGGGCGGCGCTGTCGTGTTCGAACGGTGGCTCGCAAACCGTGCTGCCTGGAGACGGATGGCGATTGTCACTGTAATCTTTCTCGCCTCGCTTCCCGCCATCCCGTTGGTGACCTGGTTTCTGCCGCCGGAGCGTCTTCTCGCTTACCAAAACGCTCTCGGCTTCAAACTCCACAAGTCCGAGGTGAACCACGAGTCGCTGCTGCCGCAACCGATTGCCGACCAGTTCGGATGGCCCGAGCTGGTGAGTGAGGTCTCCGGCATCTACAACTCGCTGTCTGCTGAGGAGCGCGCCGGGACCGGCATCTGGGCCGGCAACTACGGAGAAGCCGGCGCGATCAATTTGTTTGGTCCCAAGCTCGGCCTGCCTCGCGCCTATTCCCGCCATCAGACCCATTGGTACTGGGGTCCGCCGCCACAGGTTTACAAGAACCTGATCGTGATCCAATGGGACCTTGACGATGTGCGCGACAACTGCACGTCGTTCCAGGCGTTTCAGCACTACCAGCGCTTTGGCATGGACGAGGAAAACACTCCGATTTATCTCTGCCGCGGCGTCACGTTCGATATCCAGAAAATCTGGTGGCACTCGCACCACTGGAATTGAGGAATTGAGGGGAGCCTCAGCGGCTCAATCCGCGTTCAAGACGATGCAACACCGCAGCGCTAAAGCGCTGCGCCACCCAAAATCAAGTGCAAAATCGAATCTTTACGCACGCGCTAAGCTTGTGCCCTTCCCTTTTCGTGGATCGACAATAGATTCGCGTTTGACCGATTTCCACAGTGCACGATAGACTAGTTGAGTTTGCCTGTACTTGCGGACCCGCCCTCCACCCCGTCACGCCAAAGGCGGGCGTGCCGGGGACCCCGGATGTGCGCGCCGCGTTTCCGGTCAGAAGCCGTTGAGGGAAAACAGCAAGCATATTTAAAGTTCTGCCGAGCTTTGCTCGGCTTGGACGGCAGACCACCCCAGCCCGCGAAAAGCGCGCGGTCTGGGGGCCCCGGCGAGGGCGGCTGTCCCTACGCGCGACGGGGCAAAGCCCCGTCACCACACGAGCTATACGAGCACAAGGAGAGTCTATGTACGCGGTGATCCGCGCAGGTGGAAAGCAGTATCGTGTCGCCCCGGGCGACGTGATCCGGGTGGAAACCCAGGACGACAAGGACGGGAAGGTCGAGTTCGGCGACGTGCTGGCGGTTTCGGCCGAGGCCGGCAGCGTGTTGCCTCCGGGGTCGGGAGCGCTCGTTACCGGCGAGGTTGTCGAGCAGGGGCGCGGCAACAAAATTCTGGTCTTCCACTACAAGCGCAAGAAGCAATATAAGAAGCTGCGGGGACACCGGCAGGACTATACGGCGGTCCGCATAACCGAGATTGCTTTTGATGGGCAGTCGTTCAAGGCGCCGGAACTGGTGAAGAAAGAGAAGAAGGTGAAGGCGGAGCACGCGGGCGAGCATGAGGTGAAGACTTCGGCGCGGCCGGGGAAAAAGGCGACGAAGCATGTAGCGCACGCGCACGCCAAGAAGTCGGCTCCGACGAAAGCAGCAGCGAAGAAGAAAAAGAAGTAGCAGATTGAGAGGGAACAGAAGCAGGTCCTTCGCTTCTCCACCCCATCGCGCCAAAAGCGGGCGCGCCGGGGGCTCCGGCTCGCTCAGGATGACAAGTTATTTTTTGGTTTGAATTTACTGGCAACTGGCCACTGGGAATCGGGTACTGATTTATGGCGCATAAAAAAGGACAAGGCACTTCACGAAACGGGCGCGATTCGAACGCGCAGCGGCTTGGGTTTAAGGCTTTCGGCGGACAACTGGTGCCGGGAGGGACGATCATCGTCCGTCAGCGCGGCACGCGGGTTAAGCCCGGCCTGAACGTGGGACGCGGCAAGGACGACACTCTGTTCGCCAAGATCACGGGGCGGATCAAGTTCCTCGACAAGGGATCGATGGGGAAGTTTGTGATGGTCGAACCCGAGGCTATTGAAGCGGAGTAGGATTTTGAGGAGAGAGCGGTCCGGGGCAGGCCCCGGCACCACACAAGCCATAGCACCAGCCTCGGCTTTGCGTCGAGGCTTTTTCGTTGTGGGGCTTCGTTCTGCTGGACAGCCGAGGGCGGCTGTCCCCACGTAACTCGTGCTGGTGCTGGCTTTTCGCGGACAGGCGTGTCCGCGCTACACAATCGCTATGTTTATCGATGAAGCCAAAATTCGGGTGAAGGCTGGGGATGGCGGCAACGGCTGCATGGCGTTCCGGCGGGAGAAATTCATTCCGCGGGGCGGGCCTTCGGGCGGCGATGGCGGCAAGGGTGGCGACATCTGGATGGAGTCGAGCGAGCGCCACAATACGCTGGTCCATTTCCGATTCAATCCTGAATACAAGGCCGAGCGCGGACGGCATGGCGAAGGCTCTAAGAAAACTGGGCGCGATGGGGAAGGAATTGTTCTGAAGGTACCGGTGGGCACGATTGTCTACGACGAGGACACGGGCGAGAAAGTTTACGATTTTTCCCGTCCCGATGAGCGCGTCGTGATCGCGCGCGGTGGACGCGGCGGGCGGGGGAATGCGCAGTTTGCCACTTCGACGCATCAGGCGCCGCGCGAGCACGAAGACGGGCGTCCGGGGGAAGAACGCAATTTTCGGCTGGAGCTGAAGCTGCTCGCCGATGTGGGGCTGGTGGGGTATCCGAATGTGGGTAAGTCGACTTTGATTTCGCGGATTTCGGCGGCTCGGCCGAAGATCGCGGATTATCCGTTTACCACGCTTGAACCGAATCTTGGTGTGGTGCTGGCGGGCGACAAAGGGCGCGAAGAGAGTTTTGTGGTGGCCGACATTCCGGGATTGATCGAAGGGGCGCACACTGGATCGGGGCTGGGCACACAATTTTTGCGGCATATTGAGCGCACGCGTTTGCTGGTGCATATGGTCGATGTTTCTGACAGCAGCGGGCGGCCTGACGTGCTGAAAGATGTGGATGTGATCCGGGGCGAGTTGGCTAGTTTTGGAGCGGGATTGGAAAAGAAGCCCACTTTGATGGTTGCGTCGAAGATTGACGTGGCGAATCCGGAGAAGCTTAAGAAGCTGAAGGCTTGGGCTACGCGGCGGAAGCTGAAGCTTTATCCGATTTCGGCGGTTACGGGCGAGGGGATTGAGAAGCTGAAGTTCGCTATGGCGGAGGGGGTGGAGAAAGTGCGGAAGGTGTTGGCGGGGTCTGAGGAGACTCGGGCTTCTTAATCTAGGGACGGGGCCGAGCCCCGTCGCCACACGGGCGTGCTAGAATTTCCACAGCTTTTGGCCCTGCTCCCGGGACCCTATTTTGATTGACCTTGCACCCTCGATACTTTCGGCTGATTTCGCTCACCTGGCGGATGCGGTGGAGCGGGCGACGGCTGGCGGCGCTAGCGTCATCCATGTCGACGTCATGGACGGGCATTTTGTGCCTAATTTGACCATCGGGCCTCCGGTGGTGAAATCTTTGCGGCGGGCAACCCGGCTTCCGTTGGATTGCCATCTGATGATAGAAAACCCCGACCAGTACATTGCGGAGTTTGCGGAAGCGGGAGCGGACTGGATTTCGGTGCATCAGGAGGCTTGCCGGCATTTGAACCGGACACTGAACCTGATAAAGTCCCATGAATGCCGGGCGGGAGTGGTGATTAATCCGGCGACTCCGGTGGAAACGCTCACAGAAGTGCTTGATATTGCCGATTATGTTCTGGTGATGAGCGTGAATCCGGGATTTGGGGGGCAGAAATTTATCCCTGGAACGCTGCATAAGATGCGCAAGCTGGCGGAAATTCGAGCGGCGCGGGGATACTCGTACCGCATCGAAGTAGATGGTGGGGTAGCGATGGACACGGTGGCGGACGTGGTGCGCGCCGGGGCGGAGATTCTAGTGGCGGGGAATGCGGTGTTTGGCAAAGGCGACGCCAAGGTGAATGCCGAGGCGCTGCTGGATGCGGCTCGGAGCGCTAGTTTGCTGCGAGTGTAGGAAGGTCAGAGGTTAGAGGTCAGATTGCAGAGGTTAAACCTTTATGCGGCGTAATTCCCTTGTTTTATTTGTCGCTTTGCTGCTGGCGCTGACGGTGGCTTGCACTAACAAAAAATCGGTGAATCCGCTGGCCAACGTCGGGTCGAAACAGCCTGACAAGGTGTTATTTGACCGGGCCATGGATGCCATGAAGCACAACCGCTTTGACGTGGCGCGGATGACGCTGCAGACCCTGATCAACACCTATCCCGATTCGGAGTTTGTGGCGCGGGCGAAGCTGGCGGTGGCGGATTCATGGTACGCCGAGGGCGGTTCGACGGCGATGCAGCAGGCGGAGATCGAATACAAGGATTTCCGGACGTTTTTCCCCAACATGCCGGAGGCGGCAGAGGCGCAGCTGAAGGTGGCGAATATCCACTATGAGGAGATGGAAAAGCCGGACCGCGACTACACCCACGCGATGCGGGCGGAGGAGGAATACCGGGCGCTGATTCAGGATTATCCGGACAGCAAGCTGGTGCCGCGCGCGAAGCAGCGCTTGCGGGAAGTGCAGGAAGTGCTGGCGGAACGCGAGTTCGAGATCGGGCGGTTCTATTATTTGCGGCTGGCGTATCCGGCGGCGATTGCGCGGCTGAAAACGCTGGTGGACCGGTATCCGCTTTACAGCGGAGCGGATCAGGCGCTGTATCTGCTGGGGCAATCGTACGAAGCCGAGATCAATGTAGTGCGGAAGAATGCGCGCATGGACGAAGTGACCAAAGGCAGGATGATCGAGGAACTGACGAAGGATGCGTCGGAGGCATACGGGAGGATCATCAGGCGGTATCCGGCGATGGATCGGTCGCTGGATGCGAAGGCGCGTCTGGAGGCGCTGCATCAGCCGGTGCCGCGGCCGACGCGAGCGGCGCTCGAACTGAACAAGAAAGAAGAGGCGAGCCGGCATGAAACGGGCACTGTGTCGAGCATGCTAAACGGTTTCGAGAAGCATCCCGACGTGGCCAAGGCGTCGCATGTCGGCGATCCGACGATGGTGGATCCGGAACCGGAGACGGCAACGAAGGTGGTGCAGCAGATGGCGAACGCAGCCAGGGGCCTCGGCGGCGACAATACGGTCAGCGCGGAAACGATCAATACCAATGGGAAGGTAGCGCCGAACCAGGAGGCGCCGCGTTCGGATACGGCGGCCGATTCCAAGCCAAGCGTGGCGGATCCGAATGAACTGAAGCCGAATGTTGAGGCCGATCCCAACGCGCTTCCTCCGTTACAGCAGAGCAATCAACTGGACGGCAGTGGTGGAGCATCGAGCCGCGCTTCGAGTGCGCCGGCGAAAACCGAAGAGATGGCGGATATTTCTTCGAGCAAGAAGAAAAAGAAAAAGGGTTTGGCGAAGCTGAACCCGTTCTAGGGAGGGCAGAGGTTCGAGGTCGGATTGCAGAGATGGTTCGGGCCGGAGGCGCTGCCAGGCGCCGGGGGTCAATCGCAGTTAACTTGAGGTTACCAAAGGCACGATCGGTCCAGAAATGGCCTACTTCCCAACAGGCTAGGGACGGAAGTAACCGGTTACCTCTGCGGAATCGTTGACTTAGGTTGTGGGACAAGGTAGTTTCGCGTTATCTCTTCTTATTCTTGGCTTCTTGGCGAAGGATGACGCTTGGCGCGGAAAATATTGCTCGCCGATGACAGTGTGACGGCCCAGAACATGGGTCGAAAGATCCTGGCCGATGCCGGGTATGACGTGGTCACAGTCAACAACGGGTCCGCCGCCCTGAAGCGGATCACCGAAATCAACCCGGATCTGATCGTGCTGGATGTGTACATGCCCGGCTACAGCGGGCTGGAGGTATGCCAGCGGCTGAAGGATGCGGAGGAGACGGCGCACATTCCCGTGCTGCTGACCGTGGGCAAACTGGAACCTTTCAAGCCGGACGAGGCGCGCCGGGTGCGGGCTGACGGTCATATTGTGAAGCCATTTGAAGCCAGCGAGTTGCTGACGGCGATCACGCGGCTCGAAGACCGCATGGTGCCGCAGCAAGCGGAAGGGGGACGGTACGGTAAGCAGGGAGACGATTCGGGATGGAAGAGCCGGCTGGGTTTCCCGTCGAAGAAGAAGAAAGAAGAAAAAGAAGAGCCAGAAGATTTCACGGCGGGAGGAAGCTTCCGCGATTATCGAAAGGGGAAGAGCAAGACTGGCGTAGGCGAAGCGTTCACGGTTAAGGCGGCGCCCGGGCAGGAATCGGGCGTAGTTCCGGATATTCCGCGCGACATCACGCCGGAAGAGTTGGACGCACTCAGTGCTGTGGCCGCGAAGCTCGAGGGACAGAATCCGGCAGCCGAAAATATTGCGCCGCTGGCGAACACAACGGCGGACGGAACAAAGGGCGGCCCGGTTGCGGCGCCGGCGGTAGAGATGTCGGCGGCAAAGCCTGGGGTGGACGTTTTTACGGTTGAGGCGGACGCGAAGAAACCGGAACTGAAGACAGAAGAGAAGACGGAAGCTGAAACTCCGGTGCCCGCGGTTGAGCCCGCAGCAGGGGCGGTTGAGGGCAGGGGTGAAGTCGAGATTCCAGTCGAGCACGTGGAACTGGCGGCCGAAGATAAGGCCGACGATGGGGCGGTCGTTGTTGATCCGGCCGCCGATCCGGTGGCGGTTGAACCCCATCAGCTCGGAACCGAGCACTCAGTAGCTGAGCGATCAGAAGCCGATTCAGAGACCCAGCACTCAGAGTTTCACCACCCAGAGTCTCAGCATCAGGAACCCCGGCATTCAGAAATACCCGCGGCTGTGGCCGCAGTCGCGATGAACACCACACTCCTTACGCAAGAGCCTGCGCCCGTGGACAAGAATGATGAGCCGATTTTCACTTCGGTTGCGAGTGGGGTCGAGCAGGGTGCGGAAGAAAAAACTCAAGCCGGGCAGGCCGAAGCGGTCGTTATGACGAAGCCCGATGTGACGAAGCCCGAGGTGACGAAGTCGGAGAAGATCACGACGGGCGGGACGACCGAGGTGGGAGCACTTGCGGGCGCAGTGTCTGCGGCGAATGTGCAGGAGATGGCGGCAGCAGAAGAGCCGGCGCCGAGCGACGAGGAACTTGCCCAGGCATTGCGGTTGCTGACCCCCTCGATCGGACATGGGGACATCTCGACGATTCCGTCGCACGGAACTCTGGTTGCCGCCGGTCAGCTGCTGGCCGAAGAAGCGAGACGCGATGCGGCCGCCGGTCCGCGGTGGGTAGCGGAACCGGTGGCGTTGAGCCCTGAGGACGCGGCGATTTCGCTGGAAGCGGAAATGTTCCGCGCTTTTGCAGTAAGGTCTGCGGCAACGCCCAGCGGCGAGATTGAACCGGTGCGGATCACCGGAGTTTCCGCGATTGCGGCTGCGGTTGAAAACAGACTGGCAGTAGTGGAGTTGGCCGCCAGCGCGAAAGCTTTGCCAGAGCAAGCGGCTGAGCATGCTTCAGAAACCAGATCCGCAGAAACACCGGCCGTTGAGGCATCTGCGGAGGCGACGGCGGTGGTTTCGAGCCCGGCGAGTCCGGTGGCGGGTAAAAACGAAGCAGACAAGATTGAAGCCGAGAAGGCCGAAGCTGAGCAAAAAGATTCTGCGGCGAAAGTTCAGGATGAAGCACCTGCGGAAGAGGTTGCGGCTGCGACCTTTGCCGATGTCGTTGGTCGAGACCTGGACCGAGACATAGATCGAGACATGGACCAAAACATGGGTCGAAACGTGGCTGGTGAGGACGAGGTCGAGGTCGAGGCGACGGCGGAACAAAATGGGGAGTCCGTCCGCGGGACTGCGGGTGCGTTGGCACCGGCTGTGGCGGAGGGAGATTCGAGTTCACACATAGAGGGGCAGGAATCCATGGGCAAGGACGAGAAATCGAAATCGGGAAAATCGAATTGGCATCAGATCCGCACCGCACCGCCCATCCCTGCCGCAAGCAGTGACGTGGTGGAAACGGCGGAGCCTCCGAAGGCGATGGCGGCGGCGGCGGCGGAGGGTTCATCGTCATCGTCTGCAACGGACGCCAGCACAATTGCCAGTATCGTGGACAGTGTCATGGCCGATCTTCGCCCGAAGATCGTGGAAGAGATTGCGAAGAAACTAGCGGGGAAGTAGACGAGCTCTCGGCTCTCAGGTGTCAGCTACCACTTGCAATTTCAGTCCGCTGGCATGGGCGCGGGTCTTGCGACCAACGCCGACGCTTGCAGAGGGGCAACCGATTCTGCAGGAGCTTCCAGCCATTTTCGGACTTCCGGCAAGGCCTGGCGCATCGCCAATTCGCCTACGCGGATCAATTCGCCAGCGCGCTTGAAATCGTCATAATCAAAACCCGCGACGTCGGGCTCGATCACGATGTCGGCCGCGCTTCTCCATGTGGCACTCATCATGTCCTGCGCAATGGCGAACGACTGCCCGATCACGTCAAAGAAATGCCGGGGTGCGCACGTCTTCGACCACTGCCCTTTCAGGTGCACGGCCAGGACGCGGTCCGCGCCCATTTCTCGCAGAGGCTGAGAGGGAACGGGATGGGAGAGCATGCCATCCACCAGCCAGCTCCCTTGAATTTCTACGGGCAGGAACATGCCGGGATAAGCGCAGCTCGCGCGCACCGGATCGATCATGGGGCCGGAGGTAAAAACCGTTCCTTTCCCGGTGTTGAAATCAGTTGCCGTGACACCGAGAGGGATACGCAAATCTTCAAAGGTATGCACCTTCAAAGTTTTCTTCAGAAATGAGACCATTCGATCGGTGGAGGCGAAGCCGTAGCGCGAGAGCGTCCAACGCGCGAAAGTAGTGAAGCGAACTTTATGGGCGACTTCCTCCAGTTCCGCGATGGTAAGTCCACTGCAATATGCGGCGCCCATAATTGCGCCTACACTGGTGCCCGCGACCATGCGAACTGGAATGCCTTCTTCTTCGAGGACCTTGAGTACTCCGATGTGGGCGATGCCGCGAGCAAAGCCTCCGCCCAGGGCGATACCGATTGCGGGCACGCGATACGCGTCGGCCGGAAGCGATCTGCGGGACAACTCGCGGCCGAAGGCTTGCACGGACCGAATAACCTTGCCCAGACGCTTCATTAGGAACCCCACGTTCCTGGTTTGCCGGGTCCGCAAACCTTACCTCTTTTATTAAGATGACACGAACCGGAATCTAGTTGCAGCCCACGTTAGTGCTATCTGGTAGTTACAAGGGAATCTGTTCTGAGTTACCAAAGAATGTGACCGGCCTACTCGACATCAACTAACTCCTTTACTCGCTGTTGTTTGCCGTCTTTTATGGAGAACGGGCTGCTTCTCGCGCCCGACGCGCCAAACCTGGCTTTGGAGGCCGTTTTGCGTCACCGATGCAAGCAAACAGGCAGAAGGGTTAATATCCAGAGTTCGCACATGAAAAAACCGCCGAGGGATGAACCCCTTCTGTGAAGGAGGAAACCAACGATGGCAAGTTACATTGGCGCCCTTGACCAGGGAACGACAAGCTCGCGCTTCATGGTGTTTGATCGTTCCGGGCGCATCGTGAGCTCAGCACAAAGAGAGCACGAGCAGATCTATCCGAAGGCGGGATGGGTCGAGCACGATCCGGAAGAAATTTGGCGCCGCACGCAGGATGTCATTCAAGAGGCAATGGAATCGCGTGGGCTGCGGCCGAAAGATCTCGCTGCGATCGGGATTACGAACCAGCGCGAAACGACTGTGGTATGGCACAAGAAAAGTGGAAGGCCCGTTTATAACGCAATTGTCTGGCAGGACACTCGGGTTGCTCCCGCGGTCGCGGAGTTCGCTCGGCGGGGCGGGCAGGACCGGTATCGCGCCCAGACCGGGCTTCCGCTCGCTACCTATTTCAGCGGGCTTAAGATTCGCTGGATTCTTGAAAATGTAGCGGGGGCACGGGAGCAAGCGGAGGCCGGCGATCTTTTATTTAGCAATATCGATACGTTCCTGATCTGGCATCTCACGGGAGGAGTGCATGGAGGAGTTCACTTAACCGACGTGACTAATGCCAGCCGCACCCAACTGATGAACCTGAACACGCTGCAGTGGGATTGGGAAATCTTGCAGGACTTCGGCATTCCGATCCAGATGTTGCCGACGATTGTTTCGAGCAGCGAAGTGTACGGCATTGCGACGGCGCCAGCCGTTGCGGGCGTTGCGATCAGTGGCGATCTCGGCGATCAGCAAGCCGCTCTGGTCGGTCAGGCCTGCTTTAAGCCGGGAGAAGCGAAGAACACCTACGGCACGGGCTGCTTCATGCTGATGAATACAGGCGAAAAGGCAGTGCTCTCGAACTTCGGCCTGCTTACCACGGTCGCATATAAGTTCGGCGCGAAGCCGGCATGTTATGCATTGGAAGGGAGCGTCGCAATTACTGGCGCGCTGGTGCAGTGGCTCCGCGATAATCTCGGGCTCATTGAAAAAAGTTCGGAGATCGAGGCGCTTGCCCGCACTGTAAGTGATAATGGCGGCGTCTACTTCGTTCCAGCATTCTCGGGCTTGTACGCGCCGTATTGGAAGGACGACGCACGGGGCGTGATTGCCGGCCTGACCCGCTTCGTCAATAAAGGGCACATTGCCCGCGCCGTGCTGGAGGCGACCGCGTTCCAGGTACGGGAGGTGGTCGATGCCATGGCAAAGGACTCCGGCATTAGGCTCGACGTGCTGCGTGTTGATGGCGGAATGGTGATCAACGATCTGCTGATGCAGTTTCAGTCGGACATTCTGGCGAAGCCGGTGGTGCGGCCGATGGTGAAGGAGACTACCGCTCTGGGCGCTGCTTATGCGGCTGGGCTGGCAGTCGGCTTCTTTCGGGATACCGATGAACTCGCCGCGAACTGGGCCGTCGATCGACGATGGGATCCGAAGATGGACGAAGAAGTTCGCGAGCGGCTTTATCGCTATTGGAAGAAAGCGGTGACGCGGGCTTTTGACTGGGTAGAATCGACTGGGTACGGACGGGCCGTGTGGTGACGGGGCTTTGCCCCGCCACCACACAAGCCTTGGCTCCGAAATGCAGCTATGAATCGAACCGACATGTGGCGCCGTATCGA
>Ga0074044_10001981_pt1 | contig 18055 bp, 12 predicted proteins | sample BogForMeECP23OM1_FD_94443 | JGI IMG/M metagenome (GOLD analysis project Ga0074044, IMG submission 94443) | Bog forest soil microbial communities from Calvert Island, British Columbia, Canada - Bog Forest MetaG ECP23OM1 | ecosystem: Environmental > Terrestrial > Soil > Wetlands ...
ATTGCGCTCGTTTCGCGTGCCCGGAGGGGTGGCCGAGTGGCTGAAGGCGCACGCTTGGAAAGCGTGTATACGGGAAACCGTATCGTGGGTTCGAATCCCACTCCCTCCGCCACCCCCAGGCGAGAGGAACCGGAATCCAACTTTCTCCGTTTGTACTTCCCTGAATTTTGCGGTGCGCCTTTATCATTCGGTTGCGTTGGTCGAGGCACTTCATCGCATCGAACGGGATGGACACCTCCATCCGAACTAAACGATGCACCAGTGTGCTCATGATTGAAGCTCGTGACGACGATGGCAAAGCGTTCTGGGAACGACAACAAGGCAAATCGCGATCCGCCACGTTTCGATGTCGCTACCCTGCGCGAGTTTGCCGGGGAGAAGGTATTTGCGCGCGGCGTCGCGTACCATGAAGATCGGCAGGTTGAGATCGTCTCAATCGATAATGCTCGCGTCGTCGCACGGGTGATCGGCTCCGAGGTTTACCGTTCCCAGTTGGATGGTACGGGAAAGAAATTCTCCGGCGAATGCTCCTGTCCGGCGTTTTCCGACTGGGGATTCTGCAAGCATTTGGTGGCGACTGCACTCGCCGCGAACGATCTCCAACCCGGGGAGCTTGAAAAGACCGCCGGCCGCCTAACCAAAATCCGCGACTTTCTCCGCGCCAAGGGCGTCGAACCGCTCGTCGAGATGATCATGAGCCTCACCGAGCGCGATCCCGAGCTGCTTAGGGACATCGAACTTGCTGCCACGGCGGCGACAGCCGATGAGCAGACACTGTTTGTGCAGTTCAAGAAGGCCATCACCGAGGCCACCCGCACGCACGGCTTCGTCGAATATCACGAGGCGCGTGCCTGGGCGGAGAAAATCGAGCGTGTCCTCGATCAGATCGAGGCCTTGATCCAAAGCGGCCGCGCCGATTTGGTCTTGCGGGTGCTCGACTATTTCTACGCTCGGATGGACGACGCGCTCAACAATACGGACGACTCTGATGGGCGAGGCGGAGGCGTCTATGCCAAGGCCTGTGAAATCCATCTCGCGGCGTGTCGCGCGGCAAAGCCCGAGCCCGTCGCACTTGCCCGTGCACTGTTTGCGCGTGAAGTGGATTCGAATTGGGATTTCTTCAACGGTGCAAGCGACACCTACGCCGACGTTCTGGGAGACGCCGGCCTTGCCGAGTACGGCCGGCTTGCCAACGAAGCGTGGCGACAGCTCAAACCGCTGCGAATGGGTGGTCGGCAGCAGCACGACGAGCAGTTCGGCGCCCGGTATCGGCTCGGCGCCATTCTCGAAAGTTTTGCCGTGCGGGAGGGGAATGTCGACGCCCGCATTGCCATCCGCACCATGGACCTGTCTACGGCTTACAACTATCTCGGGATTGCGCAGCTGTGCCTCGACCACGGACGCGAGGCAGAGGGGTTGAAATGGGCCGAAGAGGGATTGTGGAAGTTCGAGGATCAGCCCGATCAGCGTCTGGTATTCTTTACGGCCGATCTATACCGGCGAATCGGGCGCGTGAAGGACGCCGATGAACTGCTCTGGCAGACCTTCGAGCGGCTTCCGAGCATCGACCTTTACCGAAGACTGACGCCTGCGGCGGGTCCCGCAAAGCCGGCAGTCGATGCCGCACGCGACCGTGCAGTTGCTCTGTTGCGGGCCAAGCTCGACAACCCTGAAGCCAAAGCGCGGTGGTCGTCACCGAGAGAGCTTCTCCTCCAAGTACTGGTGTCGGAGCAACGCCTTGCCGAAGCTTGGGAAGTCGTGCGGGGTCACGGATGCAGCGAGCCACAGCTCATGGACTTGGCCAAAGCAAGTGAGCACAGTCATCCTGACGCCGCATTGTCGGCCTATGCACAAAGTGTCGAGCGGCTTGTCGGTCTTGGCGGTCAACTTAATTATGAGCAGGCCAGCAAGACGATCGCGCGCATGCAGTCGATCCGCAAGCGCCTTGGAGCCAGCGCTGACCATGCTGTCTTTCTTGCTGACGTCATGAACCGCCACAAGGCGAAGCGGAACATGATGAAGCTTTTGCAGACGAAACACGCTTCGTAAATCACGGCGTCATGCTAACAGAGCGGCAGCGCGCACATATGTTAGAGCATGTCCCGCAAAAGTGGACACCGGTTTTGCGAAAAGGACATGCTAAAATAAACAGCTAGAGCGCGTCCCGATTCCATTGAAGCGGGATGCGCTCTAGCCGTCCCCTCGGTGTAGCCACACGGACAGTCCATGAAGCTCGGATGGCAGCCAAGTAAATGGTTGAAAAAGAAAGCCAAAGCCGGATTCCGCGGCTATCCGGTCGGAACCATCGCGTTCTATGGCCCGGACGACCGGCGTGCCAGCACGGCTGCCGTCGGCATTATCGCAGCGCCGGATACTGAGCCGGTCGAAATGCGCCGATGGTTCGCCGACAGCCATGACATCCGCAGCGACGCGACGATCGCGGCCGAGATAGCCGCGTTCCTGCGTGGACATGACGTGCGCTCCGTTTCCATGGTGGATGCAATCATCGGATGTCCGCATGAAGAAGCTATCGATTACCCTTTAGGTGAAGTCTGCCCCCGCTGTCCGTTTTGGGCAGGCCGCGACCGCTGGGCTGCGGTCGGCAGAGCATGAGCCTGGGTGACGATTACCTACACGCGAAGCCCTCGGTGCCAGGCGCGCACACAACTGCCAATTCGGCGCCCATATGTTCAGACTTCGAAGTTGCGCGAACTCCTGCGAGAGAATGTTGGAATACACTTCCACTCCGTCCGCCAATCGCATGATGCTCCGCGATAGATCCGCGATCAGGCGGCCATGTTTGGAAGATTAGCAAGCGCCGTGGCGAGCTCGTTCTTGTCGTAGTCTTGATCGACCAAATTGCCCTCGAAGTAGTTGATATAGGCCTGCATGTCGAAGTGGCCATGGCCGGAGAGGTTGAACAGAATCGTCGCCTTTTTGCCCTCGTTTTTGCAGCGCAGCGCCTCGTCGATGGCACAGCGCACCGCGTGTGTCGCCTCGGGCGCCGGAACGATGCCTTCGCAGCGCGCGAACTCAACGCCGGCCTCGAAGCAGGCTAGCTGATGATAGGCGCGCGCCTCGATCAGTCCGAGCTCGTAGATATGTGATACCAGCGGCGACATGCCGTGATAACGCAGACCTCCCGCATGGAAGCCGGGCGGGATGAAGGTCGACCCAAGCGTGTGCATCTTGACCAGCGGCGTCAGATGCGCGGTGTCGCCGAAATCGTAAGCGTACTTGCCGCGGGTCATTGAAGGGCAGGCGGCGGGCTCAACTGCGATGAAACGGCGTTTGCGCCCGCCGCGCAGCTGCAGCCCGAGGAATGGGAATGCGAGGCCAGCGAAGTTGGAGCCGCCGCCGGCGCAGGCGATGACGATGTCGGGATCATCTCCCGCCATCTCAAACTGCTTGATCGCCTCCTGGCCGTTGACGGTCTGGTGCAGCATCACGTGGTTGAGCACCGAGCCGAGCGAATATTTGATCGCCGGATCTTTGGCGGCCATCTCGACCGCTTCGGAAATCGCGATGCCGAGCGAGCCGAGACTGTCCGGATGCGCCTTCAGAATGGCGCGGCCGGATTCCGTCTCGGTCGACGGCGAGGAAACGCAGCGCGCTCCGTAGGTCTCCATCAGGGCGCGGCGATAGGGTTTCTGATCGTAGGATACACGGACCTGAAATACCGTCACATCGATGTCAAACAGGGCACCTGCGAAAGCCAACGCCGAGCCCCACTGTCCGGCGCCCGTCTCTGTGCTGAGCCGCTTGATCCCCGCTTGTTTATTGTACCAGGCTTGCGCCACGGCTGTGTTCGGCTTGTGCGAACCGGCGGGCGATACCCCCTCGTTCTTGAAGTAGATTTTGGCCGGCGTGCCGAGTTTCTGTTCGAGGCGGCGGGCGCGCATCAGCGGCGAAGGCCGCCACATGCGGTAGACGTCGCGGATCGGCTCGGGAATGTCGATATACCGCTCCGCCGACACCTCCTGCAGGATCAATTCCATGGGGAAGAGCGGCTCCAGGTCGGCCGGTCCGACCGGCTGCTTGGTGCCGGGATGCAACACCGGCGGCAACGATTTTGGAAGATCCGCCGTCAGATTGTACCAGGTCTTTGGAATATGGCTTTCGTCCAAGACGTATTTGATTTGCTCACTCACGCAACCCACCCTCCGTTTGCCCTCAATCACCTGCTTATCGGGCAACATACACGAGAAAGCCAGAGTTGTGAACTTGGCAGCAAGCGCGCCTTATGCTTGCGCGCCGGTGGATATACCGCGAAGTCGGATTCAAGCGCCCCCAATCACCGGCAAAGCCCGCACATCCTTTGCCAAGTCATACCACCGCAGGCGCCATTTTGGTTTGCAGGCGGAGCATCGCTGCCAGCAGCGCGGCAACCAACATGAAGGCCGAGAGCACGAGCAGGCTCGCCGAAAACGTCCCGGTCCGGTCACGTACGAACCCGACCAGGAACGGGCCGGCAAAACCGCCCAGCGTTCCGATGCTGTTGATGAGCGCAAAGCCACCGGCTGCAGCCACGCCGCTGAGCAAATCGGCCGGCACCGCCCAAAACACGCCAAACATGCTCCAGATGCCGATTGCGGCAACGCAGAGCGCGAGGAATGACAGCATGGGATCGATGGACACGGCGCTGGCGGCGAGCCCGGCTGAGCCGACAAGCGCGGCAATCGCCAAATGCCATTTGCGGTCGCCGGTGCGGTCCGAATGTCGCCCCCACCACACCATGGTGGAAGCGGCGAGGATGTAAGGGATGGCGCTCAGCAGGCCGACTTGCATGTTGTTCAGTCCGCCGAATGCCTTGATGATCTGTGGCAGCCAGAAGACCACGCCGAAATTGCCGGTTACGAGGAAGAAGCACAGCGCCGCGATCAGCAATACGCGCGGATTGGTAAGACCGAGCCGGAGCGTCATCCGGCCCGATGCCTTCTCCATCGCCATGTGTTCGGCGGACTGCACACGGGCAAGCCAGACCTTTTCATCCTGCGCCAGCCACGTCGCCTGTTCCGGCTTGTTGGTTAAATAGCGCAGTACAACGAACCCCATGATGATCGAGGGGACGCCTTCGAAGATGAACAAAAGCTGCCAGCCGTGAAAACCGTACAAGCCATCGAGGCCGAGCAGCCCGGTCGACAGCGGTGCGCCGATGATGTTCGAGATCGCCGTCGCCGTCATGAAAAAAGCAAGCGCCTTGGCCCGCTCGCGCGCTGGAAACCAGTAACTGAAGTATAGCAGGATACCGGGGAGCAAGCCTGCCTCGGCAACACCGAGTAGAAAACGCATAACATAGAAGCTCGTCTCATCGTAGACCCATGCCATGCCTGTCGAAATAATCCCCCAGGTGATGGCGATGCGCGCAATCCACAGCCGGGCACCGACCCGCTCCAGGATCAAGTTGCTCGGGACCTCGAAGAAGAAATAGCCGATGAAGAACATGCCCGCGCCGAGACCATAGGCGGTAGAGCTAAATCCCAGCTCCTTGTTCATCTGCAGGGCGGCGAAACCAATATTGACGCGATCGAGATAATTGAAGATGAACAGCAGCATGCAGAACGGAATTAACCGTCGACTAACTTTGCCGACCGTGCGTGTCTCGAGTTCGAACTGCATCCTTGTTCCCCTCCGAACCGCCCGCGTTTCCCGCGACTGATGTGCGCGCGATCTAAGCATTGTGTCAATGCGCCGGCCCCTGCCAGCGGCGATGCCGGCCGCCTGCTTCGACTGACCGCCGTCGATCAGATTTCCGACAACCGCTGCGACAGATCGCGGAACGTCAGCAATTCGCGTTTGTCCTCGGTGAGATAGTCGATGCCGATGCCATACTCCGACCAACGGCTGCGGATGCGCTCTTCGAGTTGCACCGGCAGGGTGTTGATCGGCGGATAGCGCCGCCCGCCCCAATCCGGGTTTGGCTCGAACTCCCAGTTGCGGGTAGCGTCAATCAGCAATCGGGTCCAGCAGCCGGTCCCGTATTTCTGCGGATTGGCCTGATTGCGCGGGGTGGAGGGATCGAGCACCGAACCAAAGGTGGGTCCGAACGTCAGCAATTGCCCTTGTGCGGCATTGACGCGGAAGGCGAAGGCCCAATCGAGGGCAACTGGATCACGGATGTCGATGTCTTCCTCGACCACCATGACATTCTTGAAGAACCACTGGCCGGCCCCGGTTCCCCACAGGGCGGTGGCCACCTGCTGGGCATGGCCGCGATAGCGCTTCTGGATTTGCACGACGATATTGGTGCCGGTCGACACCGGAGGCATCCACACGTCGGTGACCCCGCCGACGCCGATATCGTCCAGCATGTTCCAGGCGATCGCCGACCACGAATAGGCGCACAGGGTCGAATCCTCGCTCGGGAAGCCCGGCCGGGCACCCTCCAGCGTCCCGCGCAAGATCGGGTTGTTGCGGTGCGTCACGCAGGCGACCTCAAGCACCGGCTTGGGCGACGGCACTCCCCCGGAATAGCCCGGGTACTCGGCAAACGGCCCTTCGCTGGCAAAGGTCTTCGGATCGGGCGAGATCGTGCCTTCGACGACGATCTCGGCGCTGGCCGGGACCATCAGATCGCTGGTCTCGCACTTCACCAACTCGACCGGACAACCGAGGATCGCGCCCATCATGTCGTATTCGTTGACATTCTTGGGAAACGGGCTGCCGGCGCAGAACGGCAGAACGTCGTGCCAGCCGTGCACGATCGCAACCGGCATCGGTTTGAGCGCTCCGCGATGCTTGGCGAAGTGATTGCCCCAATGCTGGGTCGCGATCAGCAACTTACCGACGCGGCGCGGCCCCAGCACTTGGCCGCGGTAGAGGCCGATATTGTTCTGCCCGGATTCAGGGTCGCGCGTGACAACGCCGCAGAAGGTGTCCATGTAGCGGCCACCGTCAAGGTGATGCCATTTCGGCACCGGGAAATCGAGCAGGTTGATGTCTGCGCCGCGCAGAATGTTCTCCTTCACCGGACCGGACCGCACGGTCACCGGCGCGATGCCGCGGCGATATACGCTTTTCAAGTGCCGCACGAGGTCGCGGTCCGACGTCGCGGACTTAAGTCCGAGCAGGAGACACACCTGCGTTCGGTTGCCGAGCGAAGCCGTAAGGAATTTCGTGCAGCGTCCGCGGCGGTAATCCTTGATTGCCTCGAACAAGAGCCCCGGGCCGCCCAGACTGAGGGTGATGCGAGCGATCCCGGCGATTTCCTGGTCCCAGTCCACTTCGGCCTTGATGCGGCGCAACTGATCGTGCCGTTCGAGTTGCGCGATCCAACTGCGCAAGCTCGGTTCTTCATTGCGGCCCGCCGCCGTCGTGGGGATCGACCGAGGGCGCGAACCTTTCTTCGCCAAGCTGATCGTTCCGCCGCTGCGCATGATCCGCTCTCCCCGCTCTGCCGGACTTGGCAAAACAATACCAATCTATTGCCGCCTTGCACAATTTCGTGCAGCACTTATCGAATGGATTTGGTCGGCGCCGCGCCGTGTCAGGACGGTGGTTCTGCCGCTGGCTGCGGTGTCGATGCGGCCCTACGGCTCAGTCGTGGAGGACGCTCGAGGGAAGACACCAAAACCAGAATTTGCACCTTCGGCGCCCTCCTCCGGCGGGAAAGGATAGGGGCCCAAGCCTATGAAGAGAATGCAGGTCACAGCGAGAGCGATTTCGAAGGCGGCAAAAATCGGCTGATACGAGTGCCAACGATCGAACGAGACGCCGGCGAGATATGGTCCGAAACCGGTGCCTACCGAGAAGATTGCGAACATGGTGCCGTAGACCGCGGAGTAGGACCGCAGGCCGAAATACCGGCTGACAAAAAATGCCATTAGATCAACCTCGGCGCCGATGCCCATGCCGCATAGGACGGCGCCGGCAAGCGGAACCATGCCACCTACGCCGGTAGCGAGGAGTCCGATACCTGCCATCGGTATCAGAAAGAAGCAAATTGCGACATAGGGCCCCCAAAATCTATCAATGCACCAGCCCGAAAAGATTCGGCCCAGAATAATCGCGATCCCTGCGGCCGAGAGCGCGCCGGTAGCCACTTGAACCGGAATGCCGCGGTCGGTCAGCAAGGCGACGATTTGAGTTAGCGTGCCGTTGATGGCGACAACGCCCAAGAAGAAGGCAACGGTCAGCGCCCAGAAACGCCAGGATTTCAGCAAGGCTTCGCTCGTCGTGAACCCTCGTTTTATGCGATCGAGCGGGATCGCGGCATTGCGAACGGCATCCTCCCGAGAGGGTTCTCGCATGAAGATCGCGACCGGGATGAAGGCCAGAATCACGATGGCGATGCCCATGCCGACATAAGCCATCCGCCAGCCGAAATTCGCGATAAGAGCCCCGGCAAGCTGCGGTACGAGTGCCACGCCAAGACCGACGCCTGCCATCGCTATACCCAACGCCAGACCGCGTTTCAGGTCGAACCATTTCGCGATAATTGTCGCATAGCCGACCGGCGTCTGGGCAGCGCCGATAAATCCCGAGATGCCAAAAATAAGATAGACGATGGCGATCGGCGAAGATTGCAGGAAGCTATAACCGGCCGTTGCCAAAGCAAAAAGCGCGACGCCCGGAAGCATGACTTGTCGCACGCCAAATCGGGTGATGAGGATGCCAAAGATCGGGCAGCTCAATGCGGTGAGACTGGAGTTGAGAACCAAGGCCCTGCCAAGATCGGCACGGCCGATGCCCAGGCTTTCGGTCACCGGTTTCAAGAACACGCCGAAAGCGAAGATGTTGATGGCGCCGGTCCCGACAATGAGTCCGCACACGGCGGCAAAAACGATCCACCAGCGATTCCGAAACATGTTCATCATGACGCTGCCCCCCTCTTTGAATTTGAACCCTGCTATGCGGCATTGTCGCGGGTGAAGCGATTTCCGGAACTCTCGATGGATTGCAACCTATTTACAGCACCGATTTTTGGTAAAGCCTCCCCCACCTGCTCGAAAGCAACGTCGAACAACACGCCGCATCCAGGACAGAAATACTCACGATAGGTCTGCCAATCCGGGCGTATCGTTGTATGACCGAGTGAAGCCGGAGACCTGACGCGGCTGGGCACATAATCGTGAAAATCCGCGTGATCGGGGCAAATAGCCATGCTGCAGTCACCACAGGCAAGCACGTGCTCTCCTGCCGCGGCCTCGCCAAGAGATAAAATGCCGTAGAGCGGCCGCTCGATACGAATCACCGATTGCTGTCGCTCGGTGCTCACGCGCATCGGCTCGGCTTCGGCCAATCTTTGGCGACGCATCTCGGCGCGTAGTGCCGCTGTTGCCTCGGCGTCGACGGCGCCATCCGGCGTCAAGACCACCCCATAGGTATCTTGGCATCGCTCTTTCGACACCAAATTTGCTTGGACATCTTTCGCAACTTGCTGCGGATTGCGCGTTAACGGGTCGCCAAAACCTCCACCGCCGCACCAGGCCGTGTAATAGATGTCACCTGGCGCCAGTAATCGGGGAGGGATCAGCGGTGGCTGCGGCTGCGCGCTAGCCATCTGCATCAGATCAGCGACGGGTCGCAGAAGCTTGCGATATTCCGCAGGTGGCAATTTGAACGGATCGACAGCCAAGAGGAATCCGGCCCTCGCCGAGTCTGCGGGATACCCGCCGGCCAGCCCGCGCGTTGTCGAAACCGCGCCGCCGATGCCGCGGAAACCAACTCGCCAGGCCGAGGAATTGTGAATGGCGACCGCGATCTCGCCGCCCAATCCGCCGCGCATTCGTCCGTGGCCGCAGGAATCGGCACGCTGCCGTCGAAACAGGTACACGACCGGATAGTTCGCCTCGTACATTTCGATATCGGCCATGATCGAACCCGGCGCAAGCATATACGCGGCTGTGTCATCCCCATCGGCGAACAGGGTCCCACCGGTTCCACCGCCGTTGCTATCCAACGTCAAACTGCCCTGAAGCTCGCCATACTGGTCGATCCCGCCCATGTAGACGGCGTTGATATTGCCATTCCACGGCGCGGTGACGCTTTGGCTCAAGCCTCCGGCCATCGCCATCTCACTGACGAGTTTCGTCACCGCACTTGAAAGCAGGCAAAGCGGGCCGGGTGGGGCCGCAAACAATGCTGCGGGATAGTGCGGATTGTACATGGAGCCTTTCGGCACGGAGATCCGACACGAGGAAACGATCCCGCGGTTGGGGAGCAGATCGGAGAAAATCGTCAAGACCAGAACCGTAAAGATCGCGCCGAATGTTCCTGGCAGGGCGGCATTCACTGGTCCCGGGCACTGCGGAGATGTTCCGGCAAGATCGAATTGAATGACGTCGCCGCGTTTCTCAGCCGTGACGTTGATCTTCAAGAGCGCAGGAGTAAGGCCATTATGATCGGCGTAAACTGTATTAAACCACTTGCCGTCGGGGATCGCTTTGATCCGGCTGCGGGCCTTAGTCTCTGTTTCGTTGATCATCTTGGCGAGAACGCCGCGCACGAACGCGCCACCCTCCTGTGCGGCCATTTCCTCGATCCGAACCGCCGCAACGTTATTCCCGGCAACCTTTGAAGCGATATCGAGAGAAATCTGCGCTGGATTGCGCGTCGCCCGCTCGATCAGCCGATAGACGTGGGAGACCGGTTCGCCCCGGCTTATCAGTTTGAGGCAGGGGATCCTTATTCCCTCTTGGAAGACATCGGTCGAATCAGCCGTGCCGCCAGGGTCTTTCGCCCCGATCTCGATCGTATGGGTGAGACTGGCGATCCATGCCACGATCTCTGCGCCCGAGAACACCGGGCGCGCCACGAGAATGTCGGGTGTGTGAATCCCCATGATATATGGTTCGTTCAGGAGGAATTGGTCGCCCGGATGAATGCCTTCGCGATCGGTGCCATAGCAATGACGAATAAACTTGATGCCGGCCTCGGTGCCGGTCAGATGCGGGAGCACGCCGGTATTCACAAAAGCGGCATGACCTTCGCTGTCGTAAATCGCAAACACGTATTCGCCGCATTCGGTGACCAGCGGCGAACTCGATGTCCTCACCAGCGCCCAGGCTCCCTCGCGCACCGACGCGGTAATGCGGTGCACGGCGACTTCATATTTCACGGGGTCGATCTGCGGGTCGATATAAGGAAGCGGCCGCAGGACATCGCGGACGATGCCCTCAATGAGGTCGTCGATCGGCATATCACGACGAAGTCCCGGAATGCCGAGCCAGTTCTCCGTTGCCCGCGCAATTTTCTCGGCTGTTTGCTCATGCATTGGCGAACCTCCCGCGTGTGTGATCTATCACCAGGTTTCCAAATTCATCAACCTGACCGATCTGCCCAGGCAAAAGAATCATCGTGAGATAGTCATTCTGCACAAATGCCGGACCTTGCAGCTCCTGGTGCGGCCGAAGGTCCTCATCAGCGTATACCGGAACCTTCTGGAGGCCTTGCGTCATCTTAAAACAGGCATTGCGGTATCCCCGCGGCGCAATTGTCCCCATCGGCTTGCCCGAGCGCAGGGAAGGCTTCGGGTGCTCCGCGATTCCATCAACCCCGAGACCGACAAGCTCGATCGACGAGTAGGCGGCCGATACGCTGGCGCCACCATAGACACTGCGATAGCGCCGCTCGAAGCTGCTGCGAATGCCGGACATGCCATGCGTGGTGATCCATTGGGGTCCTGGAATTTCCACCGTCAGCTCATGAACCTGTCCGCGATAGCGCAAGTCCAGGAAATACCGCATCTTGACCGAACTCGAAGGCTCGCCTTCGCGTTCAAACTGTTTAATCAACCGTTGCTCGAGGTCGGCAAACGAGGCGACCAGATGCTTCAGATCAAACGGCTCGCGCGCAAGCAGCGTTACCTGATGTTTGTGCTTCGTGTCGGCCAAGGCAATCCCCAGCGCCGAAAACACCATTGCGTTTGCGACCAAATAAGTCTGCTTGACCCCGGACAACTCGCCATAGGCGGCGGCATGCATCGGTCCGCCGCCGCCGAATGCGAACATGACGAAATCGCTTATGTCGAGACCACGCGCTGCAAGATAGACTTTAATCGCATCACTCATGTGGTGATTGGCGAGTTCGACCACGGCCAATGCGGCCTCGGTTACGGAGACACCGAGCGGCTGAGCCAGTTGGGTTTCGATCGCCGATTTGGCGGCATTGCTGTCGACCCTGATGCGGCCGCCTAGGAACTGATTGGGATCGAGGTAACCGAGGGAGAGCCAGGCATCGGCCAGGGTCACCCGCGTTCCGCCTTGGCCATAGAAGACAGGACCGGGTTTTGATCCGGCGCTTTCGGGACCGAACTTGATGCTGGCACTCGCAGAATCGAACCAGGCGATTGTGCCGCCGCCGGCGCCGATCGACTGAATGTCGACCCGCGGCGTCAGAACCTCAAAGCGCGCCATGACTCCGGCGGCACCAAAGAATTCGCGGGCGATGATTTCCTCGCCCTGCCAAATACAGCTGACATCGAAGGTCGTGCCGCCAACGTCCGTCGTGATGACGTTCTTCTCGCCCAAAAGTTGAGCGAGGTATTTGCTGCCCATCACGCCGCCTACCGGACCGGACCCGATCGAGCTGACCGGACTGGCGTTCTGTGCTTCCGTGACCCCGCCAAAGCACTGCATCGAGGCCACCGATTGACGAAAACCTTCCTCGGTCAACCGCTTCTGCAGGTCACTGAGATAGCCTTTGACCACACCTCCTACGAACGCGTCGATACACACCGTATTGCATCGGGCGTTCTCGCGGATCTTTGGTGCCAGATAACTCGAGAGCGAGACTGGCAGATCGGGTGCGAGGCGCCTGATCGTTTCAGCGAGCAGCAGTTCGTGGGCCGGATTAATAAAGGACCACAGCAAGCAGACAGCAATAGCCTCGACATTTTGGGCCAGGAGCGCACGAACCGACCGTTCCGCTTCCTGCGGCAACAGCGGAATCAACACACGCCCGTTCACGTCGACGCGCTCGACGGTGCCGGCGATGCAGCTGCGCTCTACCAGCGGCACCGGTTGCCGCAGGGTGACCTGCTGGCGCATCTCTTCTTCCGACAATCCAGCCAGTCGCCCGACCGCCCGCTGGATAAAGGGCGTGTCCTCGAAGCCGGCGGTGATCAGCAGGCCAATCCGCGCGCCGCGCCGCGTCACCAGCGAGTTGGTGCCGACCGTGGTTCCGTGGCCGAAGAAATGCGTTTTGCCGAGCAGGCTGGGCAAGTCATGTTTGGCGTTGCACGCCAAGTCGTCGAGGCTTGCAATCACTCCCTCGACGATGTGATCGGCCGTGGTGGGAGCCTTGCCGACGAACAAATTTCCGCTCTCGTCGATGGCGACAGAATCAGTAAACGTACCCCCGACATCGACTCCGACATTGAACATCTAGGTCTCTTCTTATCCCGATCTTATCCCGATATTGGTTGGTCGGCTGACCTTCCGCTCACCAGTGCATCACTCATCGAGAACAGGCAGCACAAGTTCGGACAAGTATTCGGCGTTGTGGTGGATTGTATCGGTCCCAAGCTTGTCGGGGCGGTAGATGTGGCTGAAAAGAAAATCCGTGACCGGCGAGTCGGCGCATGAGATCTCGACGCGGATGCGGTTGCCTTTGGCGAAGCGCCAGCCATGCGGAAGCAGTGGAATTTCGAGTTTGTATATCTTTCCCGGCTCGAGCGGCGTTTGTTTCGCGTGGGTGTAGACCGGAACCTCGTCGGTACTGAAGCGGCGATCGCGTTCAACGTGGTGCGAGACGCGCAGCCAACCCTTGGTCACGATGGTGTATCGCGGCTGGATTGCCTTGGCGCGTTCGTCAGTCGGCTGCGCAAACTGTTCGGAAAGCTTGACGATCACGTCCATATCATGACGTGTCGTCGAACCATAAACGATCAACTTGCCGTGCCCGGCGAGTTCGAGATCGCGTTCCAGCGCCGCGCTCGTGAAGGTGAGCGTGCCAGCGGCCGGATCAGGCCCGGCAGGGCCGACCGGCACATTGCCCATAACCCACAATGGATGCGGATAGGTGTAGCTCGATGCCCCTCCAGCAGCGGACGGCGGTGACGAGACGAGTGCGCCGTCGTTCAGTGACTGCACCGTCCCGGTCGGGCCGTTCGCGAGAAAAAAGCGAGCCGAGCGCGTACCAGCGGGTGGCCAATGCTCAAAGGCACGCGTCTTGCCGGTGTTGCGAACCTGGTACGAGACTTTCGGCCGCTCCTCCCAACTCGTCTTCAAGCCCTTCAGATACTTGTCGTAAAAGGGCAGGAATACGTCGCGATGGAACTCCGGCTTGGCGAAATCGCTCTGTGAGGTGATGGGGCTCGGCGTGCCGGTGATAAGCAGTTTCTTCTCACCACTCGCGCGCAGGAAGCCGTCGATGTTGCCGACAAGGTGTAAATCCTGCTTGGCAAAGACGCCGACAGAGAACATCGGGGTCTTGATCTTTTCCAGATGCTCCCAGGCCGAACGTTCGATCCAGAAAGAGTCCCGCAAGGGATGCTGCGCCATCGCATAGTACATGTCTGTCGGCAGGGTGCGCGGATTGTCACCGTTGGCCGGGTACATATTCGGGACACGGACACTGGAATTGAACCAGTAAAGTGCGAAGTTGCTTTCAATACCGCCTGGGTAGCCGACGAAGCGGTAGGGATCGTTCAGGCCGTCATAGGGTGCGATGCAAGCAAGGTGCGGCGGATTCTGCACACCCATGTGCCACTGCGAGATACAGTAGTAGGATTGACCGATACCGCCGACCTTGCCGTTTGACCATTTCTGTGCGGCGATCCATTCGATGAGATCGTAGAGATCACGCTGTTCCTCTGCTGACCACATGCCGAACTCGCCGCCGGATATCCCCGATCCGCGCACGTCCGCGTGAACGTAAGCATAGCCCTGCTTCTCGACATACCATTCGATGGGGCCGGTCTCGCGCCACAGGAAAAGCGGCGAGCAGGGCAGTGCGTTGTTGTCATAGCGATAGGGTGAGGCGGCGAACAAGGTGGGATAGGGACCGTTGCCGTCCGGGCGGTAGATGCGCAATCCGATCTCGACCCCATCGCGCATCCTGGCCCTTATGTCTTTTTCTTCAATCATCGGCGTCCCACCAAGGCAACAATGACGATGCTGCCGTATGCCGGAGTCAGCCTGCGAAGATGCAGCAGCGCGGCATTGATCTATGGATGCTCCGTAACGGGTTTAAGAAAAACGCCGAACGAGAGGATCGGGATTGAGCCAGCGCCGACCACGAGGCCACAAGCAGCAGCGAATACAATCCACCATCGGCTTGCAAAAAAATGCCTCCCATGACACTCCCCTGTCCGGCACGGCAGCCGGTTCTGAGTCGTTGCTTTGCGTCGACTTGGCGGGATTCTTTAGTCCTACGGCATCCTGTCTTCAAGACGCAAGTGCCGTGACCTTTACGATCAAGTCTTACGCGGCGGCCTGGCGGTTTCGGTACGCGCAACAACGGGATGAGGAGCGAGCCATGAATCTCGGGATTGTCGGCCTCGGTCGCATGGGCGCGGCGATGTCGCTGCGCTTGCGCCAGCAAGGCTTTGACGTGGTCGGCTGGGATCAGAATGCCGGCACGAACCGGGCGCTGGCGGCGGGCGGACTGCGTATCGCCGCCAATGCTCGAGGGGTTGCCGCCGATTCCGAAATTGTCATCTCCAGTATCACGGAGGACCACGGCGTCAGGCAAATTTTCAGTAAACCGGAAGGTTTTTTCGACTCCGACGTGAAGGGCAAGCTGTTTATCGAAATGAGCACCCTGCAACCCATGACCGGTCGCGAGCTTGCGCCTCTGGTCGAAGCGCGCGGCGCGCGGCTGATCGAGGCGCCGGTGCTTGGGACAATTCCGCAGGTCCGGAACGGAACGCTATTGGCTATGGTTGGCGGGCGTGCCGAGGATCTCGAGCGTGCCCGTCCTGTGCTCGAAAAGATGACGCGTCGCATTGCCCATATGGGTCCGAACGGAAGCGGCTATGCAATGAAGCTCGCGGCCAATCTCGGGCTCGGCGCCTACATTCAGGCGTTAGCGGAATCGCTCGCGCTGGGCCTCCAGCAAGGCCTCACGCTCGAGCAGATGCTTGACGTACTGCAGGAGGGGCCCTGCGCGAGCGGCTGGCTTAAGAGCAAGATCGACGCGTTGAAGGGCGCACAGGCCGAGATGACGCTCGATATTCGCACATTGCGTAAGGATATCATGTCGGCGGTGGCGACCGGCGCGCTCTCCGGCGTTCCAATGCCGTTGTCGGCGGGCACGCTGGTTTCGCTGTCGGCGGCTGTCGCCGCCAATTATGGCGACGGCGATCTCGCCGAATTGCCGAAATTTTTTCGTGAGGCGATGCTGCAGAATTTCAATCGCTAATATCGGCCGCATCATTTCAGCGTCACACCGCCATCTGCGTCATCGCATGCTGCCGGAATTTACTCCGGCGACCGGGCCACTTCGCCAGCTAAGCCAAATCGCGGACGAGGAGGATTCTTTCGCCTCGACATTTCGCAATGCAAGAGTTCTGTGTGTGCGGATGAAGTTCTCGGTACACACAGGCCCCAATAATGGCCGAATAGAGCGCTAATCTTGTCTTAATCGTGAGGCCGACCGTTCACCGCCTCCGCCGCAAACTAAATTCTCGACGCGCCATTGTGCTTTGCTCTCGGTACCACAGATATATATAAGTACTGGCAGGCAGCGGCTTGCCTAAGAGCTGTCCACGAAACGGCGACGTGCCGAAGTCTCCGTTCACCCATTGGCAGCGTTGCTGTCATCGGCAGGCACGATACCAACTGTCCTTGGCCATCGGAGCCATCAACCGCTTGATCGAAGAGGAACGCCGCGTGCAGGTTCTCGTCCGTGACAACAATGTCGACCAAGCCCTCAAGGTGCTGAAGAAGAAGATGCAACGCGAGGGCGTTTTCCGCGAGATGAAGCTTCGCGGCCATTACGAAAAACCATCCGAGAGGAGAGTCCGGGAGAAAGCGGAAGCCATCCGCCGCGCCCGCAAACTCGCTCGCAAAAAATTGCAGCGCGAGGGCCTGTTGCCGATGAAGCCTCGAGTGATTCCAGGTGCCCCCGGAAGAGCCGGCCCGCCGCGTGCGCCTCGCTTCTGATCTTGCAACAACCGTAACCGACACGCACGATAAAAATCTTGGCCTAAAAACCATCCTCAACGGTACCGTCGTCGGCAACATCACCATCGACTTTTACGGAAGCTGCTGGATTCAGTCCCCCAACACGAAAGAAACTCGATGTCTTTTAAGTTTTCTATTAGGCAAGCAGTTGAGTACACGCCCATCGGCGAGAAAGCAGCCGGTCTCTATAAGATTATGAGGCAGATGCCGAAGGAAGAGCAGGCGTTCGATTTAAGATACCGTATCAAGAGCGAGGCCGAAGCCTACGAGCGTAATGTACTTGAATGCCAGCTGAGCTCTGACGTACGTGCTGAAGGCGAATATGCCACGACTAAGCCTCGTCTCCCGCGGGGCTCACACCGAACATAGACATTGAAACATCCGCCATCATCGAGCCCGTAACCGAAGCGACCACAAGCGCAACTTCAACTCAGTAGCTGGTAGTGGCCGACTTTGATTGTGGCGGTTAGTCAGACTGAGGTCTTGTAGCCTTTTTCAGTAAGTGTCGGCTCACCCGAAGCGGTGTCAGCGATGAGGCCGGCCGATTTTAATTCCGGAATGCCCTTCTTAACGGTCTTGGTGCTGCCAACCTTCATATTCAATTGAATCAGCGCAATACCATCACCGGGCAATCGGTTGAACGACTTGATCTTTTGAAAAACTTCTTGAGCTTCCCAACTGAGCCCACCGCTATCAGTCATTTTGCATGCTCCCACGCTTCTAGCACTCCCACGATATCATTAATTTCCCAAGGCCGCTCAGTTACTCCCACCGCTACCGCAACCAATCCCCTTCCGCGGCTCAACCAAGCTCCGGCAGGCCGCCAAACCGTCCAAAATCCGTGACGTGAAATACCACCGAAAAACTCCCGGCGCTTACCACCTACTGGTTGGTGTTCATTCACGCATATGCGCTTTTTCTACCACGAGTCGCGGGGCAGGATGAAGACCTTTACGCCGCGATCTTCACGTATTCGAAATCGCCCG
>Ga0074044_10001982_pt1 | contig 18047 bp, 42 predicted proteins | sample BogForMeECP23OM1_FD_94443 | JGI IMG/M metagenome (GOLD analysis project Ga0074044, IMG submission 94443) | Bog forest soil microbial communities from Calvert Island, British Columbia, Canada - Bog Forest MetaG ECP23OM1 | ecosystem: Environmental > Terrestrial > Soil > Wetlands ...
CGCCGTCTCACCCTTGACCTTCGAGCGAAACATGATGATGTCGCCCTTCTCCGCAATGATCTGCGCGCACTCGTGAGCACGCTGCTCGACGTAAGACCAAGGTTGTTGCTTGAAACGCATGATCCAAAGCGGAACCGCGCACGAGAGAGCTGCGTTCAAAACGCCATCGTCGACCATCAGATCAACCCATTTTCGAGCATGTCCGCAAATTCCGAGAGAGCGACCGCCTCACGAAGATAGCCGGAAGAGCCGCGTGGGCCCGTTCGCACTGAGCTGCGCGAGTATTCGTCGTACATCTGTCGAGAACGTTCGCGCAGCTTGGCAATGATGCGCTCGCGTTCCTGCTGCGCCCCTAACACCAATGACGCAGGTTGCAACATGGTCATGCCCCCGGTTATGCCGTCATCCGTAAGCGCCAAGCGCAGCTGCCCTCAGACGGATGCGCGCAAGCATCTCGACCGCTTGCTCGAGAGCCACGACAAGAGCACGCTCGGCATCCTTGAGGTCCACAACGACTCTCCACTGGTAGCGCTGCGCAACGCCTACGCGCTCCAAGACGGGTTGCATGTTGCCCGTCTCTCCAATCGGTTGGAAGTACCGCGACGGATTGGTGAGAAAGGCAAAGCCGATGCACTGCGCGGGAGCCCTAGTGGCAGGAGACAACCCGTAGAGAAGATTCGTCGTGTGCGCGACCGCTAGTGAGTCCGTGTAAAACGCGAAGACTTGGAAGTTGCCGCCTGACTCGCGGTAGACCTTCGACCAAAGTTCGAGAACACGCGATGGGAAGTCGATGCGAAAGTCGACGACTTGCGGCGGGACTTCTTCTACGACAGGCAGTACGCGCGCTTTACGAACGCGGGTAGGTTTTGCAGGCACGCGCGAAGAAGCTCGCGCAGCCTTTCTAGGCACTGCTCGTTGGACAGAAGCCTTCCCCTTTGCGCGATCTGATTTCCCCACTGGAAGTCGAGCCCGTTCACGATCGCTTTTGCGCTCACGCACTTTCCCGCGTACGGCAGATTGTCGACGATTAGCTGGAAGCTTGGGGCGAGCTTTCGACATTGCTCGTAGAGCTCGACGATGTCAGGTGGGAACATCAGAGCGGTTGGCCGAATCGATCGCGCCGCAGGCATCCGTCTTCATCGACGTACATCTTGCGGCGACTGTCGTATCGGAGACCATTCGCCTTCGCAGCTTCCTTGTTCGTCTCATGTTCAGGGCTCAAGTCAGGATCGAAACCCAACGCACGCATTGCTTCCTCCCACGTGACCAGCCGCCCGTATTGAGGAAACGGCGGCAATGCACGGAACAATCTCTGCAAAGCAGACCCATCGTCGCTCATGCCTTCAAAACCTGAGCCTTCCCCTCATGCGCGTGCGGATGCGTAGGAAGCCGATCCATCAGTTCTTCACGTGCCTTGGGCTTCCAAACCTTTCCGGGGTCGTACGCCTCAGGAGGCGGTACCCCCGTGCTGCTCCTATACGGCTCCTGGAAGGCTTTTCCCTCAGGGGCAGCCTGCACCCTTGCCGCAACCGCGGCGGCCTGCGTAGCCCTGATGGTGGCCTCGCCAATGGGCATCACTGCGCCTACCGGGATTCCTGGGCGAGCCAACGCAGCGGGAGCCTTCGCAGGCACCGGCTTGTTCCTGAAACAAGTCGGGCAGGAAGAAACGTTCATCTTGTGCGGACAGAGAGGAATTTGAACGGGCATCGGAGTTGCGCCTCCATTTCTGACCTTACCACTTCACCACCGTTCATGCTTCCCACTAGTCACCGGACGAGGATTGGGAACGCGTTGTCCCAATCAGGAACTTGTCCAAGTCGTCTTGCAGTTCTGGCACGTCCTGGTGTTGCCCGACACGAGTACCGTGTGGTCGTGCACGATCATCGTTTGATTGGGCAGCCAGTCTGCGGGATTCCACGGACGCCCCGAGGAACAGAGAAAGACGCTCGGATGTGACAGGACGTTTGGATCGGCGGGGACGAAGTGAACGACTTGCTTGGCTTGGGGAGCGGGCATAACGACAGATTACGCGCCTCGCTTCGCACGAGCAACCGCATCGCGTGCAACGGCTCCAAAGACGAGCATCGCTTGCCTGGCCTCTTCGTCTGACACGGTCTTCTCGCCAAACGGAGGATCGAGTTTGATCGCGACCACTTGCCTAGTGAGAATCACACCCATCACGCGAAATCGATTCTCGACTCCTTGCTTGGCAGACTCCGTGACAATCGCACGCACAAGCTCGGCCGCCTTGTCCGGCTCAACACCAGCACCACCCTCGTAGACAACCACTAGGCGAGAAGTCATGACTTCGCAGGATCCGGCAAATCGCGAAGTACTTCGATCATCGCCTTAGCATCCCACTTCGTGAACGGCACCGGCCATTCGCCATCCGGATCAATCGGATGACCTTTCGCATTCGCGAGCTCGACGATGATCTTCTTCTGCTCGACGGTCGCCGGTTCGTTCATGAACTCGAACCCCTTTACCGGAAACTCTTCGTGTTCCATTTCCCCGGTTATGCCGTTTACACGCGCCCGGCATTCAGGGGTGCGTACGCATTCGGATTGGCACCATCGAAGTCCGCACGAAGGTCGAGCGTGTTGAGCACGTTGGTCGCCGCATCAAGCACTGCAGCCGTTCCTAGCGCAGTCTGCGCCGCAAGGCAGATGAGCGGAGGCTGAGAGACCTTCGCTCCGCGGTACACGCACGAGAACGAGATCGCCACGTTGTTCGACGCCGGAGGCTTCACCGAGAATTGCGGTTGGTACGGATGCGAACCGTTGAGCAGCGACGTCGCCACAACCGCAATCGTGAACTGCGAGTAGTCACACCGCGCTTGAAGAAGCGCGAGCTGCGCCGCGTTCGTTGAAGGATCGAAACTCACCGCGCCTCGGGCATCCAACGTTTCAACGCATCCGTAACCCTAAGTTCTGGCACAACCTGATTGCTGTAAGCCCCCTGCGTCGCGTTCACACCAACGCGGATTGCACACCAGTAGCAGAGTCGTCGCGGCATTCTCCAAGCAATCGTCTGACAGAGTCGATCCCACATGGGGTCATCCTGCTTTCTTCAGATGGGATGCCGCCTTCCGGTACTTCCTGAAAGGACTGTACTTGGGCTTCATGCGCGCACAGTCCTTCAAACCGTCCTCGGCGATGCGCTGCATGACTCGCGTCTCAATCCTCATGTAATCGTAGAATGCAGTGGCAACCACTACGGCGCAAATCCAGCCACCCTCCAAACGCGCATATTCCCGACGAGTCATCCTGCTTTCTTCAGATGGGATGCCGCCTTCGCCGAATGGTACGCCGCATCGCGCTTCATTCCGGCCATGCCGAACGCCTTGGCCGCTCGCGTGTGCGCATCGGCCGCATCCTTGTGCAGCTCCTTGCCGCTTCGCGGATCATCGGGGTCATCGCCGTGCTTGGCCTTACCCGCCTTCGCACTAAGAGCTTCCGCGTCGCGCGCCGTGTCCTGAGCGAACATCTTCGCACGCGAGCCGTGCATCGCCTTCTCGCCGTGAACGCGCGCGTGCTTGTCGTGCTCCTTGGCCGTCGTCTCGTTGCCCGCTGCCCTATTGGCGCTTGCTGCGCTCCAATGAGCAGAAGCCGCCTTGTCATGCCCGTCGCAGTCCTTCGCAGCATCGGACGCCTTGCAAGCGTTTGCACTCGCCTGCTTGGCGTTCATCGAGATCGAAGCGTTGGACTGATAACCGACCGGACTCACAGCACCATTCGTCGGGAACATGAGCAAAAGCGTATCAGGGCTTGCGCCAAAGAAGAAGGAGCGTGCGCCAGAGCCATAGAATGCGCGCGAAGAATGCCGCCGGGCGCTCCACTCGGAACCAATGAATCGCAAGCGCTCGCTTGACGTCTGCCACCGGAATGAATGCCGCGCGATGATCGTCGATGGCTTCGGTCACATACGAATCCACGGCAGACAGAGTAAAGCGATCATTGCCTTGCGCCGCAGCGAGATGACGATGAAGCCGCTTTCGAAGGTCGCTGTCAGTCTCCCCATCATAGAGCTCGAGACCCATGTGGATCGCCGCCTCGACGAGACCCGTGTGATCGTGATCATCGACGTCGGTCATCGTTCGATTCGCTCACAAATGAGCAAGACGATGAATACCCAAACAACACAAATCAGCGCGGTCATCGGTCTTTGAAATCCTGATGAATGACGAACGGCGCCTTGAGCTTCGCATCTAGTTCGTCGATACGTTCGAGCAACTTGTACGGATCAATCGTGACCTCGTAGCGACGCCCGCACCGGCAAACCTGCACAGCCCCGCAAAACGAAGCGAGCATGTATCCGCATGCGCATCGACGCTCTTTCATGTGCGCTTCGAACGCCCACGGAGCAACCGCTTGCTGACTACGTTGTGCCTCTTCCAGCGTCAAGATATGCGGATAGTCAGCGTGATTCCTGAGAAGCACGCACCGCAGATCGTTCTCTGGATGAATGAAAAGACAGCCTCTCGATTCCATCACTATCTCCGCGCATGCTTGAGCGAGATTTCGTTGAGAGCCGTGTGCAGCTCTTCGAGCGTGAACCGCTTCGTGACATTTCCAGTACCCACGCCTTGCTCCGAATCAAAACAAAGCGGGCATGAGTACTTGGAATTCAACGTCCCACCATCGTCCTCGCCGAGCTGTCCCGCACCTTTGCATCTCGGGCACTGAACGAGCCCGACGAAGCCAAGGATGCGCGTTGCCGGACTGGGCGGCGCATTCACTTCGCGAATCGCTTGCTCGCGCGTGCGCGGAGGATTCTCTGCGACGTACTTGTCGATACGCGCCGGAGTCATGACGCCCTTGGGATCGGGAATGAACGCATCCGCTACGACAAGCGACTCGTAAATAGCGCTCGCAAACGCCTTTGCAGCCTCCGACGTTACCGGACCATCGTTCCTGCGCTCTTCGAGGTACTTCCTGATCCGCGTGCGGAGGTCACCCGACAACATTTGCGATCGGTCTTCGGCGAGCACCGCGTGAAGAAGCATCGTTGAGTAATTCATCGCTCTAAGGAATGCCGTCAATTGAGCGAATTGTCGAACGTGCGATCCCACCCTTCGCGATAGGGCTTGGTCGCGACTTGCGCCGGACCCGTGTGCCCGAGGTCGCCAGGAAGAAGCGGTTGACCTTCCTTGAGCGGCACCATGTCGCCGCAATTCATCGACCCGTCATCGTTGACGACAATCGCCGGCACAGGGTGGCGGCAGTCTTCGTGACCAGGCATCAAAAACACGCGTCCCGCATCAGGATGCTTCTTTTCCATGGCAAATTCTCCGAGGTTCAATGATTGGGAACGCGTTGTCCCAATGTTTCAGAAAGGGGGATTGTCGTCGTCCGTGACCGATACGTCTTCGTAACCCACCTTGGTCGGCTCGCGGCGCGCGCGCGGTACATAGTCGTTGGGAAAGAGACGGATGACCACGTCATCTTCGAATCGAAGCACAACGCACGGGTTGAGCACGATCGAAATAGTGCCATCGTCCTCCTTCCAGGCAGCGCCGATGGTGCCTTGCCCAGACTTGCCGGCGCCCTGCTTGGTCTTCACGCCCACGCGATAATCAGGCTTACGCCCCTTGCCGTTTTCGAAGCTCATGGCTGACTGTCCGTAGAGAAAAAGTCTTCCGCATTCACTTTCTCATCCGTGCCATCTTGCACGTAAGTCGGATCTCCCGAACGCACGAGAAGATCGTCGTAGTCGTCCGAGTCGATGGCGTCGCGGATCTCGAACTCTTCACGCCGAATGAAGTCGTTCTTGGGGTTCTTGTACCGTCTGACCTTCGCGTAGATGCTGCGCCAGCACTTGAGGTACTTCATGCACTCGTCTTCGCGAATGCCCTTCTCACCGGCTTGCGCCCTTTTGATCAGGTTCCTGAAGTGTCGCATGTGATCAATGGCGAGCGCTTCGATCTGCGCATCCTTGATCGTCTCGTAGGTCGGAACACCGTGCATCGGGCATTCCCTGTTCGTCTCGACTACCTCACGCGGCATTTCGTTGGTCCGGTAGACCGCGTAGTGATCGCACGCGCAACCGGGAGGCGAGGCAAGTATAATCTTATGTTGGCCCATGCCCGACGTTATGCCGCAGACAAAAGCGAAGCGCCGGAAGGCTTAGACCGCGTGGGGGGACGCGATTACTGGCTTCTTCCGGCGCTTCGATGAGAGCGCGAGTCCTTCCGACCAAGGTAGACCTTCTCATCAGACTCACGCGCTCACCCAGCATTATGCCGTCATCGGCTCATAATTGTCATCCCAGGAGTGCCGCTCCCGCTCCCGTCACCCGGATCGCCCGACAGACCTACGAACTCACGCTTCTGTTCACGCGCGAAGTACGCGGCCATCAGCACGTCGAACGTGTGTCGCTTGGGAGTGTAGTAGAGGCACGCGTCGATGAACTTCTTGACCATCGGATGCTTCTCGCCGCGCATGTTGTTTGGGATCGCCCATGCACCGTTGAAGAACTCGACGAAGAGACCAGGAATGCCCTGCGTGGGATCGACCTTCGCTCTTCGCTCCGTCGTGTGCGGCTTGACCGGTATGCTGAGGTCACGACGTAGCGCGAACTGCCGGATATACTCCTGCGCGTTGTGCACGATCATGTCTTCGACCGTGAACGAAGCATCTTCCTCGACCACAAGATTGTAGACATCCGCATCGTGCATCCGCACCGTCGCCGGCTCATTGCGAAGCCGTGACCACACGCCGATCTCGTCAATCACCATCTGAGAATTCGCAGCCCTACCCGACCACTTGAGCGGCGGCCAATGCATCGCTTCCGCATCGCTCGACATCTCTGCGCGCCAATTCGCAGAGTCCTCCGAATTGAGCGAGAACTTGAACGCCGGTCCACCTCTCACTTTGCGACCCTCGAGCATCGACGTTCGCGCTTTGATCGGAGCAACCGACGGACGATAGCCCGCCTGAATCATCGTCGTACGCGCCCACATGAGCCAATTGCGCGAGATAGTCGTCGCTACGAAATGCTTGGACGGCCAATCGGTCTTGACGTTGTTCTCAAGAACGCATCCATCACCGAGCATCCACCCGCGCACCATCGCCACACGCAAATCGAGAGGCAACCCGAGCCAATCAAACGGCAGACACTTCTCTCGACGTTTGCCGATCGGGCGCAACGCATCCGCCAGTTCCGTGCTGTTGACCGTGACACGAAGCGTTCCGGCCCCATACGACCGCGTGACCTTCGCCTTCGGAAACCGCTCCTTCGCAAACTCTTCGATGAGCTCCGCGAGATGCGTCTCTCGACGGTTCAACGTCCAGAGCGCTTGTCCACGCGTCGTGCTTCCTTCCGCCATGTAGAGGCCGAGTACAAGGGCATCGAGCTCCGTGATCGGTTCACAGCAAAAGAGCCAATCGATCTCCGGCCACTCGGGAACTGCGATCTGCACGTAGGAAGGCTTGTCGACGAACCCAACACTCACCCATGTCGAATCGCCAGTTGGGCGCACATGCCCGTTCTCACGCCCCGGGACGCGTGCTGCTTCGCGAAGATGAAACCAGTGATTGGCTGTAGCTGCGACCGGAAGCCCTCCCGCCGCTCGCGCATCATGCACCGCGGTCGCTTCGCTCTTGAGCACTTCCTTGATTGCACGCCATCTTCCGAGATGCGTCCACGTATGCTCCCCAACTTGCACTTGTTCGATCGGCACGTAGCCACGCTCGCGCGTAAGCACTCGCGTACCGGGCACGAAGCATCCGTTGTTCTCGACTCGAACAATCGAGTTGTACGCCTGACACTTCTGGAAAAGCTTGTCGAGAATCGTTGGGCCATCCCACTGCCCGACCTCGATGTCGAGAATGACGTTGAGACCTCCCGGTCGCGCCTCGAACGTGAAGAACGCCGTGTCGTCGTGCTCTTCACCTTCCGAGATCGCGAGGTCCACACCCGTAAAGGTGAGATTAGGACCGCGGTACTCCGAGACCATCGTGAGAACGCCGCGGTCGCGCGCAATCTTCAAACACTTCTCGATGTACTCCGCCTTGCACATCGAAGTGGCATCGTCGCGAACGATGCATCGATGCAGCCGATTGAAGTGAACGGGTAAGTACTGACGCTTCTGCTGCTCGATGTACTCCCAGCCTCGGACCTCGGGCCAAAGCAGATTGTCGTTGGTCGGATCAGGATCGCGCTCGACAAGCCTGCAAAGTCGGCTCGTTGGATCGTTCGGAAACGCTGGGCGAAGAAGAGACGAATCCCACGTCTTGCCGAACTTCGGGTTAGGCGTGCCGCGGTCCAGAAACTCCTTGAAGCACGCCTCGTCATCCCAGACTTCGATATCGCCCAGAATGTCCATCCGCATGCACGCCCAACCCATCACGTCGCGCGCGTGATGAATGACATCCTCCGGATGCCACGGCGTATTGATCATGATGACCTTCGACCAGCCGTGACTGTCGACGCGCGACAGGACGTTCATGTCGAGGTCAGCGACGAGCTTGTCTCTCAGCTCCTTGGTGTTCGTGTTCTCGCCGTTCAAAACGTCGTCGATGATGACCCAGTTGAGGCGCGAGCCGATGATACGAGGCGAGTCCGCACCGTATGCAGTGAGGGACGCATCCTTGATTCCCGCTCGGCGCTCGATGGTAATGGCCGTCTGCGTCCACTGGTCTCCCTCACGCGTCGAACGAGCGAGATGCGGGAAGACAAGCTGGAGCTCGACAGAATTCTCGATGTAGGAACGTGCGAGACCGACAATCTTCTTCGCTTGCTCTTCGGTCGCTGAGACGACAGCTCCACGAAGCTCTGAATCACGCCCGAGAAAGAAGAGCGTAAGCCCGAGCGCGATCCAAGTCTTGGACGTGCCGATAGGCCACATGTTCACGCTGCGCTCATGATGCAACATGAACTCGAGCCCAACCTTTTGGTGGGGCGCCAAGATGATGAACGGCACCTTGCCAGTGAAGTCCTTCATCACGAATTCGAAAAACGTCGTGATGTCCTCGCGCGCCTTCGCCGCAGTCGCGAGAAGATCGGTCGCTACCGCTTGGAGTATCTCCGGGGATAGCTCGTCGTGGCTCGTAATCCGGGCAGGAACGCGTTTCTGCGAAGGCTTGGGCTTATGTACTGCCTTCGCCTTGGCGGCCCCGCGTTGCGCCTTCGCGGGCCGCCTTGGCTGCACTCTCACAAGGTGAGCTCCTTGGCCGTGATCTGCACCGTTACTCCCAGAGCGACCTCATCAGGGTTCATGAAGAAGGCCGGTCTAACGCCTCATTTGCACGTACACGTCCATTGATCGAACATCTTCACCCCTCCATCCCCGCACATCTCCAAACAAGTTTTTGCGGAACAGGTACAACCTGACAACGTGACCAAGATTACCACAATTATCGCCTTCATCTCTGCCTCCTGGGTGAAATAAGATCTCACGCCGGCATCTGAGGCGTCTGGAGCACGAGCACCAAGCCGATCACTTACCTGCAGGGCGCTTGTCGAGACCCTTCTCGGCCAGAATCGCAGCCACGTCGTCAACGTGCAGTGCGTCGACTAGGCACACGCCGCCCGAGATAACGACGGGGGCCACTCGGCCGTTGCAGTAGTCGTTTCCTGGAGTGGCATCGAACAGGATGACGCCGCCTTGGATGCCCCCATTCGTGTCGAGCTGGATGATGCGATCCCCGTTCTTGGCTTCTCGTCCGTTTCGATAATGCATGGTGATTCTCCTTGAGAAATGACGGCTGCAAAGATCTGGACAATTGCACTGTCCACCCATCACGACCGGCTCGACCGCATCAATCGGTCTCCTCTTTGACCGCTCGCCAATCCGCGAGGCTCACAACCTCACACGGAACATCGCGCGTGATGATCGGCTCATTGGTGATGATCTTGACGACGAAGCGCCCGCTCTTCACTTCCATCAGACCGCGAATCGAATGCACGGGCACGCCGGCACCGCGGTACTTGGCGAGAAGCTTGCGAAGCGAATTCTGAGCACCCGCGCGAAGCTGAGGGGTGTACGAGCGACCGACGTACTTGTGGAACATCTCGCGGATCTCCGCCGCAATGAGCTGTTCCAGGCTTTCTCGATGCTCGCTTCCAGTCACGCCTTAGACGGTATCACGTTCCCCGGATTGGGAAAGCGTTGTCCCAATTTATCCCCGCCCTGTCCGGAAGTGCCATTGTCTATCTCTCCCCGCTCGGTCCGGAAGTGCCATTGTCTATCTCTCCCCGCTCGGTCCGGAAGTGCCGCCGGACGAGACGGCGTCAATCCTGCGAATAAACAGGCCGCCCATTTCGGCATGATCACGCATCGCAGGTCCGGCTTTGGCGCGCTCTTCAGCATCCGGAGCGTACCATTCCCATGCCGGTGGTCCGTGACCATGGCGCGGCCGGTAGCACGCTGATTGGGCCAGCGCCGCGCATCCATCCGTGCAGCGGCATCGCAAAAAGAATGGAGTCACGCCCTCGTCTCGGTCGATAGTGACGGTTTCGCCGTGGCATCCAGGACACGTGTAGATGTTGATTTTGCCTTTAGACATTGCTCATCTCTCCCCGCCCGGTCCGGAAGTGCCGCCCGCGGACGGCGTGGGGTGACGCCCAGTTTGTGACGGGTCGCACTCGACACACGTGCACGTCAGAACCGGCACTAATCCGTGATTGATGCCGCGCGGGCTGTTGCATGGGCACCCGTCGGCTACCTTCGTGTTTCTAGGGTCCAGCGGTTTACCGCACGCTCGGCACTGGTCGACGTTCATGAACGAGGCGGCTAATGCGTCAAGTGTCGCACCTGGCGATGGGGCGATGGTGGCGCGGAAGGCTTCCACAGCGCGATGGTGCGCGCCCTCGGCCACTATGGCGAGCTGAGGCGTCTTGGCCTCGTATCCAGCCACATCCGCCTCCGCCACGTCGAGCGCGGCGGACAGGGCCGTCACGATACTGAGTCGCAGTTCATTCGGGGCGGCCTGCTTTGCCGCTTCCAGCCAGAACCGAATCTCTTCAATCGTCGGTTTCATGTGGGCCTCCGATAACCGCCTCGATCCCGCGCCGGTACGCCGCATCCCGCTCGTCGGTCATCACGGCGAGCTCGGCGCGGAGGTCGTTGCGCTGTTCCTCCAATTGGGAGATCTGCTTGTGGACAGCCACCTTTTCGCGCTCTTCCGCGTCCAGCTCCGCGAGCACGAGTGGGAACAGATCGCGTGCGACGTCTGCGGTTCTCTTATGCTTCCACCAAATGTTAGGCGTGTTTAGAGCATCTTCATCTATCGCCGCCCGTATCCGTTCGCGCAGGTCGCTCATCGCGACACCGGAGTCCACTGCAGATGCATCGTGCGCTCACGAGATGAGCCATACGTGCTGTTGCCTCCCGTGGCGCAGCAGTAGCCCGTAGGACACGTCTGCGGTGAGTTAGGGATCGGTCCCCCGCACTCTTCCGTATCCGCGTTGCAGCACCCTCCCCCGGGGCACTGTTGGCCACTGACGCCGCACGGGTAACTCGTTCCCGGCCCAGTCTTCACATCCCAAATGCCCGCCGCGCATTGGATGAGCATCGAGAGCACGATCATGACCGCAAGAATGTTCGCAAGCTTCATGTGAGAACCTTCGCGCATACGAGTGCGATCAACCCGAGAGGGGTGACCTTCGCATGAGGAAATTCATTGCCGTCGCAGTAGCACGCGACCACAAGACCACGTTCGTGAAGAAGAGAGATGATTCGACATTCTTCCTCCGTCGCGACCCCATCATTATCACTTGTACATGCCCCTACGCACGTGCGGAGCAACCCCACTTCCTCGGGCAAGAGCTTTCTCATGAGTCAACGTTCCTCGCAAAGCTCTCGATGACACGAAGGAAGTAGGGCGAGTCAATCACCGGCTTGGAGAAGTAAAACGAAATCCCGGCGAGCGGATCGGACTGGTCAGCCAACGCCCGATGCTTGATCTCTTCGAGCGAATAGCCGCTGACCATCACAACCTCGCGCTTGCGTCCGTCTGACCTACGTAATGCCGCAACGAACTTGGCAACCTCGATCCCCGTCATCGTGCCGTCGAGCTCGTAATCGAGGATCACAAGATCGATCTTCTCGGTGCGAAGAAGATCGACGGCACCCATCGCCGAGGAAACGGTGAATACGCGATGCCCCGCTTCGTCGAAGAGAAGCTCGTACAGCCTGCGTTGCGCAGAGTCGTCTTCGACAACGAGAATGACCATGCGAAGAGTGTATCAGACGACCTCACGCGGGCTCGAACTCGAAACACGAACGAATGTGATGCTCCACTTCGATGTCCGCGCGCTTGAACCACTCGAGCGAATCGGCTGAACGGTAGGAGTCCTTGTAGATGACACGCACGACTCCACCCATGTTGATGATGAGCTTCGCGCACGCAACGCATGGGAGAGTCGTTGCCAGGATGATCTTCGTCGAGTCGCGCGATGCAGTGCAATTGACGACCGCGTTCGCTTCCGCGTGAATGCAGTTTTGCACTATCGTGTTCCCACGCCCCGCACAATACCATCCGGGAGCAGTTTGGAGGTTGAACACGTGCCCCGAAAACCAATTCCGCTCGATATGGACGATCTCGTCCGCCGCTACCAGCGAGGCGAGAGAGTGATCGACATCGCCACTTCGCTCGGCGTCTCTCACACCACTATTCAAAAGCGACTGCGCGAAAGAGGAGTGTTGCGCAAAACTGCCGAGGACCTCAACAGGCACAAGCGAGAGACGATGATTACTCTCAACGTTCCCGAGATACTCACGCGATACGCGCGAGGGGAATCCGCTGCGAGTATCGCGCGCGGATTGAACGTCTCTCGCATCGTTATTGAAACCCGACTCCATGAAGCCGGAATCCTCGCCGAGAAAGGAGGAGCCGAAGGACGTGCGCGCGTTGCTGAACGACGTCGATTTCACATCGGCAGCGGGGAACAATGGCTCGCCGATTCTCTTCATCCGGGCGTAACCCGTGTTTCCCCGCAGGCCGCGATCGGTCGATACAACGTCGACATCTTGGTCAACGGCACCATCGCCGTGGAATTGATGACGTGCGCCAGCACTCCGTACCAAACGACCCGCTACTCTGACCGTCTCAAATACCTCATCGATCGGCATACCCTCGTAATTGTGTGGAGCTCCGGAAGACACATCCTCACTCCCAATGGAATGCAAAAGGTTGTCACCCTTGTTCAAACTCTCTGCCGAAACAAAACCAGCGCCAAAGGCCAGTATTGGGTGATTAGGGGTGACGGTGAAATCGTTGTTCCTGGTAACAATCCGCACCACGTCTCCCACGTACCAGCGTCGATACGCTCGTTCTACGCTCGTCGCAGTCACACGCGTTCCTGAAACAAAGCAACCGCAGTTACCAACGGCTTGCTCCCCATGGCGATCGCAATCGTTCGGCCCCCCACGCGCATTGCCGTTGTAGCCGATCGAATAGACTTGGCGAAAGTCGAGCGAACCGATCACGCACCCGACGTGCGCTCTTCGGCATGTAGAGCGCTCGGAAAGAAGCTGAGCGAATGCCATGAAGATGTCCTCGAATGAAGGACGCTTCGGAGGCGGGAGGATCTCGTTCACGTCGCCATCCCCGGAGTCGAAGGAGGTTTGACGATGACCGAAACGACTTGAGGGATGTCCCAATCGATGTCGAGAATATCCGAAAGATCGCAAGCGACCGCCTGATCAGTCGCGGACGCTTGAACGATCTTCTCCTGCTTGCCTTGCGCGATGGCCCAACGCGCGAGCGCAGAGGCACACTGGCGGGCCTCTTGGACTTTGGCAGGGTCCTCGCCCATGGCCTCGCGAATGTCCGCCCATAGGGTTACTAGGACGCACGCCGAGGGGTCGCGCCCGAGAAGCACGAACATCGGCTCATCAGGATGCGCAGCCGCGTAGCAGTCCCATGCCCCAGGATTGTTCTTAGTTCCCATGTTTCCTCCGGTCCCGTTCGGTTTTACATACTTAGGGCGGACGACGATGGTCATGACTCAGCTACGGCTCGCACGTCGGCGAGCAGTTGAGCGAGAGAATCGAAATCATCCTGCTCAAGCGCGTCCTCCCAGCAGAGATCGCGCGCATTCACATTTGCCATGAGCCATTCTCTCGCCAACTTCCGATCCAATTCGGTCGGCGTAGGTCTGTCATCCACGATAGTCACGGCGACTCCGCGAGCTCCGACAGCCTTGTCCTCCGATGTCGCGCCAGGCGATGGGGCGATAGTGGCGCGGAATGCTTCGACGGCTTCGATGAGCCCGTCTGCACCCGTTTCGTCGGCAACGCACCGGCTTGCCGCCTCCGCCACGTCGAGCGCGGCGGATAGCGAGGCTGTTCGTAGCGCACAAGCTGGCGAAAGCTTCGCCAGCTGTGACAACCATTCCCGCACCTCTTCAATCGTCGGTTTCATGGGGTCTCCTCCCCACCCGATGCGGCGAGACGATCCTGCAATACCACTACCATCTCGCGGATTCGATTGACCCCGTCAATTAGCCACTGCCGTTCGCCAGCGGCGCGATCCATCTCCACGAGCACGAGGGGGAGAAGCTCGTAAGCTCGCCGCAGTTGTCCGTAATCCGGCGGACAATCGCCGTCCAATTCCATCGCCGCCCGTATCCGTTCGCGTAGGTCACTCATATGGCTCCTTTATTGGCCGCGTGGTCACGCTCTTGCCGAGGAATGCCGTGATGTTCTTCTCGGATTGCTCGAGTTGAAAGTCTTGCAAAAACTTGAGGGTCTTCTTCGCCTGACGCCATTTGCGAACGCTCGCATAGGCACTGGCAATCCTCCTAGCGGAAGCAGTGGATCCGAGAGAGACGAAGCCAGCACCCGGAGGACGGGTGTTCGACTTCGGATCCATCTCGTCCACGTTTCGCTTCGCACGAGTAATGAGCTCCGCGAGAACGTCGGGCGGTTTCTCATGCGCGTAAGAGAGACCGATGGTGTGCACCTTCTCCAAGTCGATCCCGAGGTCCCGAAGTTCGATAGTCAAACCCGTGCCCTCGCCTACGCGTGACGTGAGAACGGCTTGCTGATTCGGACCGCAAAGAGCGATCGCGACATAGGCGGGCATCACTAGTCGATCTCCGGCTCGTTGTGGCGGCGACGCATCTTCTGAAGCGCATCAATCACACTCTCGAGATGCCCCTCCGCGAACATGATCGAAGACTTGTACACCGATGACGAGTGCGCGTGACGGTGTACCGCTACCACCGTCATCTCAATCACGTCCCCTGCCATCATCTTCTTTCTCTCCACGATCATCGTCCCGCGCTCCGACTCGAGCTTCACCTTGTCCACCATGCGCCTTCTCCTTCGCCAAAATTTCCCGTGCGAACGTCATCGCATCCTGTACGTACGACCGGCTCTTTCCTTCCAGAACCTTTCTGGTGCCTTGATGAGAACCGTTCGAAGATCCTTCTTGCCCCAGAACGTGACAGCCGCGGAGTCGCTTGCATGGTCTTTGACTTTCCTTCGCCATCGACCATCGGAACCGTCGCAGGAAGGTACAAATAGAAGCGAAGCCCCGTGAACTTCGTCCCATCGATCTCCTTGGCGATGATCTCCACACGATCGGTCATCTCTTCGGCGTACACGTTGACTCGCATCACTAGCCTCCATTCTTGATGCTCATGTGATGCCGTCCCGTGACACCGTTTGTATGAGCGGGAGGATTGTTCTCAGGAAGGAGCTTCTTGCCGATCTCCGCGAGGCGCTGCGTTTCCTGGTACCGATGAAGATGCGCATTGATGACCTCGATCGGCATCTGCGCCATGAGAATCGTGAGAGTCTCTTTGACCCTAGTCTCCACTTCGATCTTGATGGGTTGCCTTGCGCCCGTGAAGTCCGCGAGAAGCGACTCCTGAGCGCGTGCCTCCGCTGACAGAGAGCGAAAGGTTTTGAGGTCCCCCTTAGCCTCCGCTTCGTGCGCTCGCTTGCGAAGCAGTTGCAGGGTTTGCGAGATGCGCGCGATGGCCTCAGCACGCCTCGTAGAAGCGCGCTGCTTGTCCTCATCAAGCATGAGAGACGAGACGCGCAAACGGATGATGTCGAAGCGTCTCGGCCCTGTCTTGAAGTGCTTGCGGAACTCCCGCTTGATGATGTGACCAGGGACTCCCGCTACCTGAGCGTTGTAGATGAACACCTCTTGCTCTCTACGTTCCTCGATGGTGTAGCGCCTAGGCGCCTCACCCTTCTTCTTGCCAAACACGTGCGCCATTCTTGGAACATATCAGAGAGGCGGCCGTAACGTTTTTCGCGCGGCTTGATCCTTCCAACCGTTGATCCGCCAACACCACCCAAGATAGAGGCGGCCATCCCTCGCGCTCGTCTTCCCTGCGATGTAGCTCCTTGAGGTCATCCGGGTACGCAATGATCATTTCTCTGCGCTCTTTGCCGTCGAGAATGAGCAGCGTGTCTGCATCGAGAACATTTCCGGTCACCGGACTGATGCCGAAGATCATGCAGACGATGCGCCCGCACTCCAAGCACTTCCGCTCTTGGCCGTGAAGCGCTCGCGGACGATGATCGAAGTGCCTGCGCTTCTCGCAGTATCCTCTCTCGAGACCTCTCGCGCAGAAGATCATGTTGTCACCGAATGGTCGAAGGTCGGGATGTGGCGCACGTCGCTCGGTTGTGACCTTCGGCGCCGCAGAGAGAGCAGTGGTAGACGTTCCCTTTACGAGGGCGGGTCTCCCATCGCTTGAGGGAAGCTGCCCTTGCGGAGCACGAAGCGCATGCTTTCCTGTTGCGTGCGTTCCATTTCCACTGCTTGACCTGGTGGGCCATGAGACACACGTCGCATTGGACTAGGAGGACCGGGGGAGTACCGGACCCGCTCTTGACGATCGTGCGTAGGACTAGCATGGCCACCTCAATCTTTCGTCCTCTTCGCTTGTTTCAGGATACGCCCGGATCGACGCCAATAAACCTGACGTCGCTGTCCAGTCGGGGATCATTCGTCCATTTCCTCCGCCGTGGCTGGTGAGTAATCCTTCTCCTGTCCGTGGGTCAGGATGCTGGCTTCCGAGTGACCCAGTTCATGGATAACGCCGGTCACGTCCGTGTTATCGTCCTCCTCCGAATCCCAGACCACAACGTGCATGGTCGACGGCAATTTCTGTAACTCCGAGATCAATTCACCTACTGTCATTTCGTCCTCCTTGCCTTGTCCGCTCGCCTCTTCGCAGTGAGCGCCGGTTGTTTCCCACACTTCGTATTGGGAACGCGTTGTCCCAATCACGGACCCGCTTCTTCTGAGCCCTCATGCGCGCGGAGGATTGGACACCGCCCAGATGAGCGCGCCAAGCCATCCAAGGATCGTCCAACCAAGAAACACGTTGAGAAGGATGATCGCCGTCGCGTTGTTGTGGTCACGCCGGTGCGCGATGAAAGAAGGCAGGAAGTAGAAAAAGGCGCACGCGAAGATGATCATCGATGCGCCAATCGTTGCGTTACTCATGTGTCGACTCCCTCGATGTTGCGCCCACCCGTCGGATGACAAGACCAGTGCGCAAGATGCGCAATAGCCGTGTATGCCGCCCCTACGCGGGCTTTGGCCGCGTCTTCAGGGGAGGCAGGGGCCTCAGGGTCCAAGTAACACTCGGCGCCCTCTCCGATGGGTTTAGAACAGCGTGAGCAAATCTCATTGGCCGCCGGATGCCCCGGGGTTAGCTTGAACCTTCTTTCCACGGGCTTTCTCCTTCTCCACACGTCTGAGTGCAACACCTTTGACCTTGAGCAGCGCTTCAGCAAGCTCGATGACATCAACGAGATCACCGGAGGCTTTGCGAGCGAGAGAATGCTCGGCGATCTTGAGAAAGGCTTCGATCTCGAGCGAGATAATGACAGCTGCTAAAAACTGCATGGTCAGCTGCGTCGACTTGTACTCTTCAGGTTCCATCGGTCGCCTCCTACCAGCGTCCCGGTCGAATTGTTCGGAGAGGAGAAACGTTACGGTTGCCCGACGAGAAGCATGTTGAGAAACGTACCAGCCAACGTGTCCACACGTCTGAGTGCAACACCTTTGACCTTGAGCAGCGCTTCAGCAAGCTCGATGACATCAACGAGATCACCGGAGGCTTTGCGA
>Ga0074044_10001984_pt1 | contig 18046 bp, 13 predicted proteins | sample BogForMeECP23OM1_FD_94443 | JGI IMG/M metagenome (GOLD analysis project Ga0074044, IMG submission 94443) | Bog forest soil microbial communities from Calvert Island, British Columbia, Canada - Bog Forest MetaG ECP23OM1 | ecosystem: Environmental > Terrestrial > Soil > Wetlands ...
AGGCGCTGCGCGGCCGAAAACTCGCCTTCCGCGTGGATGATCTTCGACCGCTTCTCCCGCTCCGCCTCCGCCTGCTTGGCCATGGCGCGCAACATCGACTCGGGCATATCCACCTGCTTGACTTCAACGTTAGCGACCTTCACGCCCCAGGGAGCGGTATGCGTGTCGAGAATGCTCTGCAGCCGCAAGTTAATCTTGTCGCGATGCGCCAGCAGTTCGTCGAGTTCCTGTTCGCCCAGCACCGAGCGCAAAGTAGTCTGTGCAAACTGCGAAGTCTGGTAAGCGTAATTCGAGACTTCGACCACCGCTTTATTGGGATCGATCACGCGCAGAAAAATCACCGCATTCACTTTGAGCGTAACGTTGTCGCGAGTAATGATGTCCTGCGGAGGAACCTCCAGCGCTTCCTGCCGCAGCGAAATCCGCACCATGCGGTCGACTGGAGCGAAAACCAGAATCACCCCCGGCCCCTTGGCCGCAATCAGCCGTCCCAGCCGGAAGATCACGCCGCGTTCATATTCGGCCAGGATCTTGATGGAACTCAGCAGATAGATGATGACGATCACGACAGCAACGGTAACCACCGGAAATCCAAGATCCATAAGAACCTCCCAGCAACTCGCAATTCAGCGCTCGCAATTCGGCGTATGAGCGGATTGTAGCGCACGCAAGCCGCTATCGGCGGTGAGAAGCTGCTTCTGCAGTTGTTGAGGAAGGTGCAGGCGTCCCGCATAAGATGTCCTCCGAAGCGGCCACGGAGTCGAGAAGACGCGGTAAGGTTTAGGGCCGCGTGGTGGGGTTCCAATCGGGGCCGAAGCCGGTGGCAATGAAGGTCCACGTGGAACCGGAGGTGTTGGTGAGGGTCACGCCGACTTGCGGCGCATCGGAGGGGCAATAAAGGAAGACAAGGATCTGCGTGCCATCCGGAGAGCCTTTGGGGACGCCGACGACGCAATCGGGGTGGGAGGCGTTGCTGAGATCAGTTTCCGGCTTGCCGGGGTAGTAGGCGTCGCTGGAGTAGGCGTAAAGGTGGCGGAGAGTCTGGGTGGGATTGGCGGGCAGGGGAGATAGCCCGCGCGAGCTGTAGACGGTCTGGCCGTCGGCGCTGATGCCGGGGTCGGCGTCGCCGTAGGGCTCCATGTTGGGCGGCGTGCAGTTGGGGCCGCCGTCGGTGACCCGGGTGCGCGAGGTGCCGTCGGGGCGAATCTTGTCGAGACGGACTTTGAAGCAGTTGTCGGTGGTCTGTTTGACTACGAAGTAGATCCAGTTGTCGCTCGACCAGGCGATGTCGTGCCAGATCACGTCGTCGGGCGCGCCGCTAGGCTGGGCGAGCAGGTACTGTCCGGAGCCGTCGGAGTTCATGAGGTAGAGGCCGGTGCCGTCATAGTTGCCGAAGGCGATTTGCTGGCCATTGGGCGACCAGGCGGCCTGGAAGGCGTTGTTCATGGTGGTGAGGCGGGTCTCAATGGCGGTGGCGAAGGTGTAGGTGAAGATGTCGTCTTGGGGGTCGGGGTCGCCAAACTTGCCGCTGAGGAATTTTGTGTAAACGAGGCGCGTGCCGTCGGGCGAGAAGTGGGCGAGGAACTTGTCGAGGCCGTCGTTGGTGATCTGGACGACGTTGGAGCCGTTGAGGTTCCCGGTGAAGAGCTCCTGTTCACTCACGGTGCCGGGAACTCCGGGGCCCTCAAACACGATCTGAGGTGGCCCGCCTGACGTGGTGGCCGTCGTTCCCCCGCCGCAGGAGATGAAAGCGAGGAGCGGCAGCAGCGTCACCAGCGAAAGACTGTGGGCAAAAATACTGTGGGCAAGAATAAAAATGCGCGGCTTCATGGTGACCCTCGAGAGATGTTTGCGGCGCTGCAGTTCGAAATATGAGTGTCCTGAGGCTGGCGGCCATATGACATGACGAAAAAAAGATTCGCGCAGACGGGTGGCTCACTCAACTGCGATTTTGGCTGGAGGAGGTGGTTGGACGCCAATTGCGGATTGACCTTGCGTACAATGGTTGTCGAACGCGGGTCCTTCAACCCGCCTGGATCATCTCTAGAGAATATGAAAGCCATACAGATCAAACAAACGGGTGGGCCGGACGTGATGGAACTGGTGGACTTGCCGGTTCCGCAACCGAAACCGAATGAAGCGGTGGTGAAGATCGCGGCGGCGGGTGTCAACTTTATTGATGTCTATAACCGCGAAGGACGTTACAAAGCGGCGCTGCCGCTGGTGTTGGGACAGGAAGCAGCGGGCGTGGTTTTGGCGGTGGGATCGGATGTGCGGGAGGTAGCGGTCGGGGATGCTGTGGCGTACACCATGACGCTGGGGAGCTATGCCGAGTACGCGGCGGTGCCGGCCGAGCGGCTGGTGAAGATTCCGGCGGGAGTGAGTGAGCGCGAGGCTGCAGCCGCCATGTTGCAGGGGATGACGGCGCATTACCTGGCATACGATACTTATCCGCTGAAGAAGGGCGAGACGGCGCTGATTCACGCCGCGGCCGGTGGAGTCGGCTTGCTGCTGGTGCAGATGGCGCACAACCTCGGGGTGCGCGTGATTGCCACGGTTTCGACTGAAGAAAAAGCCAAGCTGGCGCGGGCGGCGGGAGCGGACGAGGTCATCCTTTATACACAGGCTGATTTTGAGGTGGAGACAAAACGCCTTACTGGCGGCAAAGGCGTGGATGTGGTGTATGACTCGGTGGGCAAGACTACGTTTGACAAGGGTCTGAACCTGCTGCGGCCGCGCGGCATGATGGTGCTCTATGGAGGATCGAGCGGGGCGGTCGCGCCGCTGGATCCGCTGGTGCTGACGCAGAAGGGATCGATTTTTTTGACGCGGCCTTCGCTGGGAAATTACATTGCTACGCCGGCGGAGTTGCAGGCGCGTGCGGGTGCGGTGTTCGGCATGATTCGCGACGGCAAACTCAAGTTGCGGAGCGAACATTTTTATCCGCTGGCCGAGGCGCAGCAGGCGCATCGCGATCTCGAAGGGCGGAAGACTACCGGGAAGTTGCTGCTGATACCTTGAGTCGCTTCAAACTTTAAGTTATTGGACTGTTCTGCACGCTATGGCCGGACTTCGTCCGGCGGGGCAGGGCCCGATACGCGCTGACTTGAGCAGAATTCCTTCCGGTTTGCCGACCATCCTCCCGCAATGTCGACAAGCCTGTTTTACGACCGATTTCCAGGTCGCGGCGATTCGGGACTTCACTGAAACCCAATTGGAGTGCCCTAGTCCAAAACTCGCCGAAACAGTGAAACGAATTGACGGCAGAAGACACTACTAACAAGACAGCGCAATCAAGCGCAACATTGTTTTGAAAGTGTGATTCCTTTGCGCAGTGTGATTATTTTGTTCAGGAGGATGGATCATGTCAAGTCGCAGAGTAATGCCTAAAGTTCGGTCGGATACAGGAACAGTTAAGACCGTTGAACAGTTTTTGGTTGGGTATCGCTGGCGCGTTGCCCTATACCTCGGCGCACTATGCGTTGCGATTCTGCTCACCGCAGCTCGTGCCCAGACGCCTCAAAAGCCCAACGACCATCGGCGCCCGACCATCGAGGAGCGCAAGACCTACGAAAAGCGCATGATGGCGATTCACCCAGGCAGGCCGGGATGTTTTGAGGCCCATTTTCCTGACGAGAACTGGGCCGAGACCCGGTGCCTGCCCGCACCCCGCACGCCCAATCCGCACCACCAGGGCGCCCGCCCCAATACCGTTGGAGGCGGCACCGGCTGGTTCGCGACTGTGACCAGCGGCAACATCTCGCAAGTTACCGGCTCGTTCGACAAGGTCTCCGGCGTCGTCCAACTGCTTGGCCCGATTGGCGGCGACACGTCGGTGGTGCATCCGAACGTCTACGAAATGCAGACGAACAGCAACACCTTCACTCCTACCATCTGTGGCAGTCTGACGAACTGCGCCTGGGTACAGTTCCTATTCAGTCAATCGCAGTGCGGTTCTAGTCCCTGTGTCTTCATCGAATACTGGCTGCTCAACCATGGCTCGAACTGCCCGACCAACGCCTCCTGGGACTACTACGGCCCTGGCGTGGCAGGCTACACGCCGGGCACGACGCCGGGGTGCTACTTAAACACCACGGCTACGGGTCTGGCGGCGGTGCCCTTGTCCGACCTCGGCAGCCTCCGCATCATCTCCCAGACCCAGGGCGGCAACGACATCGTCGCCGCGTCGGACGTCAACGGCAATCTGGGTTCGAACAGTAACGCGAGCATCGCCAATCTCGCCTCCGGGTGGACAGGAGTCGAATATAATCTGTTCGGCGACTGCTGCTCCACCGAAACCTTCTTCACTTCCACCACCACTGCGTCCCTCACGCTCCGGGTCGCGACCGTGAACGGGACAAACAATGCGCCTAGCTGTGCTTCGAGCTTCAGCGGCACCACGGCGGAGACCAACAATCTGAACCTCACCGGCGGCTGCTCGGCCGTGACTAACCCAGCCCCCGCGATCGTCTTCACGGAGAGTGGCGGTGGTGCCTTGCCCCCCGGCGTCAGCATCGGCGACCCGCACCTGACCACCATCCACGGCGCTCACTACAATTTTCAACATACCGGTGAATACATCCTGATCGAGTCCGACCCCGATCTTCAGGTACAAGTCCGCCAAGTCATATTCACCCCGCCGAGCCAGCCGGCGATCGCGTACAACAAAGGCGCGGCCGTCAAGATGGGCAATGAAAAATTCGTCGTTACTTTAACGGGGACGACGGTCGATGGCAGGCCTCGTACGATTGAGAACGACCACGAGCTCGGGCTTGGGGGCGGAGTCAGCGTTGTACATCGCGGCAACATCTACACCGTCTCTCGTCCGAGCGGCGACATTATCCACATCACCGTGAACAGCGATCACCTTGACGTCACGGTTCAGCTCGGGGCCACGAACGACTCGACGGTGCGCGGCCTCCTAGTCGGCAACCCCGCCGATGAGATGCACCCCCTGGTTGGGCGCGACAAGAAGCCCATCAAGGGCGCCGTCAGCAAGGTTGCGCTGCAAAACTACGTCGAGAGCTGGCGCGTCGAGCCGAACGAATCGCTGTTCAGCGACGAAGACCGTCCCAAGCCGAGCGGACCGGTCGATACACTCACCACCGATCGTCTGGACAAGGCAAAAGAAGAGCAGGCCCGCAAGATCTGCGTCGACCGGGGCGTGAAGGAAGAGACAGCGCTCGACGATTGCATCCTCGACGTCAGCATCGCGGGTAAGCCCGAAGCCGCCGATGCATTCGTTTACGCCTCTAAACCGAAGCAAGTCATTCATGAGCACTGACCGGTTCCGGCGCGGTGCGGGCAGCCAGTCTAGACCGAACCCGCAGGGGATTTTTCATTTGGCTCCCGGTCCTCCTATGGCCAGGGCCGCACGACTCGGTGTGCGGCCTTTTGCCAGCAGTCCTGACAAACACCGATGCGGCCGAGTAGTATTCTCGGTTAATGCGAAATCGCCAAAGCGCAAGTCGAGCCCCTGAGACGCGATCTTCGAGTTCCGGGCGAATCACACGTACAGACCGGAAGTAATAGCTCCTTAAGTTAGCGCTTATGGGGCAGGGGCCCTGCGTGTCCGGCTGGATGGCCGAGGGCGGCCGTCACTACTTAGGCATTTTTGGAAGCAACTGGAAGGCCATGCCGTTTGTGGAATTGAAAAGCTCGCCGCACGCGGCTGGAGTTCGGCCTGTTCCTATTCACTATCGCGATGTGGGCAGCGGTCGGTCGGTAGTGTTTTTGCATGGCGGGTGGGGGTATGGAGTCTATCCAATCGATCGGCAGATCGAGGCGCTGGGCGGTCTCGCGCGGTTTCTGATTCCGGATCGGTCTGGTTACGGGCGCTCGGCGCGATTTCCAGGGCCGATGGCACTCGACTTTCATCGCCGCGCTGCCGAGGAGACGTTGCTGGTCTTGGATGCGCTCGGGATTGAGCGCGCGAGTTTTTGGGGACACAGCGACGGGGCGGTCATTGCCACGATGATCGGCCTCCGGGCGCCCGAGCGGTGCGAACATCTGATTCTCGAAGCATTTCATCTGTATCGCGACAAGCCGGGCTCGCGCAGTTTCTTTCAGCGCTTTGCCAGCCATCCGGAAGAGGTGAATGAAAAAACGCAAAGCTTGCTGGCGGCGGATCAGGGCGCTAGGCAGTGGAAGAAAGTAATTCAGCGGAATTGCCGTGTTTGGTTGAAGCTTGCGGCCCAGAGCGCGCTCGCGGGCGAGGATCCTGGTGGGGACTTATATGACGGGCGGTTGGGCGAACTAAAAGTGCCGGTGACGTTCATGCACGGGAGGCACGATCCGCGAACCGAACCGGGAGAGATGAAACGGGTGCAGAGATTTTTGCCTGGCGCGGAGATGCGTTTCATCGAGGATGGGCGGCATAGTCCACACAGCGAAACGGCTTGCTGGCGGGAATGCAATGAGATTCTGCGCGAAGTGCTGAGGCGGAAGAGTACGGGGAAATTGCTGCCGTCGTGATCTCAACCTAGATGCCCGCTGAGCGAAATGCTGTTGCCCACCTTACACTCAGTGCATCTAACAAGGTGGGCGACATACAAAGAAGTCGCGCGCCAGAGGAGAAGGGGTCCAAATTTCCCGGGAGGCGTCTGTGAATATTTTACGATATCAATTCGATTTGATGGCCTGTCTGATCCTGGCCGCACTCGGAAGCCGCGCGATTGCGCAACAGACTCCGAACACGAACGGCACTCCAGTACATATGATTGTGACGGTCGAGCCCAGGAAGGGGTCCGAAGTACCAGTCGTGAATCGTGAGGATGTGATGGTTTATGAAGGAAAAAGCCGTGACCAAGTCACGGAATGGATTCCAGCCCAGGAAGACCACGCGGGACTGGAGTTCTATGTCCTGATTGATGATGGTTCCAGCCCCGGGCTCGACCCGCAGCTAAGCGACATCAAGAAGTTCATTGCGGAACTGCCATCCAGCGCGCAGGTCGGCGTTGCTTACATGCAGAACGGGATGGCGCGCATCGAACAAAAACTGACCAGCGACCACGATCTTGCGACCAAGGCGATTCGGCTTCCATTAGGCTACTTCAGCGCAAATGCCAGCCCGTATTTTTCCCTCAGTGACCTGGTGAAGCGCTGGGCGCCGGATGGTAATCGCCACGAAGTCATCATGATTACTAGCGGAGTCGACCCCTATTACGGAGTCGGCGATACGAGCGATCCTTACCTGACGGCGGCGATCGGGGATTCTCAGCGTGCCGGTGTGGTCGTGTCTGCCATTTATACACCCGGCGGCGGGCACTTCGGGCACAGTTACTGGATTAACTACTGGGGACAGATCTACCTTTCGAAGTTAACCGAAGAAACCGGAGGCGAGGGGTATTCCATCAATTTCATGGGCGCGTCCCCGGACTTCTCGCCTTATCTGAAGGATGCGACGAATCGCCTGGATCATCAATACCTGTTGACGTTTCTGGCGCAGCCCGGGAAGAAATCCGGCTTGCGACCAGTAAAGGTGCGGACTGAACTGCACAACGTCGATCTTGTCGCTGCGCACGCAGTTTACGTTGCCGCGTCCCAGTGACGGCTGGGATTGTGTTCCAGGAAACAATCATTAACTACTTCTTCGCGGGGCGGACGAATGCGTCCGCCCCCACGCTAGCATTTCTGGGCTACGATGTTTTCTTGCGCGAATAGTGCTTTAAATACTCGGGTAGCTCTTGTTGGCAGCGCTCGTCTCGGATCGGTTGACCGGAAGTTATCTCCAGCGGGATCACTCCTGCCCAAGTCGGAAATGCGTAATCTTCTTCGTCGTCTACCGGCGGACCGACTCTCACCTTCGCGGAAAATTCATCGATGGGAAGGCGCAGAACGGACGTTGCCTTCAGCTCTTTTTCGTTGGGCTGGCGCGAGTCGTCCCAGCGATTTGGGAGGATGTGCTCGCTCAGGGCACGCAGGGCGGCTAGTTTTTCCGTTGGATCATCCACCAGCGTGGCCGTGCCTAGAAGTACCACCGAGCGGTAGTTCATTGAGTGATTGAAGACAGAGCGGGCTAGCACTAATCCATCCAGGAGCGTGACCGTGATGCAGACGGGAAGGCCTTGATTGAGATTTCGCAGCATACGGCTGGCGACGGAGCCGTGGATGTAGACCACATCTTTGTTTTTGTCGCGTCCGTAGGAGGTGGGGATGACGTAGGGTTGCCCGTCGACGGCGAAGCCTACGTGGCAAAGGAAAGCTTCGTCGAGAATCTGGTTGATGGCTTCGCGGTCGTAGACTGCGCGCTGCGGTTCACGCACGACGCGAGTGCGGGTAGTGGGATTCGAGTTGGACATGAAACTGAGTTCCTAGGCAGGCGCCAAGAGTGGTGACGAGAAAGTTTATCAGGTCGGGGACAACAGTTCTCAGTTGCCGGTTCTCAGTTCTCAGCGATGGCCTCGAGGGCCTCGAACGTTGTTGGGCCGCTGCTATAACAGGCCGCCGGTTTTTACTGCCAGGGTGCTGAGCGCCATCTCGAGCTTCGTGATGGCCTCGCCGAGTTCGGGATGGTTTCCGACTTTCTGTTGCAGCTCTTTGAGAATTTTGTGCGCGCTGGCTACGTGCTCGGCCGGGCCTACTGCATCTTGATCGGGCTTGGGTTCGCTCGCTGTTGGCATGGTTGATGGCCCGTACAACTTTAATTCTATACGGGATCCTCCTGCCGGTCATTTCGGATGGCCGACTCGAAGCGGTGACGGGCGATTTCGCGGCAGCTTACTTGCGGCGGCGGGCGGGTGCGCGCTGGGGCTCGTCTTCCTGGGGTTCGTCTTCTATGACCGCGAACTGGATTTTCTTCTCTACGGGATCGATGCGGTCTACTAAAACTCGCACCCGATCGCCGAGGCTGTAGGTTTTGCGCGAGCGCTGTCCGATGATTTGGCGCGTCGCTTCGTGGTAGGTGTAGTGGTCATCTTCTAGCGTGTTCAGCGGGACCAGGCCTTCGACGAAGAGGTCGGTTAGTTCTACGAAGAAGCCGAATTTGGTTACGCTGATGATCAGGCCGTCGAAGTGTTCGCCGATGCGGCGCTCCATGAATTTCATTTTTTTCCATTCCATCAGGCCGCGTTCGGCTTCGTCGGCGCGGCGTTCGGATTGGCTGGATTCTTCCGCGATGCTGTGGAGCTCTTCTAACGGGATTGGGCCGTCGCGCGGTTCGAGCGCTTGCTGGTGCGCTTCGCGGTCTCGGCGCTTGGACCAGGGGGACGGCGGCGTGACGCCGCGATTATTGTGGAGGTAGGGGTCCTTCGACTGCGCGGAACGCTTCGCTTCGCTCATCGTCCCGCTTCGCTCAGGATGACAATTCTGTGGAGATTGCGACGTTCCTACCGGGACGTCGCCGTCCATCTTTTCTGCTGAGGCTTGCAGGACTTCTTTCAGGATGCGGTGCACGATCAGGTCGGGATAGCGGCGAATGGGCGAGGTGAAATGGGTGTAGGTGGTGGCGGCTAAGGCAAAGTGTCCGCGATTTTCTTCGCTGTAGCGGGCTTGCTTTAGCGAGCGCAGCATCAGGAAACTTAGGATTCTTTCTTCCGGCTTGCCTGCGATCTTCTCGGTGAGTTTCTGATACATGCGCGGGGTGATGTGGACTTCTTTGGGGACCTCGATTTCTCGGACGCGCTTGCCGGTGCCTCGGGCTTCGCGGCGGTCGGCTTTTAATTGCACGCGCTGGATGGGTAAGGCGCCTACTCCCAGGGAGTATCCGAAGGTGGCGGCGATTACTTCGAAGTCGTAAACACGCTTGGCGTCGGGCTTTTCGTGGATGCGGTAGAGCGAGGCTATGCGTTTGTTTTCGAGATAATGGGCTACGCACTCGTTGGCCGAGAGCATGAATTCTTCGATCAGACGGTGGGCTAGGTTGCGCTCCGATCGGGTGATGCTTTTCATCATGCCGAATTCGTCGAATTCGATGACGGGTTCGGGGAGATCGAAATCGATGGAGCCTCGGCGCTGACGTTTGCGATTCAGGATCATCGCCAAATCGCGCATGCGTTCGAAGTGCTCGACCTGGTTTGCATATTGGCTGCGCGCTTCGGCCTCTCCTTCGATCACGGCATTTACCGCGGTGTAGGTCATGCGGTTGGCGGAGCGAATCACGCCTTCGTTGATTTCGTAGCGTACGATCTCACCTTGGTGGTCGATCTCCATGGTGCAGGAAAGCACCAGACGATCGACTTCGGGACGCAGGCTGCAGATGTCGGTCGAGAGTTCCAGCGGCAGCATAGGGACGGCTCGGTCGGGAAAATAGACACTGGTGCCACGGAGGCGGGCTTCCTGATCGAGCGGCGAATTTGGGGTCACGTATTGAGCCACGTCGGCTATGTGGACTTGCAGTTCGTAGTTTCCGTTTGCGAGTTGGCGGACGTGGACGGCGTCGTCGAAATCGCGGGCGGTTTCTCCGTCGATAGTGACTATGGGAAGGTCGCGGTAGTCGCGGCGGTGACGGAGGGCTTCTTCAGGAATTTCGGATTCGTCGCCGGCTACTAGGGCTTGCGCTTCTTCGATGACTTCGGGGGGAAAGCGGTGGGGGAGATGAAACTTGCGGATCATGATTTCTACGTCGACGCCGAAGTCGGATTCTTCGCCCAAAATCTCGATGACTCGGCCGCGCGGTTGTTGCGTGGCGCTGGGCCAGTCGGTGATCTCTACGTCTACTATTACGCCTTCTAAGTCCTGCCAGTTCGTGTGAACTGCGGCTTCTTCGCCGATGACGCGATGCTTGGCGGTTCTTGATTTTCCCGACTTGTTTCTCTCAGCGTTCTCGGCGTCCTCGGCGGTTAAGGGTTTGGGGTTTTCCATTCCCGGAGGGATTACGATCTCCTGCGTTACTTTTTCGTCTATGGGCTTCACGTAGTTGTGGCGGCGTCCGTAGTGGAAGATGCCTACTACCGTCGGGTGCGCGCGCGACAGCGATCTTAGGATGCGGCCCTCGGCTCGGCCGTCGGTGCGGATGGCGGAGACTTCCACCAGAACGCGGTCGCCGTGCATGGAAGACCCGATGGCGTGCGGGGCGATGAAAACGTCGCCGGCCAGGCGGGCTTTGAGACTTTCGTCCAGCGAATCGGTTTCGGGGATGACGAAGCCAAAGCCGTCGCGATGCATGGTGAGACGGCCTACTAGCAGGTTTCGTCCCTTGGTAGGCTGCGGAATGGCGTAGCGGTCGGAGTCGATTTGCAGCAGTTCGCCTTTGGCTATGAGCGCGTACAGGCGATCAGTCAGTTCGCGGCGCGCTTCGCCCTTTGCGCCCAGTTCACGCAAGAGCTGCTTGTGGCTGGCCGTCCTCTTGGGCTGCCGGGCGATGTGGCGAAGGATGGCGGAATCGGAGAGAGAACTCATTTGGTAATTTTGTAATCGGGCAATTTGGTAATCTGCGAATCACGCCGCTGAAAACTCATGTGGCGCACCGCAGTTACCCTCGGTGGCTAAAGCCGTCGATGGAAAGCTGGTAATCGCAGCGGTAAACCGCTGCGCCGCCCAAAAGCAAATCGAGGTCTTTCTGAAAATCCGTTCAGCTCAGGATTGAACAAGGTTTCAATTGCAAAATTACCCGATTACCAAATTACAAAATTCTATTTCAGATATTTCTCCTCGATAATGTTTCGATGATGCAGTTCGTGTCCGGCGATGATGTAGGCCAGGGCTCGCACGGTCACTTCGTTTTTGTTGGCTACGCCTCGCCGAGTCCAGGCGGCTTCGTCTAGATTGCGGAATAACGAGATCGTGGCGCGGCGCACGGCTATGTAGTCTTCGATCAGGTCGGGCAGCGAAAGCTGTGCGAAGGGAGCGTTGCGGACGTAATCGTCCTGTTCGAAGCCTTCCATCGGAGTCTGATCGCCGCGCGCTATGCGCAGGGCGCGGTAACTCATGATGCGCTCGGTATCGTTGATGTGTCCGAGAACTTCCTTCAGGCTCCATTTGCCCGGAGCGTAGCGGAGATCGCCGTCGGACTCGGGGCGTCCCGAGAGCAGGAGGAGCATCTGGCGGCGCTGGTCGTCGAATGCGGCAACAATGTCGATGCCCGAGGTTTGGACGAGCGAGATGTAGCGGTCATAGTAGGGAGCGAATTCTCCGGGCTGTGGCCGTAGGGAAGCGGTCGCCGTTGAATTGGTCGCGGTTAAGGTCATGAAATCCTCGTCAGGGAATTTGCACGGTTGGTCGTGCCCCATGCTCCATCGCCCCATAGCTCCATATTATAGTGACGGCCGTATCGCGATAGAAGAATTACCACGGGCTGAGCAGGGCTTACACGGTGTTGGATGCCAGGACACGGCCAGTGGAGCGGAGGAACCATGAGGGGAACTATGAAAAGTAGTAAGAAAGCTTGATTTCCACAGCATTCGGGGTTTACTGAGGAGTACAATTCGAATTGGCAGCCGAAATGCGGCGCCGATTTAGAATCACTTATTTAGAGGAAAGGACTTTAACAAAATGTGGAAGCCCACAAGTCAACCTGCGCCTCCTGGCCGGCCGGCTGAGCCGGAGCGTCCGAGCACGTCGACGGCGCCGACGGCACCGCTGATGGGTGCGAGTGAGCCTGCGGCTGCGCCGCGTCCAGTTACGACCACCACCACTTCGGACCAAGCCACGATCGGCAAGTCGCTGGTGATCAAAGGAGAAGTGACCGGTTCGGAATCTTTATATATTGACGGCCGGGTAGAGGGTTCGATCAATCTCTCCGGCAATCGAGTGACGATTGGGCGCAATGGAGTAGTCGCGGCCAACATCAGCGCGCGAGAAATCGTGGTACTGGGCAAGGTGCGTGGCAATCTGACCGCTAGCGATCGCGTGGACATCCGCAGCGACGGATCTTTGACCGGTGACGTGGTGGCGGCACGCATCTCCATTGAAGATGGCGCCTTCTTCAAAGGCGGCATCGACATCCGCAAAGCGGGATCGGCAGGCGCCCCGAAGGCGGAAGAGCCTACGAAGAGTGTTTCCAGCGAGAAGCCGGAACCGGCGATCGCGGCTAGAGCGTAGAAGCGCTGTTTGTCGCTCGCTATTCGCCGATCGGCGGTCAGCTACATGACTATTTACGAAGCGGACCTCTCGTTTAGGTCCGTTTTGTTTTGCGGGATGAATGGCGGCTGCCGCAAAATCCAATGTTGTGGCGCCGCACGCAGCTGCCGAGCTGGCGCTGGGCTGGACGGCCGGGGGCGCCGTCCCTACGTAAACCTGCACTAACAACCTCACGGCTCTTTGCCGGTTGCCATGGTTTCAGCAGTTTGACCTTCGGCAACGCCTGGCAGAGCAGTGGGTTTCTTCCGGCGCAAATCTGCCGGTAATTCCGAATGCAACAACCATAAGCCTGCGGCCACGGCCGCGGCCCAAGTCAAGCTGCCGAGCGCTAACGCTAAAAGATCGGCTCGGCGGCTGCCGTCGAGCGCTATGCTGCGCATGACTTCATAACTCAATCCTCCGGAAAATACACCAATCAGCGCGGCCTTGCCCAGTTCCTTCCAGTTCAATCCGCCGAGCGGAACCATGCCGCGAATATGCAGCAACGCGGCTATGGCTACGGCATTAGCGGTGATGCCGATGTCGGAGGCGATGGCCAGTCCGGTGACGGAGAACGTCCGAAAAAATATCGCGTAGATGGGTAGCGAGGCGATGGTGATCAGGCTGCTCGCTACCATCGGCGTGAGCGTGTTGCTGGACGCGTAGAACGCGCGGGCATAGAGCGCCTGACTGGACCACAGAGCGAGCGACAGCGAAAACCAGAAAAAGTAGAGGGCAGTGGATTCCGAATCGGCGAAAGTGAAATGGCCGCGGCGATAGACGAGATCGATGAGCGGGAGGGCAATGGCCATCATCCAGCCGGTGATCAGCAGAGAAGCGGCGGTGATGCGATAGACGGAAGCGTTGACGGTGGCAGCGAATTCGTCGAACTTTTTTTCTCCGAACAGGCGCGAGAAAAAAGGGAGCGACGCCTGGCCGGCGGCTTGTCCGAGGATGGCGATGGGCACAGCGAAGAGACGCTTGGCATAGTTCAGGCGCGCGATGTCGCCGATTCCGCTGGAGGCGAAGTAGCGGAGAATCCAATCGTCGGCGCTGACTAGCGAAACGCCCAGCATCAGCGGGATGGAGAGGCGAACCCACTCGCGGAACGCGGGATTCTTCAGATCGAACGAAGGGCGGTAGCCGGTGCCGATTTTGGCGGCTCCGATGGCGTTGATCAGGAATGGACCGGCGACGCTGCCGGCCAGGGCTCCGAAGGCTAGCGATGCGATGCCCATCTGGCGTCCGGCTACAACTCCTCCGGCAATGATGAAGACGTTGTAGATGAGCGGGCCGAATGCGGGGAGCAAGAACAGACGGTGCGAGAGCAAGACCGCGGAAACTACTCCTCCGACATAAAAGAAGATCTGCGCCGGGAGCAGGATGCGGGTGAGATGAACACAGAGTTGCATCTGCTCGGGCGTGAAGCCGTGGAACATCCAGGCGGCGAACTGCGGAGTGAAGATCTCGGCGAGGATGGTGCCGGCGATGAGCACGGTGGTCATCACGGTGATGATGATGGAGAAAGTTTTCTGCGCGTCGTGCTCGCGTTTTTCCGCTAGAAAACGGGTGTAGATGGAGATGAAGGTGATCGAGGCGGTGCCGCCGGCGACGATGTAATTAAGCCAGTCGGGGAGGGTGAAGGCCGCTACGTAGGCGTCGGTCTGCTGTCCGGCGCCGAAGGCGTAGGCGATGTAGGCCTCGCGAATGTATCCGACCACGCGGGAGAGCGTGATAGCCGACATCAGCAGCAGCGTGGCGGAGAACGCCGTGTGCTGGTGCGATGGACGGAAGAAGCGGAGAAGACGCATCGTTTGCAGGTTAACGCATCTGGGGGTTGGTAGGAGAGTTATTGGCGGGCTGGAATCGGGGAAGGCAAGTGCTATTAGCGTTACGTTGACGAGGCTCTCCGACCAATGCTCATACGACCAGCGACCAGTCCAGAAACGCCCTCATCCAAGCGAGATTGAAAAATCCGAAGGCCACGAAATAGAAGCTGAATTTTTTCCCGCTCCAATGGGCGTCCGCGTAACTGCCCAGCGAGAGGAATGCGGGATAGACGGGAAGCAGATAGCGCACAGTGCCGGGCGCGGGGCGTCCCGCATAGACAACCATTTGCAGAATCACGGCCAAGGCGAAAAGTTTGTCTTCGATACGGACTTCGCGGCGCAGGCTGAGCGCCAGAACGAGGATGATAAGACCGAGCCTGATGGCCAGCAGTGCATCGTGTTGTGCTATGGGCGCTCGCACCGATTCCCATACGCCCATCCACGGCGGAGCGAGAGCCATTCTCTGGTAGAGCCGGTACGCCGCCACCACCGACAGGCGGCCCGACCAGCGGAGCCATCCCCAATAACCCAGCAGGCCCAGGGGTGTGAGCAACGCGGCCAGCGACGCGGTGCGACGGCTTCGCAACGCCAGGACGCAGAGGGGAACTGCCACCAAAACGCCCGACGGTCGGCCTAATCCCGCCAGCAAACCACACAGAGTGGCCCATACCCAGCTGTTCTCGCGCGCGAAAATTACGGCCCACACAATCAGCGCGATCGTCAGGGACTCCGCATATCCCGCGAAGAGAACAAAGCTGGCAGGCCAGACGGCTACGAGGAGCAGCATGCGGATGCGTCCTCTGCTCGTCAGGCTGGAAGGGGCGAGTCGCAACAATCCCCAGAAGAAAAAAAACGCCGCTACCGTCGAAATGAAAAGGGCTGCGACGGTGGCGGGTAGGAACCAACTCCCCACGCGAATCGCCGCTGAATATAACGGATAAAAGATCACCGCCATCGGGAGGTCATACCCGTGCTGGGCGATGCGCAAATACCAGAGGGTATCGAAACGCTCCCAAATTCCGAGCAACGCATAATGCAGGCCGTGCGGCGCAGGCAGATTGTCGGTGAGCGCATTCGTGTGAATCAGCGCCGGGTCTGGATGCAAAAACGGCAAGAAGGCCGCCGCCATCGCTGAATAAAACAGGCGCAAGCCCGCAGTTAGTGCTAGAGCGATCTGCGGGTCGGGCCGGGAAGCGAGCTTGCGCAACATGATTTAGATTGTAGCTCCCGCGTTTCTGCGCGGCCCCCGCACTTCCGTCCGCACTTCCGTCTGCACTTCCGATGGGCGTTCCTATTCTTCGATCTGGGCCGCTTGCCTTGATCGGTGCGCTACGCTCGTCGTGCCGCTGGTATGGTAAATTGTTTTCCAAATACTCTAGATTTCTGCCCTCATGCGCGAACGTATCGAATCCACCGCCATCACGATCAACAACGTTATTGCCAGCAAGCTGGACGCCGGTTCTCTTCGCTTCGAATCGAATATGCGGGCGCTGGCCGACCTTGTCGCCCAGGTGCGCAACGAAGAGGAAAAAATCCGCGAAGGTGGAGGCCCGAAGGCTATCGAGAGTCAGCACGCGAAAGCTCGCCTCACCGCTCGCGAGCGCATCCAACTGCTGGCCGATCCCGGGTCATTTTTCGAGCTTGGCCTCTACGCGGCGTACAAAATGTACGAGGAGTGGGGCGGGGCGCCGTCCGCGGGTGTGATCACGGGACTGGCCCGTATTCATACGCGCATGGTCATGCTCATCGTGAACGATGCCACGGTCAAGGCTGGCGCGTTCTTCCCGATGACCACTAAGAAAGTCATCCGCGCGCAGAATATTGCCATCGAAAATCGCATCCCAACGATTTATCTCGTCGACTCGGCTGGAGTTTTTCTTCCGCTGCAGGAAGATGTTTTCCCTGACACCGACGATTTCGGGCGCGTCTTCCGCAACAACGCGGTCATGTCGGCCATGGGAATTCCGCAGATCGCGGCGATCATGGGAATGTGCGTGGCGGGAGGCGGATACCTTCCGGTGATGTGCGACCACGTGCTGATGACGGACGGCAGCGGTCTGTTTCTCGCGGGACCGGCGCTGGTGCAAGCAGCCATCGGGCAGAAAGTTTCGGCCGAAGAGCTGGGCGGAGCGGCTATGCACTCGGCCATCAGCGGCACGGTCGATTTCCGCGAACCCAACGACGAGGACTGTATCGGCCGCATCCGCTCGCTGATCGAAAAGTGGGGATACCGGCGGCAATCGCTCTGGGATCGCAAAAAGCCCGTGGACCCGGCGCTGCCTGCGGAGGAAATCTATGGCGCTTACGATGCGTCGCCCGCGCGCCCTTACGATATGAAAGAAATTCTGGCGCGCATCGTGGATGAGAGCCGCTTCGATGAGTACAAGCCTGAATATGGCAAAACTTTGATTTGCGGCTACGCCCGCATTGGAGGCTTCGCCGTCGGCATCGTCGCCAACCAGAAGCTACACGCGCAGCAGACTGATCACGAGGGCCACAAGCGCATCGAGTTTGGCGGCGTCATTTACACCGAGTCGGCCGAAAAGGCGGCGCGCTTCATCATGGACTGTAACCAGGACTTGATTCCGCTGGTATTTTTGCACGATGTCAACGGATTTATGGTCGGGCGCGATGCGGAGTGGAGCGGCATTATCAAGGCGGGAGCGAAGATGGTGAATGCCGTTTCGAATTCGGTGGTGCCGAAAATCGCGGTGATCGTCGGCGGTTCTTTTGGCGCTGGACACTACGCCATGTGCGGCAAGGCTTACGATCCGCGATTTGTATTTGCATGGCCGACGGCGAAATACGCGGTCATGAGCGGAGACGCGGCTGCGGGAACGCTGGTGGAAATCAAAGTGAAGCAACTGGAACGCAGCGGCAAGAAGTTGAGCGACGAAGAAAGAAAAGAACTGTTCGATACAACCAAGGAGACATATGAAGAGCAGACGGACCCTCGCTACGGCGCGGCGCGGCTTTGGATCGACAAGATTATCGACCCTATGGAAACGCGTCAGGCGATTACACAGGCGTTGGAGGCGGCGTCGCTGAACCCCGAGGTGGCGGAATTTAAGGTAGGGGTGCTGCAGACATAAATCGGGTGATCGGACCATCGGGCCATCGGGTGATCTGATCAACTTTATTGATCCGGGTTGCTGGAGCGGAATGAGTGCAGCGGTCCAACTGATCGAGTGTCCGCGCGATGCCTGGCAAGGGCTCAAGGG
>Ga0074044_10001985_pt1 | contig 18045 bp, 16 predicted proteins | sample BogForMeECP23OM1_FD_94443 | JGI IMG/M metagenome (GOLD analysis project Ga0074044, IMG submission 94443) | Bog forest soil microbial communities from Calvert Island, British Columbia, Canada - Bog Forest MetaG ECP23OM1 | ecosystem: Environmental > Terrestrial > Soil > Wetlands ...
CCGAGCGAGATCGCGATGGCGAAATTGTTCATCAAGCTCCGGAAGGCCGCGCCCTCCTTGTGCATGTCGATGAAGATTTCGCCGATGCGCCCGTCCTGGTACTCGCCGGTGCGCAGATAGACCTTGTGCCCGCCGACCACCGCCTTCTGGGTATAACCCTTGCGACGATCGGGCAGCTTTTCCCGCTCGCGCATGCGCTCGACCCGCTCGATCACCCGCTCGACGATTTTTTCCGCGATCTGCATCGCCCGCGCCGGGGCGTTGGCGGCGATCAGCGTCTCGAGCGCCTCCTCCTCTTCGTCGTCGCTCTCGATCAGCTGGGAATTCAGCGGCTGGGAGAGTTTCGAGCCGTCGCGGTAGAGGGCGTTCGCCTTGAGGCCGAGCCGCCAGGACAGCATGTAGGCGTCCTTGCAGTCTTCCACCGTGGCGTCGTTCGGCATGTTGATCGTCTTCGAGATCGCGCCGGTGATGAACGGCTGCGCCGCCGCCATCATGCGGATGTGGCTCTCGACCGAGAGATAGCGCTTGCCGGTCCGGCCGCACGGATTGGCGCAGTCGAACACCGGATAATGCTCATGCCTCAAGTGAGGAGCGCCCTCCAAGGTCATGGCGCCGCAGGCGTAATTGTTGGCGGCCTCGATCTCGGCCCTGGAGAAGCCGAGCGCCGACAGAAGGTCGAACCCGGGCGCCTCGAAACGTTCGGCCGGGATTTTCAGCGCTCCGCTCAAAATCTCGGCGCCGAGCGTCCACTTGTTGAAGACGAAGCGGATGTTGAAGGCGCCGCGCAACGCCGCCTCGACTGTCTCGATCGCCGCCTCCGGCAGGCCCTTGGCGCGCAGGGCGGCATGGTTGATCGAAGGCGCGTGGGCGAGCGTCGCCCGGCCGACGGCGTAGGCGACGATGTCTTCGACCGCCTTGTCGTTGTAGCCGAGCGCCCGCAGAGCGTCCGGCACGCCGCGGTTGATGATCTTGAAATAGCCGCCGCCGGCGAGCTTCTTGAACTTGACCAGGGCGAAGTCGGGCTCGATGCCGGTCGTGTCGCAGTCCATGACGAGGCCGATGGTGCCGGTCGGGGCGACGACCGAGACCTGCGCGTTGCGAAACCCATGCTTCTCACCGAGCGCAAGCGCGGCGCTCCAGGCGCCCCGCGCCGCTTCGCTCAAAGGGGCGAAGGCGGAGCCGGCCTTGGCGAGGGAGGCGTGGTCGAGCGGGGTCGGCGCGACCGACAGGCTCTCGTAGCCGGAAACCTCGCCGTCGGCGGCGCGCTTGTGGTTGCGGATGACGCGCAGCATCGCTTCCGCATTCGGCTTATAGCCGGGGAAGGCGCCGCTCTTGCCGGCGATCTCGGCCGAGGTCGCATAGGCGCGGCCGGTGAGCACGGCGGAGAGCGCTCCGCAGATCGCCCGCCCCTCGTCGCTGTCGTAGGGGATGCCGCAGGACATCAAGAGGCCGCCGATATTGGCGTAGCCGAGGCCGAGCGTGCGGAAGTCGTAAGAGAGGCGCGCGATCTCCTTCGAGGGAAACTGCGCCATCGCCACCGAGATTTCGAGCGTCAGCGTCCAAAGCCTTACGGCGTGCTCGTAGGCAACAATGTCAAAGGCTTTGGTCTCGGGGTTGAGAAACTGTAGGAGGTTCAGCGACGCCAGATTGCACGCCGTGTCGTCGAGGAACATGTATTCCGAGCACGGATTGGAGGCGCGGATCGGCCCCGACGCCGGGCAGGTGTGCCAGTCGTTGATGGTCGTATGGTACTGGACGCCGGGATCGGCCGAGGCCCAGGCGGCGTAGCCGATCTTCTCCCATAAGGCGCGCGCCTTCAGGGTCTTCGCCGGCCTGCCGTCGAGGCGGCGGGTCAGCGTCCAGTCGCCGTCGGTCTCGACCGCATGCAAAAAGGCGTCGGTGACGCGCACCGAATTGTTCGAGTTCTGGCCCGAGACGGTGAGATAGGCCTCCGACTCCCAGTCGGTGTCGTAAGTGTCGAAGTCGAGGGTCGTATAGCCCTGGCGGGCGTACTGGATGATGCGGCTGATGATCCCGTCCGGCACGTCATCTTTTCGAGCGGCCTTCACCTCGCGTTTTAGGGCGGGGTTCTTCTCGACGTTGAAGCAGTCGTCGCCCGAGCCCTCGCAGTTGACGCAGGCCTTGAGGATCGCTTTCAGATGCCGCTTGACCAGCTTGGAGCCGGCGGCGAGCGCGGCGACCTTCTGTTCCTCCTTCACCTTCCAGTCGATATAGGCCTCGATGTCGGGGTGGTCGACGTCGACGACGACCATCTTGGCCGCCCGCCGCGTCGTGCCGCCGGACTTGATCGCGCCCGCCGCCCGATCGCCGATCTTGAGGAAGGACATGAGGCCCGAGGAGCGGCCGCCGCCCGACAGTTTCTCGTTTTCCCCGCGCAGGGCCGAGAAATTGGAGCCGGTGCCGGAGCCGTATTTGAACAGGCGCGCTTCCCGGACCCACAGGTCCATGATGCCGCCCTCGTTGACGAGGTCGTCGGCGACCGACTGAATGAAGCAGGCGTGCGGCTGCGGATGCTCGTAGGCCGACTTCGACTTGACGAGCTTGCCGGTCTCGAAATCGACGTAATAATGGCCCTGGCTCGGCCCGTCGACGCCATAGGCCCAATAGAGGCCGGTGTTGAACCACTGGGGGGAATTGGGCGCGGCGATCTGGCGCGCCAGTATGAAGCGCATCTCGTCGTAATAGGCGCGCGCGTCCTCTTCGCCGTCAAAGTATCCGGCCTTCCAGCCCCAGTAGGCCCAGGCGCCGGCGAGCCGGTCGAACACTTGTTTCGCCGAGATTTCAGAGCCGGTGCGTTCGGCCTTGGGAAGATGCTCGAGCGCCTCCTCGTCCGCCGCCGACCGCCACAGGAAAGACGGCACGCCGGTCTCCTCGATTCGCCGGAGGCGCGACGGGACGCCCGCCTTGCGGAAATATTTCTGAGCCAGCACGTCGGCCGCGACCTGGCTCCAGGCGGCCGGAACCTCGATGTTGTCGAGCGAGAAGACGACCGAGCCGTCCGGATTGCGGATCTCGCTCTTCGTCGTCGCGAAGGCGATCAGGTCATAGGGCGACGCGCCCGACTGCGTGTAGTGCCGCTCGATTCTCATCTTTCTCGCCCTCGTTTCTTGTCGTGGCGATCTGCCCCCGCAGCCCGCCTTGCCTCAATCCCGAACGTGAGGCTCCGCCCCGCGTTCCAACTCCCGAAAACGCGCTCGTAGGCGATGAGGCATCGGCGCGATTCCTCGCGCCTCCTGCCGCCCCGATACGCCGTTGTGCTGTCTGTCTGACGCGTCCGACAGGGCTTTGGCTCCCGACCGATGGACCGGAACCTGCACCCATCGAGCAGGCAGCGCTCGCTTTCCCTGAACGACTCGAAGATTACGACTCCGTGACGAGACCGTCAACACCTTGTGACGATGACGCGCCTTGAACACAACATGTTGTGGACAACAATGTATAATGCAACCTTAACGCAGGGTCGGATTGACAAGCATCGTCCGAGTCGGCGGGCGCGCGCAAGAGGTTCAACGGCGCCTTCCCGCAAAGTTCGACTGGACAGGCGCGGCGCGCATCGCCATATTCCGCGCGCCCCCGAAGCGCGGGCTCCCAACGACAGCGGCCTTCGACGGATGAAGCAGTTTTTTCTGCGGTTCTTCACCTGGTGGAACGGGGCGACCCTCAACACCCTGTTCTACACCCGTCGCGTGGGCGAGCTGGTAGGGCACGACGCGTTCGGCAACGCCTATTACCGGACGCGCGGCGGCAAGATCGATCCGGCGCTCGGCTTCGAGCGGCGCTGGGTGATCTACAACGGGATTTCCGAGGCCTCGATGACCCCGCCGGGCTGGAACGGCTGGCTGCACCACACCGTCGACGTTCCGCCGAGCGAAGAAGACTATACGCCCCACCCTTGGGAGCTGCCCCATATCGGCAACCCGACCGGGACGCCGGCGGCGATCCGCCCCAAGGGGTCGGTGCTCCGCGATGGACACCGACAGCCGACGACCGGCGACTACGAGGCGTGGAGCCCCGGCGCCTGAGCGCCTTTTTTTAGCCGCGCTTCACCGGCAGATCGGCCTACATGCGTTTTCCGAACACCGTCATCGCGCTCGGAAAGGGTCCTTTTCGCGCCCCCCCGAGCCGGAGGTCGATCCTTTCTTGCGCCCTGATTTCCTGCGCGCTCGGCGTCGTCGCGGGGCCTGCGCTGGCCGACAAGATCAGCAACCCGACGGCGGTGTTCGACGGCCTCGACAAGATCACCGGGCGAATCATCACCTTCGAGGTGGCGATCAACGAGACGGTCCAGTTCGGCACGCTGCAGGTCACGCCGCGCGTCTGCTACTCGCGCCCGCTGACCGAACAGCCGCAGACCGACGGCTTCGCCCAGGTCGACGAGATCGACGAGAACAAGCAGGAGAAGCGGATCTTTTCCGGCTGGATGTTCGCCGACAGCCCCGGCCTGCACGGCGTCGAGCATCCGATCTACGACGTCTGGCTCGTCGGCTGCAAAGGTGGGACGACGGTCATCCGCGAGGCGCCGGCGGCTGAGGCCTCCACCGAGGCCCCAGACAATCCCTTTGGGGGCGCCGACGACAACGCGTCACAATCGCCCCAGATCCCGGACTCGCAGCAGCAGCCGAAGAAGCGCGTCAAGCCCAGAGCCCCGACGGTCGTCTCGGCGCCGCTTCCCCCACCGGACAACGCGCCGCTCGAACTCGGCGGGGCGGCAGCAACCACAGGAAACGCGCGAGGACGGTAGCCCCGGCGTCGGAGGTGACGGCGCCCTCACCGCCACGTGAGCCAGGCCGTCCCCGCCGCAAGCGTCAGCAGCGTCAGCGGCAGGCCGACCTTGAAATAGGCCCAGAAGCTGATCGGGACGCCTTCCGCCCGCGCGCGCTCGGCGACGATCAGGTTGGCGACGGAGCCGATGAGCGTGAGATTGCCCGCCAGCGTCGAGGCCATCGCGACGACGAGCCAGGCGCGCTGCGGGTCGGCGAAGCTCGGGATGAAGGGCCGGAGGATCAGAACCGCCGGCACGTTGCTAACGATGTTCGACAGAACCGCCGTGAAGAACGACAGGCGCCAGGGGACGTCGAGGCCGAGGCTCTTCGCCACCACGACGCGGTCCGGCGTCAGGAGCGCGCGCTCCGCCCCGGCGACGACGATGAAGAGGCCGGCGAACAGGAGGAGAAGCGGCCCGTCGATCTCCCGGTAGATCCGCATGGGCTTGATCTGGCGGGTGAACAGGAGGATCGCTCCGCCGACGACGGCGGCTTCCGCCGGCGGGACCCCGGCGAAGAACGCGATCGCGAGCCCGGCGGAGACGAGGCTCGCCTTCACGACCTGCCCCGCGTGCATGCGGCCGGGCTTCAGATTCGGGCTGATCGCCCCGTCGACCACGAATTCCTTGCGGAACGCCAGCCAGACGACAAAGACGACCGCGACGAGCCCGAAGGCGGCGACCGGCGACAGCGCCGCGGCGAAGGCCGGATAGGGGATCTTCGACGTCGCCCCGATCACCATGTTCTGCGGATTGCCGGTGATGGTCGCGACGCTGCCGCAGTTGGAGGCGGTTGCGGTCGCGACGAGATAGGGAACCGGATTGCGTCCGAGCGCGCGCACGACCTGCATGACGATCGGCGTCATCACGAGACAGATCGCGTCGTTGACCAGGAAGGCTGAGAGGACGCGGGCGAGGATCGTCACCGTGACGAGGAGGATGAACGGCGCATGGGCGTGCTCGATCGCGAGCGAGCCCAGCGCGCGGAAGGCGCCCGAAACCTTGAGATGCGCGACCACGATCATCATGCCGACCAGGAGCGCGATGGTGTTGAAGTCGATGGCGCGGAAGGCCTCTTCCAAGCTCAAGGGGCCGAGCGCGATCATCGCCGCGCCGCCGAGGAAGGCGATGCCCGCCCGGTCGAGGCGCAGACCCGGGACGCCGCCCGCCGCGACCCCGACATAGGTAAGGACGAGGATGGCGAGAGCGGCGAGGCTCGCGGAAGTCATTCGCTCGGCGCCCCTTCGGGCGCCGGGCCTTCCTCGCGCTCGCGCGCGATCGCGTCGCGCGTCTCGGGCATGAACAGGAGGAACACGGCACAGGCGATCGCCGCGGCGGAGGCGAGAAACAGGAACGAGACCGAATAGCCGAAATGGTCTGTCACTTCGCCCGCCGCCAATCCACTGATCGCCGCGCCGACGCCCTGGGTGGTCGCAATCGCTCCCTGCGCGAGATTATAGCGACCGGTGCCGCGCATGATGTCGGCGATCACAAGCGGAGTCAGCGCCTGATAAATGCCCGCGCCGACGCCGTCGAGAAGCTGCACACTCAGGAGCCAGAACGCGTTGTTGGAGAGCGTATAGAGCGCCGCGCGGATCGGCAGCACGGTGAAGGCGATGAGAAAGATCGGCCGGCGGCCCAATCTGTCCGCGTTGCGGCCGACGAGAATTGCGATCGGCAGCATCACGGCCTGCGCGGCGACCATGCAGAAAGACAGCATCGCCGTCGCTTCTTTCGGGAATTGCAGCGCGAGCTTCTGCCCGACCAGAGGCAGCAGCGGCGCGTTGGCGAAGTGAAAGAAGAGCGCGCAGGCGGCGAAAATCATCAGGGGCCGGGTGCGGAAGAGGATCCCGTAGCCTTTGGCCGCGCCGTCGTCGTCCTTTCCGAGATCGCGCGCGCGGTCGTGATCGATCGCGCCGGGCGGGATCATCAGCACCGCCGCGGAAGTGAGCGCAGCAAAGATCGGCACCAGCAGAAAAACGACCCGCTGGGAGAAGAGGTAGCCGACCCCTCCGGCGACGAGAGCGATCGCGATGTTGCCGCCGTGGTCGAAGGCCGAGTTGCGGCCGAGCCGCCTCGCCAGCGCGTCTTTCGCAACGAGCCCGAGGGTCAGAGCGGCGACGGCCGGAACGAAGGCGTCGCCGGCCAGTGAAAGAATGCCTGACACCGCCGCCATCCACCAAAAGGTCGGCATGGCGAAGATGATAACGGCGGCGACCGTCATCGCCGCCATGGTCGCGACGATGACCGCGCGCTTGGCGCGCGTCACGTCGATCGCGGCGCCGATCGGCGTCTGCAGCGCGATGCCGAGCAAGCCGCTTCCGGTGGTGACGAGCCCGACGTCGGTCTGCGTCCAGTGCCGGCCTGTGACGAGATAGACGTTGATGAAGGGCCCGAACAGATTTCGGACGTCGGCCGACAGGAAATTCAGCGCATCGAGCGCGGTGGGAATGGACGCCATGCGAGTTTCCCGGGGCAGTCCGGTACAGACCCCGCCGGCAACGTGGCCGGGCCGAGTTCGTTCCTGCGCCTTGCGAAGGTCGAAAACCAAACGGCCGCCGGCGGACGATCTCCGCCGTGAACCTCGCGCCGGACCTAGGCGGAAATTATGGCGCGGCGCACCGGACGCCGCGCCAACCTCGTCAAGACCAGCCCAGCGCAACCGAACAGCAGAAACGTCCAGTTCCACTCGCTCGCCGTCGCAGTCGCGGCTTCGTCATAGGTCGCCACGACGCGGCCGTTGACCGCGAGGGTCATCGCCGGGCGGGCTCCAAGGACGTCCTCGGCGTCCAAATCCTTGTCGAGATCATCGGCCACCATCTCGGCGCCTTCGCCGATCAGGAAGGCTGTACGCGAAAAATCGATGGTGGAAGTTTGCGCCGAAGCGAACCGCGGCTGCAAGAGAAGCACCCCCACGGCGAATAAAACTGCGACCGACCTCAGCGTTCCACTCCGGTCACGGCAAGCTTTTCGCAGCCGCGTTAGTCTTGTCAACGGACACACTGTTGCCGAGGACGGGAGAGGCCGTCAATAGCATATCAATATTAAGTCGGCCGGATTAAGTTGACGCTCCCCGTTCCCGAGCGCCTCCAGCTCACCGGTTGCTGCCCGCGCCCGCCCGTTTTGCTGGCGTTCAGCGGCCTTTGCGGCGATACTCGCATGAAGCCCTGGAGGCGGCCAATGTCCCCTGCCCTGTTCGGCGCCTTCGTCGGCGCGACGGCGATTCTTATGCTGATCCCTGGCCCGAACGTCGCGCTGATCGTCGCCAACAGCCTGGTCTTCGGCGCGCGGGCCGGACTCATGACGGTCGCGGGAACGAGCGCGGCGATGGTCGTCCACCTGGCGGTCGCCGCGCTCGGGGTGACGGCGCTTTTCGGCGCGCTGGCGCAGGCTTTCCAAATTCTGCGCTGGATCGGCGTCGCCTATCTCGTCTGGCTCGGCATACGCGCGTGGCGCGCGCCTGCGGACGACTTCGGCCAGACGCGGGCGATCTCGCCGGGCAAGACCGTCGGCCGCGGCTTCCTCGTCTCGCTGACAAACCCGAAGACCCTCGCCTTCTACGCGGCCTTCCTGCCGCAGTTCCTCGATCCGTCGGCCCCGCTGGGCAGGCAGATGGCGATCCTCGGCGTGACCTTCGTTTCGACCGCGCTCGTCATCGACAGCGGCTGGGCCTTGCTTGCCGGACGCGCCCGCCGGCTCGTCGTCCGGTTCGGCCGGTTGCGCAACCGGCTGACCGGCGCGGTCCTGGTCGGCGCGGCGGTCGGGCTCGCGCTCGCGAGGCGAGCCTGAGCCGAAGGCCCTCCATGCGCAAGCGCGCCGATATCGTTCTCGTGGAGCGCGGCCTCTTTCCGAGCCGGGCGCGGGCGCAGGCAGCGATTGCTGCAGGCCTCGTCAGCGCCGGCGGAATCGCAGTTGGCAAGCCCTCCGAACAGATCGACGAGGCCGCCGCGATCGAAGCCGAGGCGCCACATCCTTATGTCTCGCGCGGCGGGTTGAAGCTTGCGGCCGCGCTCGACGCCTTCGGGCTCGATCCGGCCGGGCTCGCCTGCCTCGACGTCGGCGCCTCGACCGGCGGATTTGCCGACGTGCTGCTGCGCCGCGGCGCGAGAGTGGTGATGGCGGTCGACGTCGGCCGCGGGCAGTTCGACCGGCGCCTCGCGACGGACCCGCGCGTGCGGTCGTTCGAAGGCGTCGACGCACGCGCCATAACCTTGGATCTGATCGGCGAGGCGCCGGGCGCAATCGTCTGCGACGTGAGCTTCATTTCGCAGCGGCTTGTTCTGCCGCATGTCCTCGAGCTGGCGGCGCGGCCCGCCTGGCTCGTCAGTCTGATCAAGCCGCAATTCGAGGTTGGCCTGGCCGAGATCGTCAAGGGCCGGGTCAGAAGCGAAGAGGCGCTCAAGCGCGCCTGCGACGACGTCAGCGCATGCATCGCGGCGCAGGGCTGGACCCTCGTCGGCCTGATTTGCTCGCCTGTGCTCGGCGGCACGGGGGCCCGGGAATTCCTCGCGGCGGCGCGCCGTGGATGAAACGGTCGAAATCCTGTCGATCGTCGGTCTCGACGCGCGCGGCGACGGCGTTGCGGACAGCGGCGCTACCGTCTCCGGCGCCTTGCCCGGCGAAAAGGCGCGCGTGCGGCTTGCCGGGCGGCGAGCCGAGCGGATCGAAGTTCTGAACCCGAGTTCCGAGCGAGCCGCCCCGTTCTGCCGCTGGTTCGGCAGTTGCGGCGGCTGCGCGGCCCAGCACATGTCCGAAAGCCTCTATCGCGCGTGGAAGCGCGGCCTCGTCGTCGAGGCGCTGAAGCGGGCGCGCGTCGATGCTGAAGTCGGGCCGCTGATCGACGCGCATGGCGCAGGACGCCGGCGGGCGACTTTCCATGCGCGTTTTCCGCATGGGCAACCCGACGACGTCGGCTTCATGCGGGCGCGCTCGCACGAAATCGTCTCGATCGACGGATGCCCTTTGTTCGCGCCTGGTATGGCGCACGCCGTTCCGGCGGCCCGCGCTCTCGCCGGCGACCTCAGAGGCCTCGGCAAGCCGCTCGACATCGGCGTGACCGCCACGCTCGAGGGTCTCGACGTCGACCTGCGCGGTTCAGGGCCCCTGGAATTGACCGAGACGCAAAAGCTCGCGCGCACGGCCGAGCGGCTCGACCTCGCGCGGGTCTCGAACCACGGCGCAGCCGTGATCGAGCGCCGCCCGCCGCGGGTCGCCTTCGGCGAGGCGCTCGTCCCGCTGCCGCCCGGCGGATTTCTGCAGGCGACCGAGGCCGGCGAGGCGCGTCTCGCTGAATTCGCCGAAGAGGCGTTCAAGGACGCGAAAAAGATCGCGGATCTCTTCTGCGGCGCGGGCGCTTTCGCGCTCCGCCTCGCGAGGAGACGCGAGGTTTTCGCTGCCGATTTCCATGCCGACTCGATCGCCGCGCTCGAACGCGGCGCGGCGACGGCCCGGGGCCTGCGCAAGATCGCCGCCGAGACCCAGGACCTTTTCCGCCGCCCGCTGCGGGCCGAAGAGCTTTCCGCTTTCGACGGCGCCCTGTTCGATCCGCCGCGCGCCGGGGCGGAGGCGCAGGCGCGCGAATTCGCCACGAGCGCCTTGCCGCTCGTCGTCGCCGTCTCATGCAACGCGGCGACGTTCGCCCGCGACGCGCGCCTGCTCGTCGAGGGCGGCTTTCGCCTGGAGACCGTCGCGCCGCTTGACCAGTTCCGCTTTTCCCCCCATGTCGAGATCGCCGCCGTCTTTCGCCGCCCGCGCGCAAAGCCGCGCGCGCGGAGGCTTCTCGGTTGAACTCAGGTCGCGACGCCGCGCTTCAGACTTTGGAAGGCATCGTCGGCGAACGCCACGTGCTGAGCGATCCGACCCTTTTCGCCGGGGCGCTCATCGAGCCGCGCGGCCTCTATCAGGGAAAGGCGCTCGCTCTCGTTCGGCCGGGCTCGACGGCGGAGGTCGCGGCCGTCGCGGCCTTCTGCAGCGAGGCGCGGATCGGAATCGTGCCGCAGGGCGGCAACACCGGCCTCGTCGGCGGCCAGACGCCGGACGAAAGCGGCGACGAGATCATCCTCTCGACTCAGAGGCTGAGACAAGTCCGCGAGGTCGACCCGCACGCCGACGTGATGATCTGCGAGGCGGGCGTGACGCTCGCCGAGGCGCAGGCCGCCGCGCTCGCGGCCGACCGGCTGTTTCCGCTGTCGCTCGCAGCGGAAGGGACCTGCACGATCGGCGGCAACGTCTCGACCAACGCCGGCGGGCTGACGGTCATCGCCTACGGCGGCGCGCGCGATCTCGTCACCGGGGTCGAAGCGGTCCTGCCCGACGGGCGGATCGTCAACGCGCTGAGCAAGCTGCGCAAGGACAACACCGGCTATGACGTCAAAGGCCTGTTCGTCGGCTCGGAGGGCACGCTCGGGATCGTGACCGCCGCATCGCTGAGACTCTTCCCCAATCCGCGGGAGCGCGCGACCGCCTTCGTCGGGCTCGAGAGCCCCGAACAGGCGCTGCAGCTGCTCGCACTTGCTCGCACGCGGCTCGGCGGCGGGATCACGAGCTTCGAGCTCATCGGGCGCATGGCCTACGACTTCGCGGTGAAGCACGGCCTCGCGCGCGCGCCGCTCGCGGGCCCGCACGCGTGGTACGTGCTGATGGAGGCGTCGTCGCAAATTCCCGAAGGCCTCGACGCGGCGCTCGCCGGGGCGCTCGAGGCGGCGTTCGAACGGGGCGTCGTCGAGGACGCGGCGATCGCCGCCTCGCTCGACCAGCGGCACGAATTCTGGAAATTGCGCGAATCCATTCCCGAGGCGCAAATCCGCGAGGGCGGCTCGATCAAGCACGACGTCTCCGTCGCAGTCGGCGACGTGCCCAAACTCATCGCCGAGGCGACGCGCGCCGTGGAAGCCTTCGAGCCCGGCGCCCGGGTGGTCGCCTTCGGCCATCTCGGCGACGGCAATATCCATTTCAACGTGTCGCAGCCGGTCGGCGCGGACAAGGCCGCCTTTCTCGAACGCTGGGATGCGATGAACGAAGTCGTGCACGAAGTCGTCGGCCGCCTGGGCGGCTCGTTCTCCGCCGAGCACGGCGTCGGACGCCTGAAGCGCGAGCTCATGGCGCGGACGAAGGACCCGGCGACGCTGGCGGTGATGCGGGCGATCAAGGCGGCGCTCGACCCGAACGGCATCATGAATCCGGGCAAGGTGTTGTGAGGCGCGGGTCGCCGGGCCGCTTCTGGCGCATAGGTCGCCGAACCGCGTCCAGCGCCTGGGGCGGCAAAGTTCCCTGCAAACAGGGACAGAGCAGGGAATTCGGTGAAAAACGTCGCCGGAAGATCAACGATTCGAATGTGCTGCGTAAAAATTCCCTGCGTAGCGAAGCAGGGAATTTTTTCGGCGGAGCAGGGAATTATATCCACGAGAGCAGGGAATTTTGGGCGAACTCCCGCGATCTCCGGACTGGGTCCATGATATGCGGATTTTGCATGGCTTCTGGTGCGCGAACCGCGCTCGCAGATCGCGGAGACAGGGCGGATGACGCCGCCGGCCGCCCTGTAGGCGCGGACGCTGACCGCGCCCGGCCGCGCGCCTCCGCGATGTCGCGTCGCGTCGGGATAGGCCGCCGATGGCGAAAAGCAGCGCGAAAGGCTATCCTGCGCCGCGCCGAGATTCGGCGATTGGCCGCAAGTTTTGCCCGGCAGGAGTCTGGTTGAAGGATCGAACGCCCGTGACGTGGCGCTGCGGCTTCGCCGCTCTGACTGTTCTCTTTGGTCTCGTTTGCGGATGCGCTTGGCCGGCCGTCGCCGCCTGCGCTCCAAAAGACTTCGACGGCGCGAAGTTCACCGTCTGCGCGTTCGATCCGCGCCACGAAGACATCCGGCTGTTCTGGAAAGGGGCCGACGGCCGGCCCTACGGCTCGTTTGCCGCGCTCGCCGGAGCCTTGAAGGCGAAGGGCCAACAGCTCGCCTTTGCGATGAACGCCGGCATGTTCAAGGAAGACCAGTCGCCGGTCGGGCTCTACATCGAAAAGGGCCAGAAGCTGCATGGAGCCGACACCCGCGGGGGCGGAGCGAGCAATTTCCACCTGAAACCCAACGGCGTGTTCTGGATTGGCGACGGCGCCGCGGGCGTCACCGAAACGAGCCGCTATCTCGCCGCGCCGCCCGCCGCTCGCTACGCCACCCAGTCGGGGCCGATGCTGATCGTCGACGGCAAGATCCATCCAAGAATCCAGCCGAACGGCACGTCGGAAAAGATCCGAAACGGGGTCGGGATTTCTTCGGACTCGGGCGCGGTCGAATTCGCCATCGCCGAGGAGCCGGTCACGTTCGACGCCTTCGCACGCCTGTTCCGAGACGCCCTCGGCTGCAGGAACGCCCTCTTCCTCGACGGGTCGGTCTCTTCGCTCTACGCGCCCGAACTCAAGCGCGACGACGAACTCGAGCCGATCGGGCCGATTGTCGGGGTGGTGCGGCCGGAGGCGGTGGGGACCACGCAGTAGAGCGAATGGCGAGTGGCGAGTAGGGAGTGGCAAGCCCTCGGCCTTTCGCTTCACCGAAGACACTCTCATCGCCATAATTTTCTCCACCGCTCGACTCGCGATGGATAAGGAATTGTTAAATCCTTTCGAAATCATCGAAACGGACCGCTAGGAAGAATCTCCCAGGAATAGCGACCTGGGTGTGCGTCCCGAATTGTTCGAGCGTTTTCTTCCCTTATCCTTTATCGGGTGACCAAGAACTGAGCCGTCGCGCATCCGTGCCGCAATCGTGTTTAGCGAACGATCGTCCCCGGCGCGACCCTCCGGCTCGCACTCACCACTCCGAAGGAGGATCCAATGACGATGACCCCGCGCGAAGCCTTCGAAAAGGGCACAGCAGCATTCAACGCCCATGACATTGACGCTTTTGCGGAAGTCCTTGCCGACGATGTCGCATTCAGGGCGCCAGGCGGGGTGCGCGGTGATGGAAAGGCGGCCTGCGCCGCGTTCTTCGGCGGCTGGTTCGCCGCCTTCCCGGATGCGCGTGTCGAAATCCAAGCCGTTCGCTTCCTCGATGACGTCGCAGTCGAGGAGGGCACATTCACCGGGACGCACAACGGCGTTCTCAGCGGTGCCATGGGAGACGTCCCGCCAACAGGTCGCTTCGTCAAAGCGGACTACATCCAGGTGCTCCGCTTTCGCGACGGCAAGCATGTCTCGTTCGATCTAATGTATGACCGGCTGATGATGCTCCAGCAACTCGGCCTCGTCCCGGCGCCCGCGCTGGCAGCGTAAGTAGGTCTCCGAAAAGCGGTCGCGCGGCCGACGAGCGCCGCGCGTTGCTTCCGCCGTTTTCGAGGTTGATCTGCTGTCATTCGGCGCCCAATCGGGACGCAGCAGCAAGATGAGCAGCCAGACCGGTTTCCTGATCGAGATTCTAGAGCAGATCACAGCGCTGACCGAGAGCGTCCAGACCTTGCTTGAGCAGAACGCACACCTGACCCAAAGCGTCGAACACCTAACCCAAAGCGTCGAGACGTGGCTCAAGCAGATCTCCGAGACGCCTAATATAGGAGCCGGCCGAGCGGATCGAAGCGCGGAGAAAAGAGGCGCAAGACAAGATGCCGGAGGCTGAGGGCTGACGGTAGCGAGGGGGCGACTTTTGCAAAGGAGGAATTGATTGTCCCGTCACCATCAAGTCCCCCAAACGAAATACTGGAGTGGAATGCGGGCGATCAACCCGCTTACGTCGGCGCGGCGCCTTTCGCTCGCCGCGCTCCTCATCGTGTTCATCGCGGCGACAAGCGAGGCGCAGCAAGTTGACGATGCCGACGCATTGCGCGGTCTGGCTCAAGCAGAGAAGGATGCTGGCCGAGTGTCCCACTTCAATATCGTGGAGGTCTACCGCGCTATTTTCGTGACGGCGCCGCCGTCGGCAACGCGAGCCACTCGCGAAGTCGAGGCTGAAATCGCGCAGAGCTGGGCACAGGAATTTTGCGCCCGCGCCTCAAGGGAACTGCATTGGGAGCGCCGATGGAAGTTGATCGTCTATGCACATGGGCAAGCGCAGAGGTCCTACTCGTGCGTTATTCCGTTGAGTCAGGACGCCTTTAAAGGAAGTGTCCCCGCACGAAACTCCGAATGCCCGGCGACCTTAGAGGATGATGGACACCCGCTCCCAGAGTCGGCTGACGGGATTGAATAGCCCCGTCCGCCCTATGGCGGTCGGCGCGGTCCAACATTGGATGGGGGACGCGGGTATGTTTGTTTACGATTTCGAGGTGCTGAAGGGCGATACGGTCGTTGCGTCGAAGCGATCGATCGCCTTGCCCGATGTCAGCGCGGCATGGCCGAAGATCGCCAATCTTGCGGAAACGATTGAGGAGCCGGGCTACAAGATACGCGTCAGGGATCAGGCCGGCGGAATTGTCATCCTCATCGGCGTCGCCGCGCTTCGGATCTGCGTCCCCGGAAAAACGACATCGGGCCGGTCGATCCAGGCGCGACAATCGTCAAGCCGCTCGCGTGAGTATTTGTTTTCAAATGATAATTGGCGCGCCGCAATTCGCAAAGCCATGCGACGGATGTTTCACGTCAAGCGTTCATTGTGCACCTGGATCTTCATCGCCATCCGCGTCAAGTCGGCCAGGTTCCGGGCGCCCATTCGCTCCATCACCCACGACCGATGATTCTCGACGGTCTTGGGGCTGATCCTCAGTTGGATGCCGATTTCCTTGCTGGAAAGCCCAGCCGTCGCAAGCTCCATGACTTGGCGCTGCCGTATCGAAAGTGCGTTGAACCGAGATTGCAGTTTCTCCAGTTCCGCGGCAGCGCTTTCGCTCTGCCGCCGTTCTTCCACCGCCCGATGGATGCTGGCGAGCAGGAGCGCCTCATCAAATGGCTTTTCAATAAAATCGTATGCGCCGTTCTTGATGGCGGTAACCGCCATGGCAACGTCGCCATGCCCGGTGATCAGGATGACGGGCCGCGCATATGAGCGCTCGTTGAGACGCTGCACCAATTCGAGCCCGGACATCTGAGGCATGCGGACATCGGAAACGACGCAATCAAATTGTTCGCGTTGATCGAGGGCAGTCAGAAAATCCTTCGCAGCCTTGAAGCAAGAGGTCTCGACGTTGTGGCGGGCTAAATAGTGCCGGAGCGCGTCGAGCACAGCCTCATCATCGTCAATCAGCGCTATGTGAATCGGATCAGCCATGCTCAGACTTCGTTGCGATCGGTAACGTAAAGCGGATTGACGCTCCATGCGAAATTGCATCCAACCACAGTCGGCCGCCATGGGCCTCCACGATCGATCTGCAGAGCGGCAATCCGACGCCGAGACCGTCGGCTTTGCTGGAATATAGAGGAAGGAATCCGTTTTCGATTCGCTCGCGCGGAAAGCCCGGGCCCGAGTCGACCAGGCAGACCTCGACAAATTCCTTGTCGGCCGGCTTAGCCGCGATCCGGATGGCGCCCTGAAGGCTTCCGCTGTCGCCGATGGCCTCGACCGAGTTGCGCATCAGGTTGACCAGCACCTGCTCGATCTGCAGTATATCCACCATCACCGGCGGAAGGTTGGCTGATTGGCGGAAACTCGCCGTCACATTTGCTCGGTCGAGGTCAGGCCGGCACAGTTCGATCGCCTGCTTGACGAGCCGTTCGACAGGGAACGGCGCCCGGTTGCTCCGATCGAGCCGCACCAACGCGCGGAGACGTCGGATCACCTCGGCGGCGCGATCGACCTGCGCCACCGCCTTCTTTGCGATCTCCGCAACCTCCCCAGCATCTGCTCTTCTCGAGCTCATAATGTCGGCAACCAGGCGGATGTAGGTGCCGGCCGCCATCAAGGGCTGATTGACCTCATGAGCCACAGCGGCGGCCAGTTCTCCGATACTGCCGAGCCGGGCCAGACGCGCGAGTGATTCCTGATGCAACCGCAACTGGGATTCCATGCGGCGTCGCTCGGTGACCAACGCTCCGGCAATCAGCCCCGTCACGGCCAAGACAAGCATCAGGGCCTGAAAGGCGATCAGCTCTTCGCGTTCATTCGATAAGAGCCTCGCTCCCAGGATCACGCCGAGTTGAGTGATCAAAATACCGGCGCTGACGCCTTCGGTCCCATTGCGCACCGCCATCCATACGATCGGCAAGAAGAGAACATAGAACAGTTGGAACTCTCGTTCCTCGGCAATGCCAAACACCAGCATCAAGGCGCAGACGACGGCGGCGCACTGAAGCGCTGTTTCCATCGACAAGGGCAGGATGCGCCGACGGGTCAAAGCGAACAGTGCGAATGGGGTGAGCGCCAGGATGCCGATCACGTCGCCGATCCAATAGCGTAGCGCCGCCGCCATGAAGTCTCGGGGCGTTAACAGTCCCGCCGCGATTGTCAGGCCCACGTAGCTCGATGCGACAAAGGCTGCGCTTGCCGCCGCCACGAGCATTAACACGACAAGATCCCGCGTCGATGACAGCGCCGGATCAAAGCGGGTATTGGATCGTTGCAAGAAAACCAAGGCGGCCGAATAGCCTCCACCGATCACCGCCACGGAAAGGATCTCGACCGACCAGGGCCGAATGATAGTTCCGTTGACGAGATCGGCTAAAAATGGGCCGATAAACAGAAACGGAATCATCCGCTGGCCAAACACTAGGACCAGGACGAAGCTCAAGCCTGTGTTAGGATTCCACGGCGTAATGCCGAAGGAGGCGTAGGGCTCGATGAAACTGACTCGGTCGAGCGCCACATAGCCAGCAAGGTAGACTACCCCGACAATAGCCCAGTGGGCGTGGACGATCCCCGGGAAGGCCGCTGCTCGCAATCGCATCGCCTGCGCCCATTTGAAACACGCGACATTTGGCATTTTTTGTATCTGCGATCACTCCGGGCCTACCCCTAGGGATAATAACCCAGGGACGGTCACCTGGGCGCCCGTCCCGAATTGGCGGCACGTTTTCTTCCTTTAAACTAACGCGCGATTAAAACGGAGGCGTGTGTCGTTGAGATGCGGAGAACGCTTACTTTGCACATATGCAGGGAGGAAAGAAATGGAACGCATGCGCGCGAGCTTTATTGGACGCCGTCCTCAGGAATCCCCTCATTTCGAGAACGGCCTGATTTCGGCGCTTTTCGGCCCTCACGAGCCTCAGGCCCCGCATTTGTCGTGGCGCGACCTCTCTCTCGACGATTGCGAGACCCGAACTCGCACTTCAGGACTCGTCATACGAGACTCGCCGCATCAAAATGCCAACCTCCAGTTGCATTTTGGCCCTCGAAAAAATGAGGGGATGGCTGA